>ENA-OQDL01001469-OQDL01001469.1-human-gut-metagenome-genome-assembly--contig:-NODE-1469-length-11609-cov-2.199094_pt1 | contig 11609 bp, 15 predicted proteins | sample MGYA00242782_ERZ504609 | MGnify/ENA primary metagenome ERZ504609 (study PRJEB26092, sample SAMD00036320) | human gut metagenome | host: Homo sapiens | study: EMG produced TPA metagenomics assembly of... | reverse complement strand
GATGCCGTCCTCTATGCCTTTGATATACAGTCCTGTGCCATTGAACGGACGAAACAGCGGCTGATGGAAGAAAAGCTGACCGATCGCGATGTCCGCTGCCAGTGTGGTTCTCATGACGAACTCTTGGAAACGGTTGCTGACGGTATCGATGTCATGGTATTCAATTTGGGCTATTTGCCGTCCGGAGACCATCGTATCCATACGGATTATGAAATAACACTAAGGGCTCTAAAAATAGGCTTGAATAAAATTGCGATAAATGGGATAATTATAATAGCAGCTTATCCCGGTACTGAGGCCGGCGCTCAGGAAGAAAGAGCGCTGCAGTCATTTTTGAAGGACGTACCCCAAAGGGCCTTTCACGTCTCGTCGTGGAAACCCGTCAATGAGGTCCACTGTCCGCCCTTATTATATGTCGTACAGAAGAGAGGGAAAGGTCATTATGAAAAGATTTCGCTACACAAAGATTAAAGAGATTGTCCAGTCCAGACCGATTGAAACACAGGAGGAATTAGCCAAGGCGCTGCAGGAAGAAGGCATTGAAGTCACCCAGGCGACGGTGTCCCGTGATATCAAAGAACTGATGCTGATCAAGGTCCCGACCAGTGACGGCCATTATCGCTATGCTTTGTCGCCAGAACAGAACATGCTCATGTCCAAGAACCGCATGGCCCGTCTCTTCCAGGACTCCATCGTCCGCGTCGATTCGGCCTACAATCAGATTATCGTCCACACCTTGCCGGGGTCGGCCAACCACATTGCCGCTGCTATGGACCATGCCCGCTGGGAAAACGTCATCGGTACCTTAGCCGGCGACGACACGGTCCTGCTCATTGTGAAAGACACGGAAACAGTTCCTAAATTGATTAAATTGATCGTATCGTTGATGAAGGAATGAGGTTCTTATGCTGCAGTCCCTGCACATTCATAACTTTGCGCTGATTGAAGACCTGCATTTGGACTTAGAGGACGGCGTGACGATTTTTACCGGCGAAACAGGGGCCGGCAAATCGATCCTCCTCGACGCCATCGGTATGTTGGCCGGAAAACGGGCGTCGGCCTCCTTCGTCCGCCACGGCACCGAGGGCTTTCTCGTTGAAGGCTCGTTCTTTTTTGCCGATATGCCCGCGGAATTGGCAGCCCTTTTGGCAGATAATCACATCGAAGTTGACGAGGGACAGCTCATCATCTCCCGGCAGTTCCAGCGCAGCGGAAGGGGGACCATTCTGGTCAACGGCACCTTGGTTCCGACGGCCGTCCTGCGCCGCTTAGGTGATTATCTTCTCGATATTCACGGCCAGTTCGACAACAGCCTCATCTTTAACCCTGCTTATCACGTCGCCATTTTAGACAGTCTCGACGACGACGTCCGTAAGGGCAGAGACACGTATGACGAGCTCTATGGCAGGTGGCATAAAACGGAAGGGGCCATCAAAGCCCTGCGCCGTGATGAAGGCGAAAAGGCCCGGATGCTCAGTATCCTGGCTTTTCAAATCAAAGAAATCGAAGGGGCTTCGTTAAAAGAAGGCGAGACGACGAGCTCGAAGGGAAGATCAATAAGGCGTCCCATGCGGAACACCTGAAGGATAATCTGCGGGATGCCATCTTTGCGTTAGAAGGCGGCGAGCGTCAGACCGGGGCTATCGAACAGCTCGAAGCCATTCACCGCAGCCTTGAGAAGGCCTCGACCTACGACGATACCTTCAGCACCTTGTCAGGTAAGGTTGAAACCTTGTCCTATGAGATCGAAGATATCCATGACGCCCTTCTTCGCTATGCCGATTCCTTCGACTTCGACGAGCACGCTTTGGATGCCATGCAGTCCCGCATGGCGACTATCGAAAAATTAAAGCGTAAGTACGGTGTCACCGTGGCCGAAATTTTACAGTTTTTGGCTAAAGCTAAGGATGACTATGAACGCCTGGACCAGTCGGAAAGCCATTTGGCAAAGCTTGAAGCGCAGCTGGCGAAAGAAGCGGAGGCCGTACGGCATCAGGCAGCGGTTTTACTGGACTTGCGCCATAAAGCCGATGCCCGGTTCAGCAAGGTCATGACCGAGACCTTAAACAAACTCGGTATGCCCAATAGCCGCATCGCCTTCCACTTAGCGCCTATGAAGGAAATTTCACCGGACGGTGCTTCCGGCATTGAACTTTATTTTTCGGCTAATACGGGGGAAGCCATGCAGCCCTTGGCAAAAATTGCTTCCGGCGGTGAAGTCTCGCGTATTGCCTTGGCCTTGAAGACGACCGGGTCCGGCCAGGATGCCGATAAGACCATGATTTTCGATGAAATCGACGTCGGCATCAGCGGTCAAACGGGCCTTCAGGTCGCCGATCATATCCGGAAACTCGCCGGCCGAGGACAGATTTTCTGTATTACCCACTTGCCGCAGACGGCGGCCATTGCCGACCACCATTTCTTCATTTATAAGAAGGAAGCCGACGGTCGGACCGTCACCCAGGTACGCAGCCTTTCTGACGGTGAACACGTCCTTGAAATCGCCCGCATGTTTGCCGGCAACGATACGACGAAAGCCAGTATTGAAGCGGCCAGACAGATTGTACAACAGGTGAAGGGATCGTAAGGCGACCTTCGAAGTGACAGATACAGGTTGACGAATGTCCGCGATAGGTATATAGTTAAAGATAATTTTAAAATAAAAATACGCCATCAAATCATAAAACTACAGGGGGAATCAATATGCTTCGTGTATTAGTCAATGGGGCAGACGGCCGCATGGGAAGCCAGGTCGTCAAAGCCGTCTTTGAAGATCCGGAACTGACCGTCGCCGGCGGTGTCAGTATCGACCACGTCGGGGAAGACGTCGGTGAAGTCGCCGGTATCGGTCATTTAGGCCTTGCCATCGAAGGCGATTTTGCCAAAGCCCTTGACGATATTAAACCGGACGTCGTCGTCGATTTTACGACGCCTGCCGTCATTTTTAAAAATGCTAAAACCTGCATAGCTCACGGCATCAATATGGTCGTCGGCACGACGGGTCTTACAGCGGAACAACGCCATGAGCTCCATGCGTTAGCTTTGGAAAAAAAGACCAGTATCTTCATTGCACCGAACTTTTCCATCGGTGCCGTTTTGATGATGAAGTTGTCGACGGAAGTCGCGCCGTATTTGCCGGACGTTGAAATCATCGAACTCCACCACAACAATAAACTCGACGCTCCGTCGGGTACGGCTATCATGACCGCCGACAAGATCGATGAAGCGCGGAAGGCTGCCGGTGCCAAGCCGGCTCCAGACAAGACCCATGAAAGCCTGGACGGGGCTCGCGGGGCTTCCGTTGCCGGCATCCCCATTCACAGTGTCCGCCTGCCGGGCTACGTAGCCCATCAACAGGTCCTCTTCGGGGATACGGCGAATTACTCACGATTCGTCACGATTCGATCGACCGTAAATCTTTCATGCCCGGCGTCATCTTAGCTGTCAAAAAGGTAAGCTCCCGTCCGGGACTTGTCTTCGGGCTTGAAAACTATTTATAAATAAAGAACCATGAGGAAAGGAAGTTTGTTATGACGAAAGAACCGGTAGTAGCGATTTTAGGTGCCACAGGTGCCGTAGGTCAAGAATTTATCCGCCTGATTGAAGAACGAAAATTCCCGTACAGCCAATTGAAGTTGTTGGCATCCCACCGTTCGGCCGGCAAGAAATTGACGGTCAATGGTAAGGAATATACTGTTGAAGAAGCCAAGCCGGAATCCTTCGATGGGGTAGATATCGGACTCTTTGCCGGCGGCTCGGTCAGCAAGGAATTGGGACCGGAAGCGGCGAAACGCGGTTGCGTCGTCATCGACAACTCCAGCACTTTCCGCATGGATCCCGACGTCCCCTTGGTCGTTCCCGAAGTAAATCCGGACGATATCGCCCTTCACAAGGGCATCATTGCCAATCCGAACTGTTCGACGATTATCATGCTCATGGCTTTGAAACCTATTCATGATCTGTCGCCCATCAAACGGATCATCGTCAGTACCTATCAGGCCGTTTCCGGTGCCGGGAAAGAAGGGCTCGACGAACTGCGTGAAGAAACGGAGGCTTTCTTAGCCGGTCGGGAGATGGAACCGAAAATCCTGCCCAGTAAGAGCCTGCCGAAGCACTATCCCATTGCCTTTAATCTCATTCCGCAAATCGATAAGTTTGTAGAAGACGATTATACCAAGGAAGAAATGAAGATGGTCAACGAAACGCACAAGATGCTTCATGACGACTCCATTGCCATTACGGCGACGACGGTCCGCGTGCCTGTTTTCCGCAGCCATGCCGAATCGATTTACGTAGAAACGGCTGATGAACTTACCGTCGATGCCGTTCGCAAAGCCATCGATGCCTTCCCGGGCGCTCAGGTTCAGGACGATCCGGCAGCGATGGAATATCCTATGCCCTTATTTACGTCGGAACAATACGACTGCTACGTCGGCCGTATCCGCAAAGATTTATACAATCCGAAGGCGGTCAACCTCTGGGTTTCCGGCGACCAGATTCGCAAGGGTGCAGCCCTCAATGCCCTGCAGATTGCTGAATACATGCTGGATCACGATATGATTCACTGAGATCACGATGGGAGATGAATCTTTATGTTAACCTTTCCGAACATCATTATTGCCATGATAACGCCTTTCAATCAGGACGGTTCCGTCAATTATGAAGCCGCTGTCGAACTGGCTAAGAAGTATGCCGACGAAGGTTCGGGCATCCTCCTTGGTGCTACGACCGGTGAAGGGGCCGTCATGACGGAAGAAGAAAAGCTCAAGCTTTTTTAAAGTCGTTGCCGACGAATTGAAGGGCAAGACCCTGATCATGGGCAATGTCGGTACCAATAATACGGCTGAATCCATTGCCATCGCTAAAAAGGCCGAAGCCACCGGTGTCGATCTCTTGCTGTGTATCGTACCGTATTACAATAAACCGAATCAGGACGGCTGTTACGCCCACTTTGCAGCCATTGCCAAGGCGACGTCCCTGCCGTTTTTCATCTACAACGTACCGGGCCGTACCGGCGGCAGCATCGAACCGGAAACGGTCTGCCGACTGGCTCGTGACTATGACAACATCATCGGCCTCAAAGACGCCAGCGCCAGCCTCGACTTTGCCGGCTACGTCGCTGCCAATGCTCCGGAAGGCTTCCACCTTTACAGCGGCGAAGACAATTTGACCCTGCCCATCGTTGCCGTCGGCGGCGAAGGCGTCATCACCGTTGCCGGCCACGTCATCGGTAAGGAAATGGACGATATGATTCAGGCTTATAAAGATGGAGACGTCAAAAGGCAGCGGCCCTTCACCAACAGTACCTGCCCTTCATGAAAGGCGTCTTCTGCACGGTAAGCCCGGTCCCCATCAAGACCATGGTCAATATGCTCGGTTTTCCCGCCGGTCCCCTTCGCTTGCCTTTAGTCGAAGCCAATCCGGAAATTCGCGAAAATGCAACATACCTGAAAGACATCGGAAAAATTATAATGATCTAGCTAATCCCTTCGCCTCATGCGAAGGGATTTTTTTGACTGTTTTTTTATAAAAGGGTATAAAAAAAGCTCACACAAAATGTGTGAGCTTTCTCTGTGGTGACCCGGTAGGGATTCGAACCCTAGACCTACTGATTCGTAGTCAGTCACTCTATCCAGCTGAGCTACCGAGTCATATCTTGTCGTTCCTGACGACTTATATATAATAACAAAAAAAGAGGAACTTGTCAATGTATTTTCGAAAAAAAAGCTTCTCGTTTTTTAACTGAAACGATCCCGTTTACCGCAGCTGCCCCGTAAGGCGGGGACGCGCAGGGGTACAAAGCGGCGAAAACTTGTTTATGAAAAGGTATCTTTTATCAGGCGAGTAAATAATTCCATGGCCGGACTGATCCACTTTTTTTCGGTTATAACCACAGGCGGCTGAAATGCGGGCGTCGGTCAGTTCCGTCTTGATTTCTACCAGTTCGCCGCGCTTTAAATCTTCTTCGACTGCAAAGGTCGGCAGGTAGGATATGCCGACGCTGCTTTTCACCAGGTTTTTAATGGTCGGAATGCTCCATAATTCGATGGTATGGTCGAGGACGATGGATTTTCGCTGCAGGTACTGCTCGAAGATTTGACGAAAGACACAGGTCGGTTCATTGATGATAAAGGGCAGGGGAAGGGTTTGGCCGGGTGTTATAAAATCAGGGTATTCTCTTTTTATATCAGGCGAGGCGACGAGGGTCATGGGATAACTTCCAAAGGTCGAGACGGTCAGGTTGTTGCCGAAGCCGCCGACGTTTTCGTAAAATACGCCGAGGTCCAACGTTCCGTCTAAGAGTTCGTTGCGGATGTCATAGCAATTCATGGACTGCAAAAAAAGCCGAGTGTTGGGGGCCAGGTCATGAAATCTTTTTAGGACCGGCGATAGTTTATAACAGAGCAGGGTTTCCCCGACGCCGATTCGTAAGATGCCCTTATATTCCGACAGATCAGTTTCAAAACAACTGAGCCTTTCGACGGACGTGAGGACATCGGTTACATAAGGGTATAACTGCTCGCCGGCCTTGGTCAGCTGCATCCGCCGTCCGACTCGTTCAAACAGTTTGATGGACAATTCCTGTTCTAACTGCCCGACTTGGAAGGTGATCGTCGATTGGGTGTAGTTAAGCTTTTCGGCAGCCTTGGTAAAGCCGCCTTCTTCGATGATGGTCTTGAAGGTCTGTAAATATTTTAAGTCCATAGGAGCCTCGCTATAGTTCAAAATAAATGAAGTTTAAAATTAAAAACATCAATTTTATCTAACAGTATATCGATGATATACTAACAGAGAAAAATCAAACTGTCAATGAGGGAGTCTTATGCGTATGTTAAAAACAACACCGACCTTACAGAAACCTGATTCACTGCTTCAGTGCGTCGTCCTGGTCATTGCCGCCTGTATCGTTCACGGCGTGATGCAGGGCGTACACGACAATTACGGCATCATGATGACCGGGCTCATTCCCTACACCGGTATCGACTACGTGACCATCAGCTTCGCCATCGGCGTAGGCGCTCTGGTCTATGGACTGGCCCAGCCCTTTCTCGGCATCCTGGCCTTGCGGAAATCACCTGTCTTCGTCATCCTGATAGGCATCCTTTTTACCGTCGTCGGCTTGGCTGCTACCCCATTATGTACCACGCCTTGGGCGCTGGTCTTATTTTTTGGCCTCGTCCTGCCCTTTGGCACGACGGGACTCTGCTTTGGCATCATCATGGGGGCCATCACGCCCATTCTGGGAGAGAAACGGGCAGCCGTCGTTTCCGGCATCGTTCAGGCCAGTGCCGGCATCGGTGACGCCTTGATGTCCCCGGCCTTGAATCTGGCCATTTCAACCTTCGATATTGCCTTTGCCATGCGGGCTTGACCGTTCCTTTCCTGCTGATGATTCCTATCGCCATATGGATGCATTCCATAGGCAAAAAGGATCCTAAGCGGGAAGAGGGAAGCTGCGAAGGGGAGGGGAACCCAAAAGTATCTCTGGTTCCCATGCTGAAATTTGCTTTAAAAGACCGGGACTATCGCTTGGTTCTCCTGGCCTTTGCGACCTGCGGTTTTAACATGTCCATCATTGAAAGCCATTTATTTTCACAGTATCTGTCCTATGGCATCGACGGCAATACGGCGTCACTGACCTTGACCGTATACGGCATCGCCACCATGATCGGCGCCGCCGGAACGGGATTTCTCGGAGCCGCCTTCAAGATGAAAAATGTCCTGGCCGGCGTCTATGCCCTGCGGGTAATCGTTTCTCTGGCCTTCCTGTTCCTTCCGAAGTCGGTGCCCTTTGCCTTTGTTGCTACAGCTCTGTTGGGCCTGTCGGGAGATGCGACGGTACCGCCGACATCGGGCATCATCAGTAAAAAGTTCGGCGCCAAAAACATGGCCGTCTTATATGGATTTACCTTAATCGGCCATCAGATCGGTGCCTTTTTTCAGCGCCTATCTCGGCGGACTCTTTGTGGATATCGGCTGGGGCTATTCGCCCCTTTGGCTGGTCAACCTTTTGTTTTGGCCGCCATGGCTGCGGCAGCCAGTTTTCCGGATCCGCAATGAAGACGAAAGAAAAGAATATGTAGGGGATCTATAATGTATTTTTTGACGGCAAGTCAAAATACAAAAGCCGGGGCCTTGTGAATCTGCTGTATACGCATGCGTCGCTTTTATAGAGAAGCTTTTTTAGTTTTACTTTTTTCAGGTTCGGTGTGCAGTCGATGATGATCGTGTCTGCTTGTTTCATGACCGTGAAATTACCCTTCGTCGAAGAGAAGGCTTTTTCCAGCGTATCGCTGTGCCATTTTTGAACGGTCATGGTCGTACCGCCGACATTTTTCGACGACGACGACTGTTTCTGGGCATCTTCCGGCAGGATATCGCTGATATTCAGGTCTTCGCCGTCTTTTAAGGCGATGGTGACCGTAACGGCCCGGCCGTTTTCAAAGACGACCTGGTAGCGGCCGTTATGGAAGACGCGGATCGTGTCGCCCTGGGAATAGGGGTGACCCCATTCATCTTCCCAAGCCTTTTGCGTATCGCCGATGGTCGGCAGTTTGGCCAGGGCCTTTTCTTTCGATTCGGCTTGGCTCTTCGTATCCTGATTGGATTTGGTGTCCTTTGATTGCTGCTGTGTTTGAGTCTGTTCCTTTTGCTGGGAGTCCGTCGGCACAGCCGTCGCACATCCGGCAGTCAAAAGGGTGAATAACATGAGGACAATAGCAAGATAACGTTTCATAATAAACCTCCCGTTCATTAGCGGCGGCGGAGGTTGTCTCCGCCCTTATGGCGCTGTTTGTGGCGCTTATTTCGAGTCGTTTGATAGGTACTGGCCGGTAACTTGTCGCGATAAGTCTTCTGCCGCTTCGGCGGGGTGCTGCTGGCTTTTACTTTGACTTGTCCCGTCAGGGTGTATTTGGTGATCGTCGCTTGGATGTTGTGTTCAATCCGGCGAACCCAATCTACATCAGAACCGGTGGCGAACATGATGGACAGGCCGTCGCTGCCGGCCCGGCCCGTGCGGCCGATGCGGTGGATGTAGTAGTCGACGTCGTGAGGGACGTCGAAGTTAAAGACGTGGGTAATGCCCTCGATATCGATGCCGCGGGCGGCGATGTCGGTAGCGACCAGAATCTGGGTCTTGGCCTTGGCAAAGTCACGCAGGACCTGGTTGCGTCGGCCTTGGGACATATCGCCGTGGAGTTCGCCGATGTTGAAGCCCTTGGCAATCAGTTTGCCCGCTAAGAGGGATGTCCGCTCCTTGGTGTTGCAGAAGACGATGGCAAGGTAAGGATTCATCTCGGTCAGCATCTGGCATAATTTCGGCAGCTTCTGCTCTTCGGTCATCATGTAGATCCGCTGCTCGATGTTTTCAAGGGCAATGGTATCGCCTTCGAGAATCTTCAGGACCAAGGGGTTCTGCATGTGTTTTTTGGCCAGGCCCTTGATTTTATCGGGGACGGTTGCCGAGAAAAAGAGGAGCTGCCGGCGTTTCGGCGTCAGGCTGATGAGGGTATCGACGTCTTCGAGGAATCCTGACTGCAGCATCTGGTCGGCTTCGTCGACGACGACCCGGCGGACTCCGCTGAGGTCAAGGGAGTTGCGACGGCAGTGGTCGAGGAGCCGCCCCGGCGTACCGATGATGACTTGCGGATGGCGATGGAGTTTTTGAAGCTGATTTTCGATGGTCTTGCCGCCGATGAGGCTTAAGACGTCGACGTCAAGGGACGGGGCCAAGGTCGCGGCTACGTCGGCGATTTGGCGAGCCAATTCGCGCGTCGGTGCCAAGATGAGGACCTGCTCGGCGTGGACTTCGGTCCGAATCTGCTGCAGCGACGGCAAGAGGAAGGCCAGCGTCTTGCCCGTACCGGTTTGAGCCTGAGCCAGTATATCCCGGCCTTTGAACAGGGCCGGGATGGCTTGTGATTGAACGGCCGTCGGTTCGTCGATTCCCTGCTTGTGGAGAAGCTCGGAAAGGTCCGACGTCAGGCCGAGAGATTGAAAATTTTTTGTCATATCGTGCCCTTTCTCTATAGGTGCTAACAAAGTGCTTACTAACTATTATTATTACACAAAGCCCTTATTTGCGCAAACTTTTCTTTCTTTTGGGGATATGGTATACTAAAGTGATTTCGTTTGCATTGTTTTAGGAGGTCTTGCATAAATGAGTTGGTGGCGCGATATTTTGCGGCAGTGTCTTTTCATGTGTATTTTTATCGTCCTCATTCCCATTGGAGCCTATACGATTCACAGCGGTTCCAGTGCCATTGTGGCCGTCGTCAGTTATCTATTTCTGTCCCTCGTCGTTCCGACGGCCTACGTCGGAGCGCAAGATGCCGTCTTTGGCAGGGAAAAGGCCCGTATTCGCCGCTGGGTCGTCGTCCTGGTCTGGCTCATCATGCTGGCCCTTAAAGTGGCCGTCAAGGTCTATTTGGGCAGTTACTGGAAGGCGGCGCCCTTTTGGGAATGGCCGACCTTCGGTCGTGATTTCGTCTTTATCCTTGCCATGTATGCCGAAATGAGCTTCATCATGATCTTATCCTATGGCCTGTCTTCTTTTGATGCCGGGCCGAAAGGCGGTGGGACGATGAGTATTGAATGGAAACAGAAGGGGCACGACTGGCTCAGGGCTGTCCTTTGGGCGGCCTGCGGCATTTTGCCTATTCCCTTCGGAGCCTTTGCATCGGGAAAGCCTTATATTGCCGCTGCGTCGATCCTCGTCTTTTTTATCCTGTCCTTTGCCGTTCCCTTGTGGCTCGGCTATCGCCGCCGCAAGGCAGGACGATACGATGACTATGCCTCGGCCGGGGCGACTTTCTATGGCGGCGCCGTCGCCCTCATCGTCGCCGTGGGCCTCTTAAACGGCCTGATCGGCTCGTCTCTTTGGCACTCCTATTGGGGAATGGTATTCGTATTCACCTTGTGGATGCTTTTGACCATTGCGGCTCAGTATGGGGCTGCGAAAGGTGTTGATTTTTGGCAGCTCGGCTGCGGCGATACTGGTATTCCCAGTTCCTTGGACCCCATCTTATTCAGCCTGCCCCTTCCTTGTGCCGTCCTGGGGATGTTCCTCTTTCCGGCCTTCAGCGATGAGTTCGGCCTCGGTGAGCCTCTTCATCGGCATCATGGCCATCATGGGCTTTTGCTTCTTAGCCATCAGCATCTTCGTCATCGCTACCTTTGCCTTTTATTTCTTCCCCTATAAGCGTTACGGCTACAGCCGAAAAGAGAAGATCGTCCATCTCCTTTCCATCGTCGTCATGGTCCTCCTGTGGGTCATGGTCCAAAATCTCTTGTTCAATAGTGATATTCAGGTCTTCGGATATATCTTCAAGGCCATGCCGATCCTCCAGAACAATCCCTTGGTCTTCGTGACGCCTTTCCTGTTGTCGTCCCTGGTCATCATCGGCTGTGTGTGAAGCAGCATTTTACAGGAAAACTTCTTTGTCGCAGATGCATTTAACGGAAAGATCAGAAAAAAAATTATGCTCCATCCTTAAGGCTCAGGCTTGTCCCCGACATCATTTTGGGATTGGTTTTGTGAGAATTATAATCCGCTGCACTTGTCCAGTAGGCCAGCTGCCATTTTTCTGCGGATCCTCTTGTTATGG
>ENA-OQDL01001468-OQDL01001468.1-human-gut-metagenome-genome-assembly--contig:-NODE-1468-length-11613-cov-4.288612_pt1 | contig 11613 bp, 7 predicted proteins | sample MGYA00242782_ERZ504609 | MGnify/ENA primary metagenome ERZ504609 (study PRJEB26092, sample SAMD00036320) | human gut metagenome | host: Homo sapiens | study: EMG produced TPA metagenomics assembly of... | reverse complement strand
CGTGTATCGTCGTCGGAAACGACCATAGTCCCGCTCTCTTTACAAATATCCGCTATCCGACGCAGCTCTTCGACCGTCCATACACGTCCGCCCGGATTATGGGGATTACAAAGGATAAGCAACCTGCATCCCCGGATATCCTTAGAGAAACGCTCAAAATCGATATGATAATGCCCGTCGTACAAATCGAGCGGAGAATAGACCACTTCGCGTCCCAAACGTTCGGTCACCAGGAAAAAAGGATGGTACACCGGAGTCATTACCATGACCTTGTCACCCGGTTTGGTAAAGCATTGCAGCGCAAAGGCCTGCCCGCGTACAATTCCGGGAACAAACGTCAGCATATCACGCGTAACATCCCACTGGTGGCGTTTGTGCAACCAACTGCAAATAGAGGTATACCACTCCTCACAGGCAAAAGTATATCCCAAAACCTCGTGGTCGAGACGACGGCGCAACGCATCCATCACAAAAGGCGGCGTACGGAAATCCATATCGGCCACCCACATGGGAAGCAAATCTTTACGTCCCCATACATTCTCCACGCCGTCCCATTTTACGGAGTCCGTACCGCGGCGTTCAATCACTTCATCAAAATTATACTTCATAAGGTTCAAGCTATTTTAATTGAGTTTCCGAGTTTAACGACAGTATATAAAATTATTCGCAAAAGTACGAAATATCTTTGCTTTTGAGTAAATTTGCCAACCAATTTAAAAGAGACATATATGATTAAAGCCCTGTTTTTTGACATCGACGGTACACTGGTGAGCTTCAAGACCCACCAGATTCCCGTTTCCACCATCGAAGCGCTGGAAGCCGCCAAAGCCAAAGGCATACAGATATTCATTTCTACCGGACGTCCGCGTGTCATCATCAATAACCTCGCCGCCCTGCAGGAACGGAAACTGATAGACGGCTACATCACCATGAACGGCGCCTATTGTTTGTGGACGATACCGTTATCTACAAAGTCCCATACCGACAGCCGAAGTCGATGCACTGACAGGCTTCTGTCACGAGCGCAATCTCCCCTGCATACTGGTGGGTGAACACGATATTTGCGTCAATCAGCCGGGCGAACTCGTAACAGAGATATTCAACAGACAACTCAAAACAGACCCCATCCCACCCAAACCCTATACAGACAACCATTCGGACAAGGAGTACTACCAACTGACGCCCTTTATCGATATTGAAGAAGAGCAACTCCTGCTGCCTTCCATTCCCAACTGCGAAATGGGACGCTGGCATCCGGCATTTGTAGATGTCACCGCCAAAGGAAATACCAAACAACGCGGCATCGACGAGATAATCCGGCATTTCGGCATCCGTCTGGAAGAAACGATGGCTTTCGGCGACGGTGGAAACGATATCAGCATGTTGCGTCATGCAGGCATCGGAGTGGCTATGGGCAATGCCAAAGACGATGTTAAAGCCGCAGCCGGTTACGTCACTACGAGCGTTGACGACAACGGCATAGCCAATGCACTAAAACAATACGGAATAATCGAAAGTTGAGGGTTGAAAGCCAGCTATGCATATGTCCTTCGTACCCGACACTCAGAACAAGGAGTTTCAAGATGCCTTGAACCTCATACAGTACACCCGCCAGTCTGTTTTCCTGACGGGGAAAGCGGGTACGGGAAAGTCTACCTTTCTCCGGTATATCTGCGAACATACCAAGAAGAAACACGTTGTGCTGGCTCCTACGGGAATTGCCGCCATCAATGCGGGGGGAAGCACGCTGCACAGTTTCTTCAAACTGCCGTTTTATCCTCTGCTGCCCGATGACCCCAATTTCAGCTTGCAACGGGGACGCATCCACGAATTCTTTAAATACACCAAACCTCACCGCAAGCTCCTTGAAGAACTGGAGCTGGTTATCATCGACGAGATTTCCATGGTACGGGCAGATATCATCGATGCCGTCGACCGTATTTTGCGGGTTTACTCACGCAACCTCAGGGAACCTTTCGGCGGAAAACAAATCCTGCTGGTAGGCGATGTATTCCAGTTGGAACCCGTAGTGAAAGGGGATGAACGGGACATACTGAACCGTTTTTATCCTACCCCTTATTTCTTCTCTGCAAGAGTATTCGGACAGATAGACCTCGTGTCCATTGAACTGCAAATCGTCTACCGCCAGACCGACAAGGTATTTGTCAACGTACTGGACCATATACGGAGCAATACAGTAGGCGCTGCCGACCTGCAACTGCTCAATACCCGCTACGGTACACAGATAGAACAGTCCGAAGCCGATATGTACATCACCCTCGCCACCCGCCGCGATAATGTGGATTATATCAATGACAAAAAACTTGCCGAGCTTCCGGGAGACCCCGTTACGTTTCATGGTGAAATCATGGGCGACTTTCCCGAAAGCAGCCTTCCCACCTCTCAGGAACTGGTACTCAAACCGGGCGCTCAAATCATTTTCATTAAAAACGATTTCGACCGCCGGTGGGTAAACGGTACAATCGGCATTGTCAGCGGCTTCGACCCTATTGAAGAAACACTCTACATCATTACCGACGACGGCAAGGAATGTGATGTGAAACGGGAGTCCTGGCGGAATATCCGCTACAAATACAACGAAGAAAAAAAACAGATTGAGGAAGAGGAATTAGGAACTTTCACCCAATATCCTGTACGACTGGCATGGGCCATCACTGTCCATAAAAGCCAGGGACTGACTTTCAGCCGGGTAGTCATCGACTTCACCGGTGGCGTATTTGCCGGTGGACAAGCATACGTGGCACTCAGCCGGTGCACATCGCTGGAAGGAATACAACTGAAAAAGCCCATCAGCCGCGCCGATGTATTCGTACGTCCCGAAATTGTAGGATTCGCCCAACGCTTCAACAACCGCCAGGCCATTGACCGTGCCTTGAAGCAGGCACAGGCAGATGTGCAATATGTAGCGGCAGCCAAAGCCTTCGACCAGGGAGACTTCGAGACCTTCCTCAATGAATTCTTCAAGGCCATCCATTCCCGTTATGACATCGAGAAACCCGTAGTGCAACGTCTTATCCGCAAAAAAGCTGAATATCATCAACCGGCTGAAAGCGGACAACGCCTGCCTGAAACAAGACATGGAAAAACAGCGGAAGCGCCTGCAAGACTACGCCCGCGAATATTATGCCATGGGGAACGAGTGCATCACCCAAGCCCGCGACGCCCGTGCCGCCCTTGCCAATTATGACAAAGCTTTGGAGCTTTATCCCGAATACACGGACGCCTGGGTGCGAAAAGGCGTCACCCTCTTCAACGAAACCAATACCAGGAAGCCGAAGAATGCCTGAACCATGCCGTACGCTTGCGTCCCGCCGAATTCAAAACCGTGTACAACCGTGGAAAGTTGCGGCTTAAACTCGGAAACATTGAAGGTGCCATAGCCGACCTGGACAAAGCCACCACCCTAAAGCCCGAACATGCCGGGGCTCACGAACTCTTCGGGGACGCTTTGATGCAAGCCGGAAAAGAGGTTGAAGCAGCCTTGCAATGGCGATTGGCGGAAGAACTCCGCAAAAAGCGCTCCTCAAAATAAAATCCATCCTTATACATTTGATTTCAAGAAACTTATTATTACTTTTGTAATATACTTTTAAACCAAGTCCGACAATATCATGCTTCTGAAACTTTATGAAAAGAACAACAACCCGGCAGATTTGCAACAAGTAATCGACATTCTGAACGACGGGGGCATCATCATCTACCCCACCGACACCATGTATGCCATCGGCTGCCACGGACTGAAGGAACGTGCGATAGAACGTATCTGCCAACTCAAAAACACCGACCCCAAGAAGAACAACCTTTCCATCATCTGCTACGACCTGAGCAGTATCAGCGAATATGCCAAGTTCGACAACAACACGTTTAAATTAATGAAGCGCAACCTTCCGGGCGCTTTCACCTTTATCTTAAACGGCACAGTCCGTCTGCCGAAGATATTCCGCAACCGGAAAGAAGTAGGAATCCGTATGCCCGACCATCCGATAATACAGGAACTGGCACGCCTGCTGGATGCCCCTATCATGACCGCCACACTCCCCCATAACGAAAACGAAGACATTGAATACTGCACCGACCCCGAACTGATTGATGAGAAGTTCGGCAATATCGTCGACCTGGTTATCGACGGTGGAATAGGTGGCATAGAGGGTTCCACAGTAGTGGACTGCACCGGTGGCGAGGCAGAAATCGTACGTCAGGGAAAAGGCTGGCTGGATGAAGGATAAAATTCAATCTCCGCATATTCCTCAAAAACATTTCCGGCTCTTATAATGTTTCTTTTTCAAAGAAACAACATATTCTATGAGTACAAAAGAGCAATACTGGAAATATTCATTGATTACCATCATTATCGGGTTGGGGATTATCCTCGCCAGGCAAATCACTCCCTTCTTAGGCGGTCTGTTGGGTGCATTGACCATCTATATACTGGTCAGGCGCCAGATGATTTATCTGTCCGAAAAGCGAAAGATAAAACGGAGCATAGCTGCCACCGTCATTACGGCAGAAGCTATTTTATGCTTTCTCGTTCCTCTGGCATTGGTAGTATGGCTGGCGGTAGTAAACCTGCAGAACATCAACCTTGATCCGCAGGCAGTCATTGCACCTTTTGAAGAAGCCGCCTCCATTATCAAGGCCAGAACCGGATACAATGTACTAAGCGGAAACAGCCTTTCATTCTTCATTTCATCTCTTCCACGCATCGGACAGACATTAATGGGAGGCATCAGCAGCTTCATCGTCAACATGTTTGTATTGGTATTTGTCCTCTACTTCATGCTGATAGGCGGAAAGAAAATGGAGCAATATGTCAACGAACTTCTTCCTTTCAATGAAACCAACACACAGGAGATAGTACACGAAATCAATATGATTGTCCGTTCCAATGCCATCGGCATACCTTTGCTTGCCGTAATACAAGGCGGAGTAGCCATGCTCGGCTATTGGATATTCGATGCTCCCAATATTCTGTTTTCGGGCTTTCTTACAGGTTTTGCCAGTATCATACCCATGGCAGGTACGGCATTGGTATGGATTCCCATAGCCATATACATGGCACTTATCGGCAACTGGTTCCAAGCAATCGGACTGGTCATATTCGGTTCCCTTGTCATCTCGCAACTCGATAATCTGATACGTTTCGTCATTCAAAAGAAAATGGCCGATATTCATCCGCTCATCACTGTCTTCGGAGTGGTTATCGGCCTCTCTCTTTTTGGATTTATGGGGGTCATATTCGGCCCGTTACTACTTTCCCTGTTCTTTCTCTTTGTCAATATGTTCAAAAAAGGGTATCTGGACGGAGCAAAATAAATCGCTCCTAAGGTGTAAACAGAACAAAGCACCGGACTCCCCCGAAAGTCTCATAACCGACTTTGGAATGGCAGTCCGATGCCTTGCATATCAGAAGAGTCCGGCTGGATGCAACGTACCTCTACGGAAAACGTTTACTTCCGGCCGGTTTCCTCATTGTATTCCGATGTTATGACGTACCGGAGTCAGGATAAACGTAAATTCATAATCAGCATAAGGCACCTGATACTCAGGACGGGCTATGCGTCCCCAACTATCCTCGCATCCCAAACCGGCTTGAACCTTATCAATGCAGAAGTTTGTCAAATCCGCCTCTTCCACCTCCTGAGAGTGCCCCTGGCGCTTGCTCCAGCCTTCATCCAAAGATTCAATCGTGTAGTGTAAAGCCGATGCGGAGAACGGAGCGGCAGCAACTGCCTCTATACCGTTACCGGCTGCATCCAGCATCTTCCACCAGCGTATATCCGTCTTTGTGCCATTCTCCTGCGGACGGATATACGGATAGAACTGCTCCGATACGCTCTGGCGATAGATACCGAGGTCGGTACAATGGTTACGGTCTGCATAGTTCTCCACCGGACCGCGGCCGTAGTATTCTACAGTTTCAAAGCTGCGGGGCATAGGCATCTGCATGCCGAAACGGAAGAGGTTGGCTACTTTGGCATTCTTATCGGCAACCATCTTTTGAGTGATTTTAACAGCGCCACTGTTGTTGATAACATATGTCAGACCTAACTCCGCCGATGCTTCCGGCAGTTTATAAGCCGCGTCCACAATCACTTGTCCGTTCTCGGTGTGCTGACTGAAAGAAGTCAGTTTTATCTCCGGATTCTTCCAGACAGCATATTTACGTTGCAGGTTAGCGCCGAAATCATTGTCGGTAGGAGCACGCCAGAAGTTGGGCGTAAGCGCTTCACCTTCCTTAATCATATCCAGACCGTTCACTTCGTATTTGGTCAGATAACCGGTATGCTTGTTGAACTCCATACGGAAAGCCTCACCGGAAACAATAAGATAGTTGCAGTCATTCTCCTGTATCACGGGAGCGGCCACTTCCACGTTGCACAATTCCGTGTTCTTCAAATCCATTGCAGGAGCCTGATAGGCATTCAGCGTCAATTGGTCTTTAGCGACAATATGCCCTGCCGGAAGCAGACCTTCACGTTCCTTCAATTTATAAGACACGTTAAGCAACCACTCGGCACACTGGCAGACAGTTCCCAAATCCAGTTTGACTTTAGCAGTCTGCTGCGGAGCTACATTCAGGTCATCCACACGACCGCTGCGCATCACCTTGCCGTCTTTCAGCATTTCCCACTCCAGATAACAGCCCGAAAGGTCACGGAAGAAGTTTTCGTTGAATACATTAATTTCTCCACGCTGCAAATCGGCCGGAGTTGTCCAAATATTCTGATAGATACGTCCTACCTCGTACATATGAGGATTGGGTACGCGGTCGGGACTGACAAGACCGTTGTTACAGAAATTGACATCGCTGGCATCAAAGCGGTTGAAGTCACCGCCATAGGCATAAATCATCTTACCGTTCTTACCGGTCCAACGTACGGACTGGTCTACAAAATCCCAAATGAAGCCACCCTGATATTTGGGATATTTGCGAATCATATCCCAATATTCTTTGAAGCCGCCTTCCGAATTACCCATGGCATGCGCATACTCACACTGAATGAGAGGTCTGTTCATAGAATCATCCTCACAATATTTCAGACAATCGTTATATCCATAATACATCGGACAGAATATATCGGTCTTTCCTTTCTTTCCGGCCTGTTCGTATTGCACGGCACGGCTCGGGTCTTCCGCTTTCACCCAGTCATAAGCCGCTTCAAAGTTAGACCCATAACCGGCTTCATTACCCAATGACCAGAAAATGATGCTCGGATGGTTGAAACTGCGCTGTACATTACGCTGATTACGCTCTATATGAGCTTTCTTGTAATCGGCACGTTTGGCAAGAGTGGATTCTTCATATCCCATTCCGTGAGACTCGATATTGGCTTCCGCTACCACATAAATACCGTATTGGTCGCACAAATCATACCACAGATTATTATCGGGATAGTGGCAGGTACGCACCGCATTCAGATTGAACTGCTTCATAAGCTGAATATCCTGAATCATACGCTCACGGGAAACAACATAACCGTAATCAGGATCCATTTCGTGACGGTTGGCTCCCTTGAACAGGACGGGCTGGCCGTTTACCAATACCTGCGCATTCTTCAGTTCAATTTTACGGAAACCCACTTTTATGGGAATAACCTCGCCACTGCCTTGCAAAGCAGCACGTAATGTATAAAGATACGGAGTTTCCGCTGTCCATTTGTGCGGATTGTCAAGGTTCATTACAGCAACCCCGTTACCGCGTACAGTTGCCGTTGCCACCTGCTTGCCTTCGGCATCCAATAGCTCCAAGGCGGTATTACCGTTACCTTTCAGACTGACTTCCACGCGCAAAGAGCCGTTTTTGTAGTCAGCATCCAAATCCGGAGTGACACGGACATCCTCGATACGTTTCTTATCGCGGGCATACAGATAGCAGTCGCGTCCCACTCCGCTATAACGGAAGAAATCCTGATCTTCAAGATATGTGCCGTCGCACCAGCGGAACACCTGAAAAGCTATCAGGTTCTTCTGTCCCGGTTTCAGGTAAGAGGTGAGGTCGAATTCTGCCTCCAGTTTGCTATCCTCGCTGTAACCTACATACTTGCCGTTCACCCACAGGTACATATTGGAAGTCACCGAACCGAAATGAGCTATAATGTCCTTACCTTTCCAGGTAGCAGGCACTACAATCTCCCGGCGGTATGAACCGACATGATTATCCACAACAGGCACTTGCGGCGGATTATTCTTGAACTGATTGCGCCAGGCATAACCTACGTTCACGTAAATAGGATCTCCAAAGCCATTCAGCTCCCAAACACCGGGAACAGCCATATCGCACCAGCCTTTATCATTGAACCCCGGCTTCCAGAAATCAACGGGACGGGCATCTGCATCCTTCACCCAAAAGAATTTCCAAGTACCGTTTAAGGTCATAAAACGGGAAGAGTGCTCTTTAACTCCCGTCTGTGCCACGCCTTCCGATTCGTAAGCAAAATAATTGGTGTGCATCGGGGCACGGTTCACAGCATTCACTTCCGGATTCTGCCATTCGGTAAAAGACTGCGCGTTTGCCATCACAGCCAGGGCAGTAAATAATCCGGTAACAATTCGTTTTTTCATGATATCTATTATTTATTCAGGTTTGTATGCTGCAAAGATAAAAACAACAAATCAAAACCCAACCGGGTTTTAAGTCAAAAAAAAGAAAACATGGGAAATATATATGTACAAATAGTTATAGAAATAAACAGAAAACAAACAGCCAAAAGAAAATTCTGCAACTCGCAAAAAAAAATTATTTCTCAGTTGATTTATCCGCAAAAACATAGTACATAATCCTATTATAAAACGTACAAAAAACAAGGTGAAACATCAAGGAAAAACCTCGTTCCGCAATTGGGGGCTGCCGGGTTTCCAAACTGGTAACCGCAGAGCCTGCAACTGGCAACCGTAGAGCCCGCAATTGGAAAACGAAGTTATATATGTAGGTTTACTACATTATACATCTATCAAAATCACAAAAACAACCAGGAATAACAACTTAAAGCAAGAAGCTTTTTTCATCATTAGCCGAAGAAAGTCGCTCTAATTTATCTATTGTATAACAGGAAAAGCGTGTACACTATACCATATTTGCGGCTATGATAAAGAAAATGCAATGTTTTAACCGATATTAACATAATCCATTATACGCAACTTTCAATATTGATTATAAGGAAATTAGCATATAAAAACGGAGAATATACCGCAAAAAAACAGTGACGACAAATAGATTGTCATCACTGTCGTCACAGTTGTCATCACTCACTCTATCCCCTTTCCACAGAGGGATAGAGCGTAATTCATGCCAAGTGATGACAAAAAAGTTATCAAACAGTATTGAAACAGTAATATTGATAATGTATATATTGCTGACCTAAGCCCGAGAAGAACGGCTTCCATACGGCAGTCCTTCCGCATTTCAATATCCATTTTAATATTAAATACAAGTAAAGATGAAGAACCACTCAATCTACAAACAGAAAATATCGTATATTTGTACCCCAACCAATTTACAGGCTCATGGCAGGCATCTACATCCATATTCCCTTTTGCAAGACACGCTGCATCTATTGCGATTTCTACTCCACCACCCGCAGCGAACTGAAAAGCCGCTATATCCATGCGTTGTGCAAGGAGTTGCAGATGCGGAAAGAATATCTGAGGGGAGAGCCAGTCGAAACGATTTACTTCGGTGGCGGAACCCCCTCACAGCTTGCCGAAGAGGATTTCCGCGAAGTATTTGAAACCATCCGGAAATACTATGGAATGGAACACTGCCGGGAGATTACCCTCGAAGCTAATCCCGACGACTTGACCGAAGCCTATGCCGCCATGCTGCAAAATTTGCCTTTCAACCGCATCAGTATGGGGATACAGACTTTCGACGATTCCACTCTGAAACTGCTAAACCGCCGCCATAATGCAGCACAAGCCGTCAATGCCGTAAAGCACTGCCGCCATGCAGGCTTCAACAACATAAGCATCGACCTTATCTACGGACTGCCCGGCGAAACGGATGAACGCTGGAAACGTGATTTACAACAAGCCGTCAGCCTCAACGTAGAGCACATCTCCGCTTACCACCTGACATACGAAGAAGGCACTCGCATTTACGAGCTGCTGCAAGCGCACCGTATCCGCGAAGTAGACGAAGAAAGCAGCGTCCGATTCTTCTCCACCCTGATAGATACGCTTGGCAGTGCCGGCTACGAGCACTATGAGATATCCAATTTCTGCCGTTCGGACATGTATTCCCGCCACAATACATCTTACTGGAAAGGAATTCCTTACTTGGGCTGTGGCCCTTCGGCACATTCATTCAATACGGATACCCGCGAATGGAATGTGGCTTCCCTGGAGAAATACATACATACCATCGAAAACAATCAACGCTTGTTCGAACAGGAGCACCTGGACCGAACCACCTGCTATAACGAATGCATCATGACTTCCATTCGTACCCGTTGGGGAGTGTCCCTGAATGATATAGAACAGAAATTCGGCAAAGAACTGTGGCAATACTGCATCGATATGGCGCGTCCGCATCTGGACTGTGGAAATCTGGAAATATACGACAACAACCGTCTCTGTCTTAGCCGTAAAGGGATTTTTGTATCGGATGGCATTATCAGCGATTTAATGTTTGTAGAAAGCTAAAGTATACTTTTTCAACTGAGTGAAATAGTTCTTCAAAAGGAACAGCAGAAAGGGCTTTCGATGAGAAGATAATAATTGAGTAAATGTAATCAGTTATAATCGTAAGAATTTGATGCACAACTGAATAAATATAGTAACTTTGTAAACGAATTAAAGAAAAGTATGGCTAAGAACACAAAGATACAAGCGGTTGATAACTTGACGGATAACTTCCGTGGTTATGCGGCATTGCTTCGCAAAATCAAGCAACGGGTACTGATTGCCCAGCAACGGATAATTTATGCCGCCAACGAAGAAATGCTTCGGATGTATTGGGATGTTGGCGAAATGTTACAGCAAAGCCAAGATGCAGACGGTTGGGGCAAGAAAACCTTGCAACGGTTGGCTGTGGATTTGAAGAATGATTATTCCGAGATAAAGGGCTTTTCTGTACGCAATATGCAGTGCATGATACAGTTCTTCAACGAATATAATCAGGAACTTACAATGGTGAAAGGAACAGTTTCTCCAATTACGCAATCACTGATTGCGCAATTAGAAAAATATAATTTCACCCTCCCCATAAAGCATTTGGGATGGACGCATAATCTTATTCTCTTACAACAGGTCAAGGACATTCGGGCACGTTATTGGTACATGATTCAGAGCATTACATCGCATTGGAATACACGTTATCTGCAAGAAGCCATCAAACTTGACGACTACGGCAAGCACGGAGCGTTAGCAAACAACTTCACTGAAACCCTCCCAGCACCGGAAGCAAACGATGTGAAGTCCATGCTCAAAGACCCGTATATATTCGATATGCTGACTTTCACCGACCAATACAATGAGCGTGATGTGGAAATCGGCTTGGTGAAGCATGTAGAAAAATTTCTCGTGGAAATGGGAGCTGGATTCGCTTTCATGGGGCGGCAATATCACATAGAGGTGTCGGGCGATGATTATTAT
>ENA-OQDL01001467-OQDL01001467.1-human-gut-metagenome-genome-assembly--contig:-NODE-1467-length-11615-cov-3.985463_pt1 | contig 11615 bp, 10 predicted proteins | sample MGYA00242782_ERZ504609 | MGnify/ENA primary metagenome ERZ504609 (study PRJEB26092, sample SAMD00036320) | human gut metagenome | host: Homo sapiens | study: EMG produced TPA metagenomics assembly of... | reverse complement strand
GCTTGAACGATTTATTTGCGTGTTTGGGATTAGCCCAGACCCGCAAGTTATTGACAAACTTTTCAAAGAACTCATTTTATTTACTGCCAGAGCCGCTTAGGCTTGGCGAATTTTTAATGAACTATTGCATTAAAAAAGATATGCAAAATTACAGTATTATTTTGATTGTTAACTATATAAAATAAAAACATGAAAAATGTTTTAAACTTCCCAAATTATAATACTTTCTTTTTGTCAACTAAAAAGAAAGTATTTAACGGTATGAGCCGCATAATTGCTTACTCCAAATCACATTTCATGTTAAAAATTTGTAATTTTAGTAGAATGGTTAATAATAGAAATCATAATATAAAAAATACAAACATGTGGTAATAAGAACCACTTTTTCAGTTTTGTAGATGTTTCCAGATTTACAGTCAATCATCAGATGAAAAATCTCACCAAGTTACTCCTAATGTCTTATGCTGATTGCTCCCTTTTGCTTTTATCCCTTACGTTTTCCTATAAGCTTTTGATTATTACTCGTATTCAGATCTTTCATTATGATTTGTTACACATAAATGATTTCTTATAAATATAGCTGTAAAAGGGAACGTCTGTGAAAGATATTCCCTTTAAATATTTTTCAATAAGAGACACTCACAGCCATCCCTGCTTCCCTCACCAATGCTGCAATACGATCCAATTCCTCATGAGTAGCCTTTTGCAGGTCATGGTCAGGAGTTTCCCTGTCGATAGTATAAATCATTACCTGGCGAGGAGAAATCTCCTTGACGGCCTCTAACCAGGGCAAAACATACTTATCGGAAGTATTATCCATATCCTTATCTCCAAAACCGCCTTTCAAGAACATGGTTTGGATAATACAGTTACCCTTAAAAGCCTTCATTCCCCCGATTATCCCGCGGACGGAATAATGTCCTGCCGGACGGTCGAGCTCACGGATATAAGCTTCGTCTGCCGTATCCAGTTTCAGAATATTGTTATCCACTTTGTTCAAAGCCTCGAATACGGCAGGACGATGAATGAAAGTAGAATTGCTCAATACGCTTACCTTGGCCTTCGGAAAGTATTTGTCGCGCAAAGCAAGCGTGTCTTCTATGATTTCAGGAAAATGCGGATGTGCGGTCGGCTCTCCGTTTCCTGCAAAAGTCAGTACATCAGGTACGGGTCCGTTTTTCTGCATATCCTGCAGACGGGCTTCCAATGCGGCACGCACTTCTTCGCGCGTAGGGAGCGGCTTCTTGGGACGATGGTCGGAATTAAACCCGCACTCGCAATAAATGCAGTCGAAAGTGCACACCTTACCGTCTTCCGGCAACAGATTGATTCCCAAAGATACTCCCAAACGGCGGGAATGGACGGGACCGAATATGGGAGACGGATAAATGACAGTCATTTGATTTACTATTTACAAATTATGATTTAACAGCGGTGATTGGCGGTTTTCCGATATTTCAAAGACAAACCGCGTAATCAGCACAGCAAAGATAAGAAATAAACATCCAGATATTTCCAAAAATACGGCAGTTATTCTTCAAAACTTAATACGAAACTGCATCTGCAAGTCTGTTTTTGTATTTCCTTCTATCAAATCGTTACCCGAACCGATAGTTTCACGGTCCCGGTAAGCGGTTTGCCCGAACTTAACGAGAAACATAAAAGTTTTGTTCAAATCACAACGTATATGAGCAGAATAGCGAAAACCACTGCCGTAGAAAGAAGGAGTATAAAACGTATAAACCAATCCTTTTTCGGAAGCATAAATCCGCGAATCGTAATCGTCCGTATGGAAATAAGTACCTTGTACGGATACGGCCAAAGGGAATCCGGAAAAAGTATAAGCGCAGGACTGGGTACATTGCCAGCCTTGTTTTCCTTCAAACTCATGCCCTTTCCCACTCTGCTGGCGAAAACAGTTGTAATCGACCGTGGTGCGGCATGAAAAAGCTCCCGGCGTATAAGCAAGTCTGCAACGGAGCTTGTGATGAAAGACCGGTAACGTCACTTTCCCGCCTGTTCCCGACACATCCCTCTCCTTGCGCTTATACCGGTAATTGAGATATAGCAATAAGTCTTTCTGCGGAGAATAGGTAGCCTGAAACATTCCGTCTATTCCCTGCGAAGCCTTGCTGATGCGATACTTCCACCAGGGGAAAGAGAACATATCCAAAGAAGCGAAAAACTTCCAATGCGCCCAGGGAGCAGCTTCCGCAGCCAGATACCAGCCGTTTTCGTTTTGCGGAGCACTTCCTTCGCCGAACGAACGCCCGAAGAAAGACCAGTAATCGTGGGAATAACAACGATGTATTAACAGCAGTTGATAACCTGTTAATATTTTATATTTCAGTTGGTTCAGCAAGGCATATCCCTGTTTACCAACAGCCCCCTCTCCTATCCATACCAACCTTCCCCAACGGTATTTATAATCCACACCCAGATTATAAAAATCATTTCCATGCAAGTTGTATTTCGCATACTTCTTTAAATCCGGTTCATAAGGATGATTGAAACGATAATAAATACCTGTCACCCCCACTTTCAATCTATTTTTTTCGTAAGTGAGGTTACCACCCGCCGATTGCATGACAAATGCATTCATTTTATCCGCCTCCTTCTCCGTACGATGCAAGCCTGTTTTGTAAATGGAAGCGATTTTTCCGCCTTTCACCACTCCATCCATAGAACGGTGCGAATAGAAAGCGGAAAGTTCTAAAAAACGAAGAATTTCCACTGTTACCGCCGTTCCGCGAAAATAGTTATACGAGTCCGTAGAGCTGTGTTTCCGGATTCCCCCTCTGCGGAATTCGGATGCAGACATGGAGAAAGTTTTTCCTAATCCAAAGTCTGTGCCAATCACCAGGCCCTGCCCGAACCCCAGTTTATAATTACCCAATGCCAAAGCTTTCAGCCTGCCCCTGTTTTGAGTAAGCCGTAAAACGAATAGTAATCATACCCTTTCTTGTCATGCAAAGCAAAGAACGGTTCACCGGCATCCTTCTCTCCCGTTATTCCCGCCTGAAAGTAATCTCCATAACGAAAACTGTAACGCAGTGAATGGTAAACGGCAGGTCCCAGATAGTTTTTCTCATATCCCTTGCGGGTATATAAAGGGATATCCAGACGTGTCAATACTTCTTGCCCGGCATACTTCAATACCGTTTTTAAAGAAGGATAGCGGGAAGGGCCCTCAACGGTCTTTATGCAGACGAAGGGTAACAGCAGTTCGATAGTCTGCCGATCCATCTCCGCCACCAACTGCAACTCATAAAGAGTCTGCATCTGCCCGTTTATATAAACATACGCCAAAATATTTTCTATTTGAATATCCGTAAGGAAAGGAAATTCCTCCAATTGCCGTTTGTGGCGGTATTGATATTGACAGGTTCTTGCAGACGAGCGGAAAGCACTTCCAGTTCATCTTCCCAGTTTCTCTCTTCTTCATCGGCGGAGAGTTGTTCCAGATTCTCTTCCCACAGGGATAATGTCGCATTTTGAGCTACAAGCATAGGAGTTATTAACAGCATACTCATAAAAACTCCTATCTTGATTAGGGTCATCTATAATAGTGTGTTTCCGGATAATAGGCAACGAAGTTACCTTAAATTAGTTAATTGAACAAGGAAAAATGAAAGCAATGTAACAACATTACGCAGAATGGTGTACTTTTGCGCTATGAGCAAACGGTTTAACATAGTAATACTCATAACATTTCTCTCGGCAGGAATCCTGACTTGTCATGCCCAGCAGCAACCCCAAACCGGTGCATCCAAAAGCATCTATCTCACTCCTATGTGCGTGTACAACGGTGATACGATTCCTTACGTGAAACTTCCTACCGTTTACATCTTCAAACCGCTAAAATTCAAGAACAGGCGCGAAATGGCGAAATACTACAAACTTATCCGCGACGTAAAGAAAGTGCTTCCCATTTCAAAGGAAATCAACCGGGCAATTATCGAGACTTACGAATACCTGCAGACCATTCCCACTCAAAAAGAGCGGCAAAAGCACCTGAAAGCTGTGGAAAAGGGGTTGAAAGAACAATACACTCCCCGTATGAAAAAGCTTTCCTTTGCACAAGGAAAACTGTTAATCAAACTGGTAGACCGGCAAACCCATTCCACTTCCTACGAACTGGTAAAAGCATTTATGGGACCTTTTAAAGCTGGATTCTACCAGACCTTTGCCGCACTGTTCGGAGCCAGTCTGAAAAAACAATACGACCCTACGGGAGATGATGCGCTTACGGAAAGAGTAATCTTACTGGTAGAGAGCGGGCAGCTCTGATAACTTCAGTACATCATTTAAAATTAATGCCCGCCTTACGTGCCTGCGAATGTTGAAACTGACGTTTTACGGTATATAAAGTGCCTTCTTTAACAAATTTAGAACCTGTCTGTTTAAACCAGAAAGAAACATTGTTTTCCAGACAAATATCGTGAAGCTTCATAATCCAGTCGAAATTACAGATACGGGCCTCATATCCGGACTCTCCCCCTGCAACCACTTGTTCAACCCACTCTCCTATATTATAGGCATCCAAACTGATTTCTTCCAACAACGGCTCGCAAATAATAATTTTGTGTTTTATAGGAATAGCTCTGTAAACAGGCAAACGATTATCCGCACATAACTGATTTTCAACTGTACAACAGATAGTTACATTATCATATCCGTCTTTCCAATCGACAGGCAGACACTCCATAACCCTGTTTATACGTTTGGTTATCATCAGGAAATGAAGATCACTGCGTTGACGAATCATTTCCCATGCCTCAGTTCGCCACGCATCTGCATCTTCAACAAAAAAATCGGAAGTAAAACAGGTATAAACAAGAGTTCCGTCCGGAATTTTAAAACTTCCGTTCTTATTCGTCCGTACAGGCAAATCGAAATTTTTCGTCTTAACCACAACCGAACTGTCAACATTCCTTTTTGCATCTCCCCGGTAGACATAACAATATCTGCATCCTTCACTGAATTTATGGCAACCGTGCCATAAATTCCACATCACCGACCTCTCTGCAATACCATTCATCCGGATAAAATATCAGTTAATATTATGTTGATAAACCTGTTACTAACGTAAACATACAAAGGAAATAAATAACTGTTATATAAGCAAATAAGTTGGTTGATAAATCAAGTATAAAGCTGTTAATTACTAATATTTGTCCACTCACTTCAATTTATTGAATAAATCCCAGATAACAATGCCTGCCGTAACCGATACATTCAGAGAATGCTTCGTACCGTATTGCGGAATTTCAATGCAACCGTGAGAATGGTCGATAACTTCTTGTTGAACACCTTTCACCTCATTCCCCATTACTATGGCATACTTTCTGTTTTTGTCTAAAGTCAACTCATTCAGCATAATACTACCTTCTGCCTGCTCTACGGAGTAAACCGTATAGCCTTCGTTTTTAAGGTTATCAACAGCTTCAACAGTGTTATTAACATACTTCCAGTCGACGGTAAATTCCGCTCCCAAAGCCGTCTTGTGCATTTCGGCATGGGGTGGAGTAGCCGTAATGCCGCACAAATAGATACATTCAATGCGAAAAGCATCCGAAGTGCGGAATACGGAACCTATATTATGCAAACTGCGGATATTATCCAATACAACTACAAGCGGCAGTTTTTCCGCTTCCTTAAACTCCTCTGTACTAATGCGGTTCAGTTCGGTTATCTTCAGTTTTCTGTTCATAATCGTAAGGCTTTGTGCCGGTCTGTACACTATGTACCGGCTCATGTCGTGCAAAGATACTTCTTTCCGTTCACATCCCTGTTAATAACCGTTGAAAAGGGTGTCAATAGCGTATGGAAAGATTTTTAAAAATAATATTTGCATTATTCAAAGTAACGCATAATACGCCTGCATAACGAACAAACCAAAAAATGTTAACCTAAACTTTCAAAGGCTGTATAAACACATTTTTAAGTACTATTTCACTGATTAATCCCTTTAAAGTTATTAACTTTGCGGTTATCAACAAGATGTTAATGAAGTGAGGCCATGGCAGAGTAGGGAGCTTATTATCAAGAGATATAACTTTAATTGCTTACGTTAATAACCTAAGGATAAAGTTTAGCCTTGTACTAATAACTTCATGGGCAAGAAAATTCGGATTTATTTGTCCACACTATTAACAGCCTATCATCACTATCAAAGGATTTTTAAAGAAAGAAGAGAAATAAAAATTATTATTATGGATAATCTGATAGAAGCTATCAAGCAACTGAAGAAAGAGAAGAATGCAATCATTCTGGGGCACTACTACCAGAAGGGTGAAATACAAGACATAGCCGACTATGTAGGCGACAGTCTGGCTCTGGCACAATGGGCGGCAAAGACGGAAGCCGATATTATCGTGATGTGCGGTGTCCACTTCATGGGTGAAACGGCAAAGGTACTTTGTCCCGACAAGAAGGTATTGGTGCCCGACATGGCGGCGGGTTGTTCGCTTGCCGACAGTTGCCCGGCGGATAAGTTTGCACAATTCGTCAAAGAGCATCCCGGACATACGGTGATATCCTATGTGAATACAACGGCTGCCGTAAAGGCTGTTACGGATGTAGTGGTAACTTCCACCAATGCCAGACAAATCGTAGAAAGCTTTCCCGAAGATGAGAAAATAATATTCGGTCCCGACAGAAACCTGGGAAATTATATCAACTCCGTTACAGGCAGAAATATGTTGTTATGGGACGGGGCGTGCCATGTACACGAACAGTTCTCGGTTGAAAAGATTGTTGAATTGAAGCAGCAGCATCCCAGTGCAGTGGTATTGGCTCATCCCGAATGCAAGGGCACGGTTTTGAAACTGGCGGATGTGGTAGGTTCTACGGCGGCTTTGCTGAAGTATGCGGTTGCCCATCCCGAAAAGGAATACATCGTTGCCACGGAATCGGGTATCCTGCACGAGATGCAGAAGAAATGTCCGCAGACGAAGTTTATTCCGGCACCGCCCAACGACAGTACCTGTGCCTGCAATGAGTGTAACTTTATGCGGTTAAACACATTGGAAAAGCTTTATAATTGCCTGAAAGACGAATCTCCGGAAATCAAGGTGGATGCGGAAATAGCAGAGAAAGCGGTGAAACCGATCAAGAGGATGCTGGAGATTTCTGCAAAACTGGGATTATAGTGAATTATTCCCTTGTCGCTGGCATTCTTCGATGAGGGTATGAAAATGATTTCAATATTTTTTCAGGCACGGATTACATGGAATTTACGGTTTTCATAAACCGGAACCATGTAATCCGTGCCTGAAAATTTATCATAATGCAAGCATCCGCATACTTTTGCCACTTTCATTACTTGGACAGGAAGTTGCAAAGCTTATCCGTTGCCACTGCCCGGTGGCTGATTTTATTCTTCAATTCGCTTCCCATTTCGGCATATGTCTGCGTATATCCTTCCGGAATAAAGACCGGGTCATATCCGAAACCGGAAGTACCGTGCCTGTGCTTCGTTATTTCGCCTTTTACGATGCCTTCGAACAAGTGTTCCTTTCCATTGACGATAAGTGCGAAAACGGTACGGAATCGGGCTTTTCGGTTCTCCATTCCTTCCATACCTGCAACAGCTTCTGCATATTGGCTTCTGAATTGTGTGCATCGCCGGCATAGCGTGCCGAATACACTCCGGGAGCTCCGTTCAGGGCTTCCACTTCCAGACCGGTATCATCGGCAAAACAATCCAGGTGGTAATTTTCAAAGATATACCTTGCCTTCAGCAAAGCGTTTCCTTCAAGCGTATCTGCTGTTTCGGGAATATCCGCACTGCAATGGATGTCTTTCATGCTGAGAAGCTCTATTTTATCTCCTAAAATAGCGGTTACTTCTTCCAGTTTGTGGGCATTGTTGGTTGCAAAAACAAATTTCTTTTTCATTTTCCTTTCAATTTATCGAATCCTTCTCCATACACGCCGATAACGGAGCTTTGAGAGATGAAAGCATTCGGGTCGATGTCCTTGACCAGACGGAATATCTCGACAGACTGGCGTTTGTAGGCCAACACAACCAATACTTTCACGTTGCGTTTGCTGTACCAGCCTATACCGTCGAGTACGGTTACACCGCGATGAGTCTCTTTGGTGATGCGGTCGGCAATCTTTTCGTACTCTTTGGAAAAGATAAAGAATTGTACCGACTGACGCGCACCGTTGACGATATAATCCAGTACGATGCCGATGACGAACAGCGTTACAAAACCAAAAATCACCCGTCGCCAATCGTTGAATATGAAGTAGCAGGAACTGATGATGATAACGTCGCAAGCCATAATCATGCGTCCCAAAGTGACGTCGCGGTATTTATGGATGATGGCTGCGATAATGTCCGTACCGCCCGTACTTCCGTTGCAGTTGAACACTACGCCCAGACCCGCACCGCACATGGCTGCGCCTATGAGGCAAGCCATGAAATCCTGTCCCGGTCCCAGTATCTGAGGCGGCACTCCGTCCGCTCCGTTCACCAGCAACTGGAAAAACCATAGGAAGAAAGTCAGTCCGAAGATGGCAAATGTGGTCTTGATACTGAATTTAGGTCCTAAAATCTTGATGGCAAACGTCATCAGGACTGCATTAATGATGAAATACGACCATTGGATAGGAAATCCAGTGGCATAATAGATGATGGCTCCGATACCCGTAGTACCGCCGGTCGTAATCTGATAGGGAATAAGGAACGCAGCCCATCCCATAGCGTAAGAAATTAATCCGAAAGTGATGAAGACATAGTCTTTCAACTCTCTCATCACTTCCGCTTTGGTTGGTTTTGTGATTTGCATATTTGTTATTTGATAACAATGTTTACAATCTTCTTGGGTACTACGATTACTTTGACGATGGTCTTTCCGTCTGTCCATTTCATGGAACGTTCGTCTGCCAATACCGTTTCCTGAATGACATCCGATGCCGTATCGGCAGGGAATTCCATGTTGAAACGTGCTTTTCCGTTGAACGAAATGGTGTAGTTCACCGTATTTTCCACCAGATATTCTTCGTTGTATGCAGGCCATTGCGCGTCGCATACAGAACCTGTGTTACCTAATGTCTCCCACAATTCCTCACATACGTGCGGAGCGAAAGGAGCCAACGTAACGGTAAGCTGATTCAATATCTCTTTCTTGCTGCATTTCAGCGCGGACAGCTCGTTTACGCAAATCATAAAGGCACTGATGCTTGTATTGTAAGAGAATTGTTCAATGTCTCCCGTCACTTTTTTGATGAGCTTGTGCAAGGATTTCAACTCTTCTTTGCCGGCAGCTTCATCAGTTACCAGGTAGTTGCCGGTACGGTCGTAGAACAGCGACCAGAACTTCCTGATGAAGCGGTGTACGCCGTCGATACCGTTCGTATCCCAGGGCTTGGACTGTTCTACAGGGCCGAGGAACATCTCATACATACGCAGCGTATCCGCACCGTATTTCTCTACAATCATATCGGGATTAACCACGTTGAACATGGATTTGCTCATTTTTTCAACCGCCCAGCCGCAGATGTATTTGCCGTCTTCCAGGATAAACTCTGCGGTAGCATACTCAGGACGCCATGCCTTGAACGCTTCCGTGTCGAGAACGTCGTTGGACACGATGTTGACATCCACGTGGAGCGGGGTAGTGTCGTACTGGTCTTTCAGGTTCAGCGATACGAATGTATTGGTATCCTTGATGCGATATACAAAGTTGCTTCTTCCCTGAATCATACCCTGGTTCACCAGTTTTTGGAACGGTTCTTCGACGGCGGATACGCCGAGGTCGTGCAGGAATTTGTTCCAGAAACGGGAGTAGATCAGGTGTCCGGTAGCATGTTCCGTACCGCCTACGTAGAGGTCTACGTTGCGCCAGTATTCATCCACTTTCTTGTCGATGAGTGCCGTATGGTTGCGCGGGTCCATATAGCGCAGGTAGTATGCGCTCGAACCTGCAAATCCCGGCATGGTGTTCAGTTCCAGCGGGAAAACGGTTATATTGTCAATCTTCTCATTATCGACCACGCATTTGTTTGCCGTGTCCCAAGCCCATTTAGAGGCATGTCCCAACGGCGGTTCGCCCGTTTCGGTGGGCAGGAATTTGGCCACTTCAGGAAGTTCCAGCGGCAGGCAGCTTTCATCAATCATATAAGGCATTCCGTCCTTGTAGTAAACCGGGAACGGCTCGCCCCAATAGCGCTGGCGCGAGAAGATGGCGTCGCGCAGGCGGAAGTTTACTTTTACGCGTCCCAGATTATGTTCTTTCACATATTTCTTGGTGGCGGCGATGGCTTCCTTGACAGTCAGTCCGTTCAGGTTGAGGTCGCAATAAGGCTCTGTACCTGCTTTCGGAGAGTTGCATACGATACCCTCTTTGGCATCGAAACTTTCTTCGCTTACATCGCAGCCTTCCACCAGCGGAACGATAGGCAGGTTGAAGTGCTTGGCAAAAGCGTAGTCGCGGCTGTCGTGTGCAGGTACGGCCATGATGGCGCCTGTTCCGTATCCTGCTAATACGTAGTCGCTAATCCAGATGGGCACTGCTTCGCCCGTAAAGGGATTGACGGCATAGCTTCCGGAAAATACGCCGGTGACGCTGCGGTCGGAGATGCGTTCGCGTTCGGTACGTTTCTTGGTACGCTCCAGGTAGGCGTCCACATCGGCTTTCTGTTCCAGAGTGGTTACTTGGGCCACCAATTCGCTTTCGGGAGCCAGTACCATGAAGGTAACTCCGAACATGGTATCTGCACGGGTGGTGAAAATGGTAAATTCCAAATCGCTGTCCTTTACCTTGAATTGGATTTCGGCACCTTCACTGCGGCCTATCCAGTTTTTCTGCGTCTCTTTCAGAGATTCGGTCCAGTCGATGGTGTCAAGTCCGTCCAGCAGGCGTTGTGCGTAGGCAGATACGCGCAGACACCACTGGCGCATCTTTTTCTGGACTACGGGGAAGCCGCCGCGTTCCGATACGCCGTCTACCACCTCGTCATTGGCAAGCACGGTACCCAGTTGCGGACACCAGTTTACCATTGTTTCACCCAGATAGGCGATGCGGTAGTTCATCAGGACTTCCTGCTGCTCTTTTTTGCTCATGGCATTCCACTCATCGGCAGTGAAATGCAGTTCTTCGCTGCATGCGGCATTCAGTCCTTCGTTACCGGATTTGGCGAATGCTTCTGTCAGTTCTTCGATAGGGCGTGCTTTCTTTTCGTCATTGCAGTAGTAGCTGTTGAACATCTTCTGGAACGCCCATTGTGTCCAGTGATAGTATTCCGGGTCGCAGGTACGGATTTCACGGTTCCAGTCGAAAGAGAAACCTATCTTATCCAGTTGCTCGCGATAGCGGTTGATATTGTTGACGGTGGTAATGGCCGGATGTTGTCCGGTTTGTATGGCGTATTGCTCTGCGGGCAGGCCGTAAGCATCGTATCCCATAGGATTCAGGACATTGAAACCTTGCAGACGTTTGTAACGGGCATAGATGTCCGAAGCGATGTATCCCAACGGATGACCCACGTGCAGACCTGCGCCGCTGGGGTAGGGAAACATGTTCAGTACATAGTATTTTTGCTTTGTTTCGTCTTCCGTCACCTGGTAGGTTTTGTTCTCCACCCACCGTTTCTGCCATTTCT
>ENA-OQDL01001464-OQDL01001464.1-human-gut-metagenome-genome-assembly--contig:-NODE-1464-length-11635-cov-4.698210_pt1 | contig 11635 bp, 9 predicted proteins | sample MGYA00242782_ERZ504609 | MGnify/ENA primary metagenome ERZ504609 (study PRJEB26092, sample SAMD00036320) | human gut metagenome | host: Homo sapiens | study: EMG produced TPA metagenomics assembly of... | reverse complement strand
ATCCTCTGCTGTGAACCTGCCGCTGTCTTTTGTACTGTGTCCTAAAATGTTACCTCCACATCCTACAGCCAGGTAGCTATTGCTGTCCGTTTTCTCTCGATCATCTCATCAATGCGGGAAATATAATTAGAAACGTCTTTTACATTCTCCACACGTTCAATTCTCTGTCCATGGTCAAAGACCAGCTTGGAAGAACCGCCTGCCCCCAGTGCGATGATAGGCTGTTTTTCCTCCATAATCAGTATATTGTAAATTCCCGCTTTGTCAACCTTTGCATAGCCAACATTTTCAAAATTTCCCTTCATATTCTTCTGTCTGTACAGATAATAAGGACCCATTCCCATTTCATACGCAGTTTTCATGGTCAGATCCATAATTTCCTGATTATTCTCAAAAGACATTTCCTGATATTTCTCTTTAAAAATATTCAGCCTTGCTGCACGTTTCACTGCCAGTGAATGTACGGTAATACTGTCCGGTGCCAGTTCACGAACCTGTTCAAGAGTCCGCTCTACCATGTGAATATCCTCACCCGGAAGACCTACGATCAGATCCATGTTAATGTTATCGTATCCCAGCTCTCGTGCCAGATGAAACGCTTCTTTTGTCTGCTCCACAGTATGTCTGCGGCCGATAATATCCAGGGTTTCCTGATTCATAGTCTGTGGATTTACGGAAATTCTTGTTACCGGATACTCCCTGATCGCCATCAGCTTTTCACGTGTAATACTGTCCGGTCTGCCGGCTTCCACAGTAAACTCTGCCAGTCCTTCATAGCCAAAAGCTTCTCCCACTGTATCCAGGAGCTTACGGATCTGATGTGGAAGCAGTGTAGTCGGGGTACCGCCGCCAATATAGATGGTGTCCAGTTTTCTTCCCTTCATCATAAGAGCAGTCTCTCTTACCTCCCGGCAGAGAGCTTCCACATATTCATCTGTTCTCTTCTCCCACACTTTCAGCGGATAGGAGCTGAAGGAACAATACAGACAGATACTTGGGCAAAACGGGATTCCAATATAAAGGCTGTATCCATTTTCATAGTCAATATCCTTCAGAATCTCTCTTTCCCTGTTTGCAATAGTGATGGCAAGCGCTGTTTTCTGCGGACTTACCAGATATCTCTCACGCATCTCCCGGGCTGCTTCCGTATTTTTCATTCCGGATTCGATCATTCCCATTGCCAGTTTGGCAGGACGTATTCCTGTCAGATTTCCCCATGGAAGAGTTCTGCCCGTCAGTTTTACCAACAACTGATACAGAGCATATTTGATATTATCTTTATTCTCTTTTCTCAGAGCATGAGCATCCTGTATTCCACAGCCTGCATTTTCTTTAGAAAGTATGTCTGCGGAAATTACCCCTTTTTGCTCTGTTTCCTGTTTCGACAGATTCTCTGTCCTTTCGTATTTTATGATATAACTGTCATTATCCTGTTCCACACTGAAGCGGAGGTCATACTCTGCTTCAGCATTTTCATAAAGAGTATGTATCTCCGCTTCGGGATAAAACGCTTTGATCAGTTCATAAACATCATGTTCAAAATCTCTGTTCTCAAACAGAATGCCTATTTTACACAAATGGATTATACCTCTTTTCATAACCAATAGTGGTAGATGCATCATGTCCGGGGAAAACCTCGGTCTCTTCAGGAAGCGAATCTACCAGTTTATGGAGACTTCTCACGATTTCTGCTGTACTTCCACCCGGAAAATCCGTTCTTCCAACAGAGCCATAGAACACTGTATCACCGCTGAACAATACACCTTCATCTTTCAGATAATAACAGCAGCTTCCTTTGGTATGTCCCGGTGTATGGATCATCTGAACGGAAAATCCCGCCAGTCTGATAACATCCAGATCCTCCAGAAATACATCCGGCACAATAGAACATCCCTGTCCATAATGTACAGTCATATTGATCGAAGGTTCGCGGAGCATCTCCTCTTCCTGACGACAGGCATAAATCGGAATATTATATTTCTCCTTTACTGCCTGTGCAGCCAGAATGTGGTCAAAATGTCCATGGGTAAGAAGAATCGCCACCGGTTTTCCATTCATCCGGGAAATCTTCATTTCAATCTTCTCCGGACAATCTGCGGGATCAACAATGATCAGTTCTCCGGTTTCTTTATTCTTAAGGAGATAGCAATTTGTATATACAGGTCCTAATATACATTTCTGTAATTCTAAATTCTTCATGTTATTCCTTTCTGTCAATCTGCAGCAGTTCCATAAAATAATGTTCCAGCAGATTTTTCCATGATCAGCCTGTAGTTCTCTCTACGTCAATGACACTCTCTACCTGACGGATCTTCTCGATCAGGGAACGCAGTTCCTCTTTGCTTCCAATCTCAAAACTCATGGAAATAGTTGCCTTCTCCTGCTTGCTTGTACGGCTGTTGATACTTCGCAGGTCGATCTTACGTTCTGTAAATATTTTAGAAAGATCCACAAGAAGCCCTGTACGGTTATTTGCATAAACCTGAATCTCAGCCATATACTTCTCTTTTTCCTTGGTATCAGGCTGCTGCCATTCCGCCTCGATCAATCGTGTCCTGTCCGTCTCAGACATATTCAGCACATTGACGCAATCTGTACGATGGATTGTGATTCCACGTCCTCTTGTAACAAAGCCTACAATCTCGTCACCCGGGATCGGATTACAGCACTTGGAAAAACGGACTGCCACATCATGGATTCCTTTTACCACAATTCCACTCTTGCTCTTGGCAATGTGAAGCTTTTCCTGTGTCTCAGAAGCAGCCTCAAGAACCTGCTCGTCTGTCAGATTCTTCTTATTTTCCTTATCATATGCCTCCACCAGCTTATTGAAAACCTGACCTTCTTTCAATCCGCCATGACCAATTGCAGCAAGTACTGAATCCCAGTCCCTGAAACCATATTTACGCAAAACAGCCTCCAGATACTGGGTTTTTGTATAATTTGCGATCTTAAATCCCTTTGCACGCGCATACTGCGCAAGCATCTCCTTGCCCTTAAGGATATTATCTTCTTTTAATTCCTTCTTGAACCACTGGTTAATCTTGTTCTTTGCCTGAGTACTCTTAACCAGTTTCAGCCAGTCGCGGCTTGGTCCCTGAGAATTCTGTGAAGTAATGATTTCAATACGGTCGCCGTTTTTGATCTCATATTCAATCGGAACCAGCTTACCGTTAACTCTGGCACCTACCATCTTATTTCCGACTGCACTGTGAACACTGTACGCAAAATCCACCGGTGTAGAACCGCTTGGAAGTGTTTTAACATCTCCCTGTGGAGTGAAACAGTAAACACTGTCCGCAAAAAGATCCAGGTCATTCTTCAGAAGACTCATGAATTCTTTGTTATCAGACATGTCTCTCTGCCATTCCAGAATCTGACGCAGCCAGTTCAGTTTCTCTTCCTCACTCTTACCTACAGGAGCCTTTCCGTCAGACGACTCCTTATATTTCCAGTGTGCAGCGATACCATATTCTGCAGTTCTGTGCATTTCATAAGTACGGATCTGGATTTCAAAGGGCTGTCCGTTGGGTCCGATCAATGTGGTATGCAATGACTGATACATATTGGGTTTCGGCATAGCAATATAATCTTTAAACCGTCCCGGAATTGGCTTATACATCTCATGGATCACACCAAGGGCAGCATAACAATCCTTCACTGTATCTACAAGAATACGGACAGCAAATAAATCATAAATCTGATCAATAGTCTTATCCTGATTTACCATCTTCTTGTAGATGCTGAAAAAGTGTTTTACACGTCCGTCCACCTGCGCCTTAATATTGGCATCATCCATATGTTTCTTAACTTCTTTTACAATCGCACCTACAAACTGTTCTCTCTCGCTTTTACGCAGGGCAACCTTATGCACCAGGTCATAATATACATCCGGCTTAAGGTATTTCAGCGACAGGTCATCCAGCTCTACCTTTATCTTGGAAATACCCAGACGCATGGCAATAGGAGCATAAATATCCATGGTCTCTCTGGCCTTTTCCTGCTGCTTTTCAGGACGCATATACTGTAAGGTACGCATATTATGAAGACGGTCTGCAAGCTTGATCAGAATAACTCTGATATCCTTAGCCATGGCAAGAAACATCTTTCTGAGGTTCTCTGCCTGAACTTCTACTTTATCTGCAGAATAAGATAACTGTCCCAGCTTGGTAACACCATCCACAAGAAGTGCAACCTCTGAACCAAATTCCTTCTCAACTTCCTCATAGGTCATCCAGGTATCTTCAACTGCATCATGAAGAAGACCTGCAACTATCGTTTCTTTGTCAAGTTCCAGATCTGCCAGAATGATGGCAACACACAAAGGATGAATGATATATGGCTCTCCAGACTTTCTCTTCTGTCCTTCATGAGCTTCACTTGCAACCTTATATGCCTTCTCTATCATGGAAATATCTGTTGATGGATGATACTTCAGAACACTGTTTATCAGTTCTTTATAAAGCACCTCCGGACTTGTAAAATCATGCATGGTCTTTACTGCCGCATCTGCTCTCTTTACAGATTCCAGCTTCTCTTTTTCAACCTGCATTTCATCTTTTTTTGCTTCTGTACTTTTTGTTATCTCTGTCATATGCTCCCACCTGCCTGTCCTGCACAATCAGCTGTGCTTATTTACCATCATAACAAATTACAGACGCTACATCATACCCATTCAGTCTTTCGCGTCCCTTTAAACCTGCAAGTTCCATGAGAAATACAACCTTGACAACCTCACCGCCAAGCTGTTCCACCAGCTTGATCGCTGCTTCGATCGTACCGCCTGTTGCGATCAGATCATCAACGATAACCACTTTCTGACCTGGTTTTATGGAATCTTTATGCATTTCAATCTCTGCACTGCCATATTCCAGATCATAGCTTACAGATACTGTTTCGCGGGGAAGTTTACCTTTTTTACGAATCGGTACAAATGGTTTATGAAGATTATATGCGATCGGTACACCAAAGATAAAGCCTCTGGACTCTGTTCCTGCAATCACGTCCACATCTATATCCTTAAGACAGTCCTGCATGGAGTCGATTGCCAACTGCAGGCCATCCGCATCCTGCAGAACACTTGTAATATCTCTGAAAATAATCCCCGGTTCAGGAAAATCCGGTATACTTAATACATAATCTTCAATTTTCTTCATTTTATTTCTCCTCCAGTGTGTGTTATATTGCTGTTCGCTCATAAATATTTTATAGTATATCACCTTTTTATTTCAGAATCAAGTTACTGTTAAGCCCTGACATTTGTATTTCCAGGCTTACCGGCGGTTACAAACCAAGCGGTAATATTAACAGTAATTCTGAATAATGATCTGAAGACTCTCTCGTCCCCTGAATCTGTTGATCTCCGGATAATAAGTAACAGAAATACTGTCTTTTTCCCTGATAAAGTTCACAAAATCCTCTGCTTCTCCGAAATAAATGCCTTCCACTGAAATCCCCTGCGGATCGAGAAGTTTTAATTTTACTACATTTTTATTTTTCCCGATAATACTGTGATCAAGCACTCTGAGATTTTTCTGCGCAAAGACCGGTTTTGTATTCCCTTTTCCAAAGGGTTCCAGAAGCGAAATCTGTTCTACCAGTTCTTTTGTAATATAAGACACAGGCATCGGCACATCAATCACGATCTTAGGACGCAATTCTTCGTCCGTCAACATACAGTTGACATTGAGGCGTCTCCGGAATTCTTCTATATTTTTTTCTTCTATAGAAAGACCTGCTGCCATCGGATGACCTCCAAACTGTATCATCAGGTCTGCACATTTTACCAGTTCTTCATACATAGAGTAACTTTCTATTGATCTTCCGCTTCCTTTTGCACTTGTCTCACCGCCCGTCAATACAAAGGCAGGCCTGTGATATTTTTCCCTGATCCTGCCTGCTATAATACCGGCAAGACTTTCATGACAATCCGGAAGATAAACTACCAGTACTCTGTCATTTTTCAGCTCTGTAGTCTCTATGATCCGGATTGCCTCTTCTTTTCCTTTCTCAGTGAGAGCTTTTCGGCTCTGATTAAGAGCTGTAAGATCTCCGGCAAGCCTTGCTGCTTCTTCCTTTGTTTTTGCATTGAGAAGTGCAAGAGAACGGGCAGCTGTATCCAGTCTGCCACTGGCATTGATACATGGTCCCAGCACAAATCCGATATGATAAGCTGTGATTTTAGCATCTTCCAGAGAATTTGCACGGATCAGTTCCTGCAATCCTTGATTTTTGGTATTTTTCAGACGGCACAGCCCTTCTTTTACCAGAATCCTGTTCTCTCCCTGAAGATCCATAACATCTCCTACTGTTGCAATAGCCGCCAGTTCATAATAATCTTCCAGCTCCTCTGCCGGAACACCAAATCTCTCGTAAAGTGCTGCAATATATTTAAAGGCCACCACTGCCCCACACAGGTTTTTATTCGGGTATGGACAATCATATTGTTTCGGATTCAAAATCGCATCTGCCGGAGGAAGCACCATCTGGCGTTCTCCCTTTTCCTCCCTGTAAGGAACCTCATGATGATCTGTAATAATCACTGTCATTCCCTTATCCTTTGCCATCTGGATTTCAGCAGCCGCAGCAATTCCATTATCACAGGTCACGATCGTATCGATCCGGTCCGTTTCCGCTCTTTCTATAAGATGTGCATGAATCCCATATCCGTCTGCAACTCTGTCCGGAATATAAGTATCCACATCTGCTCCGATCCTCGCAAGGCCTTTCATTAAAATGTATGTAGAGGTCACACCATCAATATCATAATCACCAATAATACGGACTTTTGCTTTCTGCGATATTTTTTTCTCCAGGATATCTACAGCTTTTTCCATATCCTTCATCAGCCAGGGAGAAGGAAGCTCTTGTACTGTTCCTGACAGATACTCTCTTATCTTATCTTCTCCGATCACATCTCTGTTCCTGATCAGTCTCGCAATCACCGGATCAATATGAAACTGTTGACCGATCTGGTTAAAATCTGCTCTTTTTGCTGCTATTACCCATTTCTCCATATATTTTCTCTCCTCATAAAAATATCCCGGAGTTCTACCCCGGGATATTTCTGTCTGCCTGTTTTTCAGACAATTATTGTTTATTCAGCATCATCATTCTGCTGCTTTTTTAGCTGCTTCTTCGGCAGCCAGACGTTCAGCTACTCTTTTTCTGTTTTTCTTCTTTGGCTGAGTCGGATCTTTCTGTGATACATCACGTGCTTTCTTCGGCTTTGAAGAGGACTTTGCAGATGCGGAAGCTGCAGCAATTGCCGGCTGTCCTTTTCCTGCAAATTTCTTTTTCATCACATACCACAACGCACCTGTAATACATACAGAAGAATATGCACCGACAAGAACACCAACCATCAGAGGTGCTGCAAATTCACGGATAGAAGAAACACCCATGATATAAAGAACAGCTACCATAACAAAAGTTGTAAAAGAGGTATAAATACTTCTTGTAAGAGTCTGGGTGATACTTGTGTTTACAATTTCTGCCAGTTTTTCTCTGGAACCACTGTGAAGGTTCTCACGTATACGGTCAAAAATAACGATTGTAGCATTGATAGAATAACCTACGATCGTAAGCATGCAGGCAATAAATGTATTACCGACAGATACTCTGGCAATAGCATAGAATGCAAGTACAACCAGAACATCATGCAGAAGCGCCAATACCGCACTGCTTGCAAAACGGATGTCTTTAAATCTGAACCAGATATAAAGAAGCATACAGATTGTAGCTACTATAACGGCTACGATCGCATCACGACGCATTTCACTACTTACTGTAGAAGAAATACTTTCTGTGGAAATCGTGCTGTCATCTACACCAAATTTCTCAACCAGTGCACTCTGCAGAGCTTCACGTTCGCTCTGATTCAGAGAACGTGTCTTGATCACAACCTGATTTGTTCCGACTACCTTTGTAGGCTGAACATTTTTATCTCCTGTCACCTCTTCTACAACAGGAGTTACTTCAGAATCAATGGTCTTAATATCCATATCTTCATTAAATGTAACAGTTGTAGAAGTACCGCCTGAGAACTCAAGGCTGTAATTTAACGCTTTGTTTCCTGCATGCGAATTAGCAAACATCGCTGCCGGACCGCAGAGGATCAGGATAATGGAAATAGCAAAAAATACTTTCTTCTTTCCAAGGAAATCAACTGCCTTACGTTCTTTTGCAGATCCGTAGAATTTCGGATCACGTACACCAACTGCATAAAGTGCATTTACAATCAGTCTGGATACAACCAGTGCTGTAAACATGGAGATCACGATACCAAGGGCAAGTGTATAAGCAAATCCCTTAACAGTACCTGAACCAAGCCACATCAGCACAAAGGCTGCGATCAGTGTTGTAATATTTCCATCAAAGATTGCAGAGAAAGCTTTGCTGAAACCGGACTTAATAGAATTCCTTACTGAAACTCCTGCACCAATTTCCTCTCTGATTCGGGCATAAATAATAACATTGGCATCCACCGCCATACCGATACCAAGGATAATACCCGCAATACCCGGAAGAGTAAGAGTAATATCAAAGGCATTCAGCGTGATCAGCATTAATGATGTATAAAGAATCAGTGCGATACCTGCAACTACACCAGGTACGCGGTATGCAATGATCATAAAGATAATAACGATGATCAGACCGATCGCACCTGCAAGAACACTTGTAGAGATTGCTTCTTCACCAAGCTGTGCAGCTACAACACTGGAACGAAGTTCTTCCAGTTCCAGTCCCAGAGAACCGATACGGATATAAGAAGCAAGGTTCTGTGCTTCTTCCAGGTCAGACATTCCGCTGATCTGTGCTTTTCCGCCGGAAATCTCTTCATTTACATTCGGAGCACTGATAATGTCATTGTCATAGACGATAGCGATCTGCTTGCCTACATTATTCTTTGTAGCTTCTGCAAATTTTGTTTTACCACTGTTTTCTCCATCAGAAGTAAGAGTAAGACTTACCACATATTCCTTTGCACTTGTGTTCTGATTCTGGATCGCACCACCCTGGGCATCTGCTACATCAGAACCTTCCAGAACAACACTTCCGGATTCCTTGATCTCATCCATAGTTCTGGAGAGAACATATCCATCCTGTCCTGTAGTAAAGTTCTGGTTTCCGTCAGCATCTTCTTTTGTGATGAAATACAGGGAACCTGGTTTACCCAGATCATTCAGAATAGTATCTGCATCTGTAACACCAGGAATTTCAACTGTAATACGGTCTGATCCTTCCTGGTATACCTGAGCCTCAGTACTGTACTGCTCTACACGCTTCTGAAGCTTGTAGATCGTATCTGACATCTCTTCGCTTGTCGGATTGCTCTCCTTAGCCTGGTAGGTAATGCTGACACCACCGGCAAGATCAAGACCCGTGTTGATATGTTTTGCTGCACCGGTTCCGGTAGGACCGATACCTACGGCTGCAGTAAAGCAAAAGAACACAGTCAGGATCAGTGTCAGAAGCAGCACTACGATTCCTTTACTTTTCTTCATAGTTCTTTTCCCTTCTTGATTTTTTGTCCGCGGTCATGTTCATCCGCCTGCCAGCCATTTTCTGTTATGATAACAGCCGACGGCGGTATCAGTCAGACAGATTACTGCCCACTAATCACATGCCAGTGCGGCTTTTATCATGATAGCGCACTCCACACGTTTTCTCTGGAGTTCGCATCCGATTTCATAATTGCCTTTGATATCTCCCTGGAAATGGAATGCATTTGCCGCACATCCGCCACTACAGTAGAAACGTGCGAAGCAGTCTTTGCAGTCTTTCTTTGTGTAAACGTTGCATCCGCCGAATTCCTTCTGGATTTCCGGCTTTGTGATGCCTTCGTCTACATTTCCCATGAGATACTGTTCTTCACCAACAAACTGGTGACATGGGTAAAAATCACCCCAGGGTGTTACAGCCAGGTACTCTGTTCCTGAACCGCAGCCTGACAGTCTCTTGTATACACAGGGGCCACCTGTAAGGTCGATCATAAAATGGAAGAAGTTAAATCCTTTTCCCTCTTTCTCTCTTTTAATCATTTCTTTTGCAAGAGTATCATACTCTTCCATGATCTGGGGGATATCCTCCTCGCGAATCGCATATTCCTCCGTATCAGCCGCAACTACAGGCTCTACAGAAATCTGTTTGAATCCAAGATCTGCCAGATGAAGCACATCCTTGGAGAAATCAAGATTATGGTGGGTAAAAGTACCTCTTACATAATACTTGTCCTGATTTCTGGATTCTGCAAACTTCTGGAACTTCGGCATGATCAAATCATAGCTTCCTGCACCTTTTCTGAATGGACGCATGTAGTCATGTACTTCCTTACGTCCGTCCACACTCAGTACAACGTTGCCCATCTCTTTATTGCAGAATTCCATTACTTCATCATTCAGAAGAACTCCGTTTGTCGTTAAAGTGAAACGGAATTTCTTATTGTGAAGCTTTTCCTGCTCTCTGCCATATTTTACCAGATCTTTTACAACCTGCCAGTTCATCAGCGGCTCGCCGCCAAAGAAATCTACTTCCAGGTTTTTCTGGAACCGGAGTTCGCGATCAGGAAATCAAGAGCTTTTTTGCCGACTTCATAGGACATAAGAGCTCTTCTGCCATGATATTCGCCTTCTTCGGCAAAACAATAACGGCAGGCCAGATTGCAGTCATGAGCAATGTGCAGGCACAATGCTTTTACAACGGTCTGCCGGTTATTTGAAAATTCTTCAATTACATTCTCATAAATATCTTTTGTAAAAAGCATTCCATCTTCTTTCAGCTTATTACATTCTCTTACAGATGTCTCAATATCTTCTCTGTTATATTTGTTTTCCAGTTTCTCTGCAATAGCTTCTGTGCCAAGGCCCTCTTCCAGATATGGAAGAACCTCATATGTAACCTCATCTACCAGATGGATGCATCCACTGTTGATATCCAGTACAATATTAAAGCCATTGCTTTTATAACGGTGAATCAGACTCATTTTACTAAAATCCTTTCTAAGCGTAAGATAAGCAGCGGAATAAAAGTTCCGCTGCTTATCTCATTTCTCCATAGCTGATCTTATTTCTGCTCGCAGCTCTGGTTTCCTACTGTACAGGAAGTTTTACATGCGGACTGGCAGGATGTCTGGCACTCACCGCATCCACCTTTTTTTACAGTGTTCTGTAAATTCTTTGTATTCAGGGTTTTGATATGTTCCATAACTCTATCCTCCTTATGTAATTATATTCTTGGCATAGTATATCATATATCTTTTCATTTTAAAAGCTTTTTTTACGACAGCATTCCACCCAGTGTTCCACCGCCTGTGCACATAAAAAATGTTGTAACTGCATGAGCTGCACTCATATCCCAGCCGCCTTTTGCCATAACAGAGACAGTCAACAGTAATACATAGTAAGCCAGGCCTGTGATAACACCCCACAGATATTTGTCTTTACACACAATTTTGCCGGCCATAAAGCCTCCCATGAAACATGCAAGTACATAAATTATAATAATCCCCGCATCTACAGCTGTTTCTCCCAGATCAAAAGCAAACAGTACCAGGGCCAAAAGCAGTAATGCCACTCCTGTTAATGCATATGCAAATAATAGTGATTTCAAAATTGCTCTGACTTTCATTGTTTCC
>ENA-OQDL01001462-OQDL01001462.1-human-gut-metagenome-genome-assembly--contig:-NODE-1462-length-11648-cov-2.387206_pt1 | contig 11648 bp, 17 predicted proteins | sample MGYA00242782_ERZ504609 | MGnify/ENA primary metagenome ERZ504609 (study PRJEB26092, sample SAMD00036320) | human gut metagenome | host: Homo sapiens | study: EMG produced TPA metagenomics assembly of... | reverse complement strand
AGGATGCTGACAAGAGCGCTGAGTATGTCCTGGAGTTCACCACCGAGGGCGGCGACACCCAGAGCTTCGACACCCTGGGCTACGAGGTTGCTCCCATCTCCCTGCTGAGCGTTGACGCTGCTGCAGGAGCAAAGTGTGCCTTCTCTGTTCCATGCCCGTCGAGATAACGAAGAACCGTGCGAACAATGCCGCCGCCCCACAGGATGGCGTCATCCAAATGGCCGCCGGTCCGATGCAGCCGCTGCAGTCCTTCCTTCATTTCATCGTCACCGACGGGATCGAGGTAAAAGTAACACAGCGCGACAGAATCGTCGGCAGCAGCAAATCAGGCTGGTCCGTGACTAAGATGAAACAGACACCGGACGGCGGCTCTTCCAAGGTCTTCAGCATGCGGTTGGCAAATTCTACATTCATCGTCTCTACGTGGTCGATAATGCAAATCCGACGCCGGCCTCGTTCGCCTTGCAAAGCCAATTTTCCCTGAAGCTGCCGAAATTGATCTACCTTCAGCATGGCACCCATAGGAGCCAAATAAAAAGCATCATCGCCATCGGCGACAAGAGCTTCATCATCTGACGGCGCCAAATCGCGAAAGACGGGACGGCCGGCCAAAGCTGAGGCGACGGCGATGGCCATCAAGGTCTTGCCGACACCGGCAGGGCCGGCGAAAATCATGGCATGAGGGAGGCGGTCTTCATCGATGAGACGAGCCAAATTTTCGCTTCAACCGGCCATGGCCGATAATCGAATCAAACAAGGTCTCATCCATAATTTTCACCTCCCTATTAAGAAATACCTTAATAACTTATTATATTAAAAAATCCCCTTAAAGTCTAGTATTTCCAATGTTCGGCAGGTCGGCATCCTACCTAAATGCTTTTCTTGGCAATCGAGATTCCGGTATCCAAAACACGGTGGTATACGTCATCATGAATGGCTTCAATCGCCCGGAGCTTTCCGCCTTCGGCGCAGACAATTCTCGTCCAACCATAGCGAATCGCCAATTCGTCATAAGCGGCATGACACTTCGCCAGAAACTGCCCGTTTTTTTCATGGATATCGCCGGTTTCGCCGCCCGTCTTTCCGACGCGGTCAGCCATCAGCCCCAAGGTCACATCCAAGGGTACATCGAGGAGGAACACGGCGTCCGGTTCGGGCAGGCCCATCTTGTGAAATTCAAAATCTTCCAGCCAGTCAAGATACGACTTCCGAAAAGACGCATCATCTATTTTAATCATCTGATAGAGCATATTGCTCGTCGTATAGCGGTCGGCAATGACGATGCCTCCTTGATCATAAAAGGCTTTCCACTTCATTTGATAGGATGCAAAGCGGTCGACAGCAAAAAAAGCGGACGCTGCATAGGGATTGACCGCATCGGCGTCGCGACCGAAGTCGCCGCGCAGGTACATCTTTACCAAGGCGCTTGAATCGCTGTCATAATCGGGATAACTGACGGCCATGACCGGATAGCCGTCACGCTTTAGATGTTCCGTCAACAGCTTGGTCTGCGTCGCCTTGCCGCTTCCATCGCCGCCTTCAATAATAAATAATTTACCCTTCATGGGAATCCTCCTTCTGCACGCGTATCGTCCGCAGCGTCCCGTCAGCCGGGCCGTTGGGCTTGTAGCCGTGCTCCATCTTATAGCGGATATACCGTTGGCATGCCTCAGTAATAAATTCCCCTGCCGCCAACACCGGAATGCCCGGCGGATAAAAGGTAACCGTTTCTGCGGCAATACGCCCACAGGCATCCTCAAAGGGTATCGCTTCCACAGGGCCATTCCACACCATTCGCGGCGCTGCGGCAACCTGCGGAATCGGAAGGGCCGGTTCTGCACTGGGAGCGGACGGACAAAGGGAACGACCGTCGGCAATGGCCCGGCAGGCATCGATCAGGGCTTGGGCAGTTTCCATCGTATCTCCCAAAGTAATCAGGGCCAATACGTGATTCCCGGCAATCAGTTCGACTTCGATTCCCTGCTGCCGCAAACCTTTTTCGGCTTCTATGCCGTCGAGGCCGACGCCTGAAAAATCGATGGTAATCTTCGTTTCATCAAAGCCGGTGACGATAGCACCGTCTACAATGTCCCGCCCAAACGACGACAGACCCGGAATGGCATTGATTTCCCGCCGTATATATCGGGCCAGTTCCAAAGCCCGTCCCAACAGCTCCGGCCCATGAAGAGCCAACTGCTGCCGAGCACTGTCGAGAGAGGCCAAGAACCAATAGTGAGGACTCGTCGACTGAACGACAGCCATAGACGCTGCCAAGCGGTCGCTCAAGGGAAAATCGCGGCGGCAGTGAAGCATCGACGTCTGCGTCAGGGATCCCGCCATCTTATGTGTACTTTGAGCAACGCAATCGGCACCACACTGCAGCGCTTCTTTGGGCAGATCCGGCTGAAAGCCCAAGTGGGCGCCATGGGCTTCATCAACAAGGACAAAGAGACCTTTCTCGTGAGCATAGGCCGTCATGGCCTCTAAGTTTCCGGCGATTCCATCGTAAGTCGGATAGGTAAAAACGACGGCCTTGGCGTTCGGATGAGCCTTGACCGCCTTTTCTAAGGACGATACGTCCGGCCCCAGCGATACTTGGTGCTTTTCATCAAACAAGCTTTCCATATAGACCGGCACGGCACCGCTCAAGATAAGGCCGCTGATGACGCTCTTGTGCGCTTCACGGGGAATGATGATTTCATCGCCGTCACGGCAGACGGCTAAAATCATAGCCTCGATACAGGCGGTCGTCCCGTTAATAGAAAAAAAAGGTCCTCCCGGCACCATAAAGATCGGCGGCTAAGTCCATCGCCTCTTTCAAAGGGCCTTCGGGCTGAAATAAATCATCGAGGGCATACATGACGCCGAGATCTCTTGAAAGGGCCGGTCCAAAAAGTTTCTCTTGGTAGTCCGAAATCCCCTGCCCCAGCTTATGTCCCGGCGTGTGATAAGCCTTCATATGCAGCCGACAATAGTTTTCCAAGGCTTCCACAAAAGGAGCCCGTTGTTGTTCTTTATTCATAAAAACCTCATATCATATATGGTCTAAAAAGCCGCGCAGTAAGGCATGACTTTTCTCATAAGAAAATTGTTTCATCTTTTTCAATGATTGCTGCAGCGATTCTTGCAGCCGGTAATCAAACAGCTCTTCGGGCTTCACCCAGCGATAGTCCCGATGTTCATCCGACACGGTAACGCAATCAGAATCAGCCATAGCCGTGAAAATGACACCGTTCAAAAATTGGCCGTCGGCCTTCTGATAGCTCCAAATACCGGCCGGCGCTTCCAAGGTAATGGACAGGCCCGTTTCTTCCTGAACTTCCCGCCGAAGTCCGGCTTCAAAATCCTCATGAAAGAGTAGTCCTCCTCCGGGAAATTCCCAGGGATGCCGGCCTTCTATATCATTTTTCTGCAAGAGCAGCAGCTTGCCGTCGTGAAAGACCATCGCCTTGACACTGAGTCCCATCAAGACATTCCTTTCCTGCGCCATACGATCAACTCCTTATCCGTACTTCGCCTACAGTTTGAAAATTTCGATTAACTTTAATTATATCATACCGCGCCCCTAAGCTTACAGGAAAATCCACAAAAGCCCGATGCAGGACTTCAAAACGCCCGTGCATAGAGGACAGAATCCCTTCTATCTGTCTTATTTACACCTTGCTGTATATGGGTTAAAATTATAGTACAGTTTACTTAGAGGAGGTCTTTCTATGACAACCAACGCGTCCTTGCGATTCACGATTTATGTTCTTTTGGCCGCTGCTCACTTACGGCGGCCATTCCGGTCATCTCCGCCATGGGCTTCCAGGTCTGCCCTTTTCCAACGGCTATTTTCAGCAATAATCTGACCTACGGCGATTTCACATTTTCCGATTTTACGCCCCATATGACGGAGTTTATGGATAAATGGCAAAATTAGGCTATGAATACGATGCCATTTACAGCGGATTTTTAGCCGACGCCGGTCAAATCGAAGTCGTTTCCGATGCCATTTCCCGCTTCGCCAAAGAGGATAGTCTCATTGTCGTTGACCCGGCTATGGGTGATAACGGCAATCTCTACCCGGTCTTCACACCGGCCATCGTTCCGGAAATGCGAAAACTCATTGCCAAGGCGACGGTAATTACGCCGAATTATACGGAAGCCTGCTTATTAGCCGGCATTCCCTACAGTGAAGACCTTCCGAAGACGACGGAAATGCTCGATCTGTGCAAGACCCTCTCGGATATGGGACCCAAAAAAGTCGTCATCACCAGTGTCGCCAGCGATTTAGGTACCACCAAAATCGTCAGTTACGATACGACGACGGCCTCCTTCGACGAATACCCGGTCCGCCGCCTCCCCTTCAGCACCTGTGGAACGGGCGACCTCTTTACCAGTGTTCTTACCGGCTCCCTGCTCCAAGGGACGATGCTCCATGCAGCCATCAAACAGGCTGCCGACTTCCTGAGTTACGCCATCGAATATACCTATAAATCCGGCAGCGATCCCCGTGAAGGCGTCCAAGTCGAACCCTGCTTAGGGAAATTGCTGAAAAACGAATTGTAAACCCGGTTTGTAGTTCAATAAGTTGACCTTAAAGGCACTCTTTGCTATAATACACCTTGTGTAACGAGTCCTGTATTTATAGTAAGGAGTGCTTTTATCATGTCTGAGTCACGAGAAAAGACGATGCGCCTGACACACATCGCCCTGTTGATTGCAATGAACTGTATTTCTGCCTATCTGATCATCCCCCTGCCCTTCTCTCAGTCGCCCCTGGCCCTGCAAACGCTGATCGTCAACTTAGTAGCCTTCCTCTTACCGCCCAAAGATGCCGCCATCACCATGCTGGCCTATATCGGCATCGGACTGATTGGCGTCCCCGTATTCACCGGCGGTACCTCCGGCCCGGGTAAGATGTTTGGTCCCACCGGCGGCTATATCTGGGCTTATGTCATCGCCGTCTACCTCATGTCGATGTTAAAAGGGAAGGCTTATAACTTCAAGCGCTATTCTCTCGTCGCCATCGTCATCGGCATTCCCGTCATTTATCTCGGTGGGGTCTTACAGCTTCACGGCGTAACCGAAATGCCCTGGGGGGCCGTCATCACCAGCGGCGTCCTGCCCTTCATCCCCTTAGACATCGTAAAAAGCATCTTAGCCGCAGTCATTGCACGTCCCCTGCTGCGCGCCGCTTCCATAAAAAATAATAACCCGTAAAAAACGATTCTTATCAAAAAAAGCACATCCTAGAGGGATGTGCTTTTTATCGTATTAGAAAAGGCTTTTAGCAAAATTTCCTATTTCTTGTAATGACGCAACGGAAGCGTCGAGGTCGGGCAGGCAGAGGGCAAAGTCATGGGGCATATCGGGATAGACGGTCATCGTCACTTCGACACCGTCGTCGACGGCTTTTTCCATAAACTTCTGATTTTCTGTCAGGAATATTTCATGACCACCGGTCTGAATCAACATCGGCGGCAGCCCTTTCAAATCAGCATGAATCGGCGATAAACGCGGATCCGAGAGGGAAAGTGTCCCGGCATAGGACGGCTCCTTGACAGCTTTATTGAGCGGCGTCCCACGGCCTAAAATCTTATCTTTACGGTCGTTATAAGTCCGTGAAGCTGTAGCCGTACTGAAATCCGTCCATGGCGACTGGAGTACTAAGAGACGGGGCAGGGCTTTTTGATGATCCCGCAAATAAAGGGTAAGGGCAACGGCCAGATTACCGCCAGCCGAATCGCCGATTAAGACGATGTTTTCTGCCTTGACGCCGCTGTTCAGCAGATAGTCGTAAGCCGCGACGGCATCGTCAAGAGCCGCCGGATAGACATGGTCAGGTGCCAGCCTGTAATTGACGCAGTAAACTTCTTTGGCATCCATCAAGGCCGCCTGCTTCAAGGCCATGAGCCGATGGCCGTCACTCATGCCGAGAACATAACCGCCGCCGTGGAGCTGTAAGAGCACCTTATCGGAAGAAGATTCCTCATTCGTATACTTTTCGACGACGATACCGCTGACGGTCACATCCTGCCGCTGCCAGCCGTCCGGCAGGACGAAGGGCTTCTGATTGCGGCCGGTAAAGAGGTCGCCTGCAGCCCTTTCAATATATTGCTGCTGAGCCTGTCGATCCAAGATCAGGCCATGTTGCGGCAAGTAAAGCCCTTCAGCTGAAGCCGTCAAGTTCATGGCAATCAGGCAGGCGCCGATCGCTGAAATCTTCAGTACCTTCTTAGTTAACATAACAACGCTCCTTTACCCAATGATGAAAATAATCCATATACTTTTTTATTTTACCATTGAATCTCCGCTCTAAGTCAGACAACAAGCAGAAACGCCGCCCTTCTTGCCCCGAAAAAAAAGAAGTACCGCACCGCTATGGGCGACACTTCTTTTCATCATTTTTAGAGAAACAGGACTGCAACGTGCTCGATCATCATAAAAAACTAAGCTGTAATGTCCTGAATGCGGGCGATGAGATTTTGCTGCATATTCCCGAGCAGCCTGTTTCTGGGCCTCAATGGCCTGTTCATCATCGCGAGTGGTATAACCGACACCATGCATGTAGAGTGCGCCCTGGTAATCGAGGCCGCAAAGGATTGCCGTTGCCGGGAACATTTCAAGCATTTTGTTAATATCACCAATAGATCCTTCGCCGCCGGTATAAGCTTCTGCCGGTGCCCCGTCGTAAAAGATACAAGTAATTTTTTCCCGCCAAGTTTTCCCGTAGAACCGTGGGCAAAGCCATGAAGGAATACTTCATCGAGCCACTTCTTCATAAGCCAGGGCAGGGAATACCACCAGAAGGGGAACTGCCAGACGATGAGATCGGCTTCCAGCAAAGCCTTTTGTTCCGCGTCTACATCGATATTCGCCGTCGGGTAGAGCTGATCCAGTTTACGAATTTCAGCATCCGGAAAAGCCTTTTCAAGCTCGTCCAAAATCGTTTGATTGGCAACGGACGTCGAAAGATCGGGATGGCCGGAAATAATCAAAGTTTTCATCGGACTCTTCTCCTTTCATGGATAAAAAGAAGTACAAAGTCTAGTTACTGACTGTTTTTTACAGCCCATTCCTTCAGTTCATCGGCAGATACGTTGCTCGGAAAACGTTTTCCTGCAGCGACGTCTGCGCCCGGTGCTAAGGACTGCATGTTCTTACCGGAATCGCCGATGGGGCTCATACCGGACGTAGCAAAAGGAACGACCTTCTTACCGCCAAAATCATAGCTTTCCATAAAAGTATCGATAATGGACGGTTCCCGATACCACCAAACCGGAAAGCCTACAAAGACCAGGTCATACTGATCCATATTGTCGATCTTTTCGGCAATAGCCGGACGGCTGGCGGGATCCTTTTGATTCTATGGAACTGCGGCTTTCCGAATTCTGCCAATTAAGGTCCGCCGAGCTATACGGTACTTCCGGCTTAATTTCAAAAATATCGGCTCCAATCGCTTCAGAAAGCTTTTCGGCAACCTTTGCCGTCACGCCGCTGGCGCTGAAATATGCGACTAATGCTTTATTCATTATATCTTCCTCCTCTATTATATCTAATAGGATACTTGATTGGTCAATGATAGATTTTTCATATCCGTCATGGCGGTCACATCACCACTTAAAACCAGTCTATCATTCATGAACATTCATGTCTAATACCTATCACAAATCTCCAGCAATGTGTTTATCGTATTTCTATGCAATAAATCAAAAGTAGCGAAAATAAATATACCTCGATTTCAATTTTTAGAAATTTTAGTATCAAAGTAGTATCAAACACATCTGGTGTAAACGAAAAAAATCCCTGCAACCAGAGGTTGCAGGGATCGTAATTTCAAAAGTGAAATTATTTGAGTTCGACCGTAGCGCCGGCTTCTTCGAGCTGAGCTTTGAGAGCTTCAGCGTCAGCTTTAGCAACGCCTTCTTTGACCGGTGCAGGAGCGCCGTCAACGAGAGCTTTAGCGTCTTTCAAGCCGAGGCCCGTAACTTCACGGACAACTTTGATAACGCCGATTTTTTTTGTCGCCAGCAGAAGCGAGAATAACGTCGAATTCGGATTTTTTCTTCAGCAGCAGCACCGCCAGCAGCCGGAGCAGCAGCAACGGCAACCGGAGCAGCAGCGGAAACGCCGAATTTTTCTTCCATTTCTTTTACGAGTTCGGAAAGTTCGAGAACGGTCATGTTTTCAATGGCCTGCATGATTTCTTCTTTAGTCATTTTGAAATACCTCCATAGTATCAGTTTTTAAGTTTGTTTTTATTAGTTATAGTAAGCTAAATTAAGCAGTTTCTTGTTCTGCTTTCTTAGCGCGTACAGCGTCAAGCACATAAACCATGTTGCGAATATTGCCCTGGAGTACGTTGACGAAACCAGAGATCGGAGCCTGCATGCTGCCAACCAATTTCGCGAGGAGTTCTTCGCGGCTCGGCAAGCTTGCCAAAGCATCAACAGCTGCAGCATCAATAACCTGGCCGTCGACGATGCCTGCTTTTACAGACAGCGCTTCCGTCTTTGTTTCTTTGATGAATTCTTTCAGGATTTTAGCCGGAGCTACGGCGTCTTCCGTAGAATAAGCGATAGCCGTCGGGCCTTCGAGAACTTCATCCAATGCATTGTAGCCGAGTTCGTCTGCAGCAATGCGAGTCAAAGTATTTTTGATAACTTTGTAATCGACACCGCCTTCGCGGAACTTACGGCGAAGTTTCGTGACATCAGCAACGGTGAGGCCGGTGAAACCAACGAAAACAGCGCCCTGAGCGGACTGCATTTTTTCTTTCATTTCTTCGACGACAGCGGCTTTTGCCGGGGAAACCGGATGATTTGCAAATGTGGACATGAGTTTGATACACCTCCTTGAATTAGGATTTATATCGTCTTAGCAATCAAAAACGGCCTCATGGACAAACCACGAGGCCGAACTAGTCAAAGTCAGATATCTGCTAGTTTCATAGCCTCAGATGGCGGACATAGTGTCCATTATACATACCTTCAGTCTACAGCTAAGAGAGATATTAATTTTCTTCTTTCTTGGCAGCACCTTTAATGCTGAACTGATTGATGTGAACGCCAGGGCCCATCGTGGAGCTAACCGTGATGGATTTGATGTACTGGCCTTTTGCGCCCGACGGTTTAACTTTGATGAGCGTATCAACCAAAGCCGTCAAGTTATCAATCAATTTATCTGCATCGAAAGACTTTTTGCCGATAGAGGAGTGAATATTGCCGGCTTTATCCGTGCGGTATTCAACTTTACCAGCTTTGCTTTCGCTAACAGCTTTTGCAACGTCCATCGTAACAGTACCAACCTTCGGGTTAGGCATGAGGCCTTTAGGACCGAGGATTTTACCGAGACGACCGACTTTACCCATCATATTCGGAGTAGCGATTGCTACATCGAATTCGAGCCAGCCACCCTGGATCTTTTCTACAAGATCATCAGCACCGACGAAGTCAGCGCCGGCAGCTAAAGCTTCTTTTTCTTTATCGCCCTGTGCAAATACGAGGACAGTCTTGGATTTACCAGTGCCATGAGGCAGTACCAAGGCGCCGCGGACCTGCTGATCGGCGTATTTCGGATCTACGTTAAGGTTTACAGCCAATTCAACGGTTTCATCGAATTTAGCCGTATCCATCTTTTTCAAGATGTCAATTGCTTCTGCAACATCATACTGTTTCTGTTTATCGAACAGTTTTGCAGCTTCGGCATATTTCTTGCCTACTTTTGCCATGTTTCTTCCTCCTTATGTGGTTTAGCGGGTTACCCCTTCCACGGGCAGACCGTCGATTAGTCGACGATGTCGATACCCATGCTGCGAGCGGAACCTTCAATCATTTTCATAGCAGCTTCAACGTCGTTAGCGTTGAGGTCCGGCATTTTAGTCGTTGCGATTTCGCGGACTTTGTCGCGGCTCAATTTAGCTACTTTTTTCTTGTTCGGTTCACCCGAAGCTTTGTCCAGACCAGCTGCTTTCTTCAATAAGACGGCAGCAGGCGGGGTTTTCGTAATGAAAGTGAAGGAACGGTCTTCATAGACGGTAATTTCGACAGGGATGATGAAGCCAGCCTGTTTAGCTGTACGTTCATTAAATTCCTTTACGAATGCCATGATGTTGACACCAGCCTGGCCTAATGCAGGGCCAATCGGAGGCGCCGGAGTTGCTTTACCAGCTTCACACTGGAGTTTTACCATTCTTGCTACTTTTTTTGCCATGGTGAGTTACACCTCCTTACATTACAAGATGTGGTCAAACGAATCGTAACGATTCTCCCACTCGCGGCAGAAAGCCGCATTAGAAGTATTTATTCCAGACCCTTCTCGATTTGAGAATAGTCGACTTCTACTGGAGTTTCACGGCCAAACATATTTACGAGGCCTTTAACGGTACCTTTTTCTTCATTGACCTCCGTAACGACGGCGATACAATTTTCAAAAGGCCCTTCGGTAATGCGCACTTCTTCGCCAACTTCGACAGAAATGTGCGTTTTCGGTTTGCTTTCTACTTCCTGTTTACCCAGAATTCTTTCGACTTCCTTAGGTTCCAAGGGAATAGGTTTCGTAGCCGATCCGACAAAACCGGTGACACCGGGAGTATTGCGGACGACATACCAGGAACGGTCATTGACTTCCATTTCAATCAGGACATAGCCGGGGAATACTTTCCGTTTAACGGTTCGCTTTTTCCCGTCCTTTACGTCAATTTCGTCTTCCATAGGGATGAGGATTCGGTTGATGACGTTTTCCAAACCCATGGACTTGACCTTCTGTTCCAGCGTTTGTAGTACTTTATTTTCATAACCGGAATACGTATGGATGACATACCATTTCATATCTGCTTCCATTTAAGCACAGCCCTCCTATCCGACAGCAAGCTGGAATAACTTAAACAGCTGCGAGAACGCGCCGTCAGCCACACCAATGATTACCATTACGACGATGGTAGCAACAATGACCATAACCGTGTAGTTAATCAGTTCCCTCTTTGTCGGCCAGATGACCTTCTTCATTTCTACCTTTACGCCAGATAAAAATGACTTGCCCGGGTTCTTCTTCTTATTCTTTTGTGCTGCTTTTTTAGCTGAAAGTGCCATATAACCTCTCACATCCAAATAAGATTAGCACAATCTTATTCAATCAATTATTTCGTTTCTTTGTGTAACGTTTCTTTTTTGCAGAACGGGCAGTATTTTTTTCCAGTTCCAAACGATCCGGATTATTCTTCTTGTTTTTGTTCGTCCGGTAGTTGCGCTGTTTGCATTCTGTGCATGCCAAAGTGATAGCTGTACGCATTCCTTACACCTCTCTTAAAAATAGTCACAAGCCTAGTTGTACGTAAGACTGCCTTTATAATGTATCACAACAGCTACGTCTAAGTCAAGGAGATTTTTCTGTAAACTTAAAAAAGCCAGGCGTTGGTGGACGCCTAACTTTTGTAATGATATCATCTTTTTCAAATCCCGTCAATACCTGCGTATAAAATTTCTGCTGAAATAGGCAAATAAAGGTTACAGCTCTTCCTGCAGCTGCGTCAACGCCGGTACGATAGGAATCCAAGATTCGCCGCACCGGACATCCAGTGCATCTTCATCTGCCGAAAACGCTCGCGAATCATAGCCAGCCAACAAGGATTCATCGACAAAGAGGTACTGTTCATAAGCTTCGGC
>ENA-OQDL01001461-OQDL01001461.1-human-gut-metagenome-genome-assembly--contig:-NODE-1461-length-11650-cov-2.464289_pt1 | contig 11650 bp, 10 predicted proteins | sample MGYA00242782_ERZ504609 | MGnify/ENA primary metagenome ERZ504609 (study PRJEB26092, sample SAMD00036320) | human gut metagenome | host: Homo sapiens | study: EMG produced TPA metagenomics assembly of... | reverse complement strand
GATATTGACATTTGTAGGTATGCTGAGTGTTTATGCACAAGATACCAAAGTGAGTGAAGTGCGCAAAGTGGATGCCTTTTCGTCCATTGAGATAACGTCTGTGGGAACAATTTATTTTACACAGAGTGACACTTATTCTTTCAAGATTGAAGGTAAGGAGAAGCACGTGAAGAATACAGAAACCACAGTGAAGGACGGCTGTCTGCTGATAGGCTTCAAGGATAGGAAAAACAAGAGCATGAGAAATCAGAAAGATGGCGTGACCATTTGGATTTCGGCTCCTGATTTGAAGAAGGTGGAGTTTACCGGTGTAGGGGAGTTCAATTGTGAGAAGCCCTTGAAACTGGATGAGGTGTCATTTGAGGTAAAGGGAGTGGGTGAAGTGAATGTATCCGATTTGACGTGTGACGAGCTGAAAGTTTGCTTTGCGCGGAGTAGGTAGCGCCGATATTCATGTAGTCTGCGATTATTTGACTGCCAGAATGAGTGGTGTGGGTGACGTCACTTTGAGCGGAACTGCCGGGCATGCTGACATTTCTAAAGGAGGCATAGGCGGAGTGAATACATGTAACCTGAAGGTGGGCCGTTGAGTAGCGGTAACACCAATCGTAAATAGTAAATCGTCTAATCGTAAATATCAATATGATAAAGCAATACTTCACACAAGCCTGGGCACAGTTGCGGCAGCAACCGATGATTAGTGCCGTCAGCATAGCCGGTACGGCACTTGCCATCTTCCTCATCATGCTGGTGGTGATGATGCAGCAGGTGAAGGTAGCTCCGTTTGCTCCGGAGAGCAACCGCGACCGCTTTCTACATGTGCATTATATGAGCATCACCAACAAAAGCTGGGGAGAGGGAAACAGTTCCAACGGACCGATGGGGATAAAGACTGCGCTTGAGTGCTTCAAATCGCTGAAGACCCCCGAAGCAGTAACGATTTATACCTGTATGGTCATTTCTACCCCCGTGAATCTGCCGGGACAACCTGCAACGGGTATCGACCTGTTGCAGACAGATGATACTTTCTGGCGTGTGTTTGATTTCTCTTTTGTTGCCGGGAAACCTTATGACCAGGCTACATTCGATGCCGGACTACCTGTAGCGGTAATTACGGAAAGTGTAGCGCGCAGGTTATTCCAGACAACGGAGGCTGTTGGTCGCGAATTCCTTTTGAACCATGCTCCTTATACAGTGTCCGGTGTAGTGAAGGATGTTTCTACTTTGGCCAACACTGCCTATGCGCAGGTATGGGTGCCCTATACTTCTACTGAGATAACGAAAAGCACATGGAGTGATGAGCATATGGGGATGATGAGCGTTACCATTCTGGCGAAAAGCCGTGATGATTTTCCCGCTATTCGTGAGGAGACGGAACGCCGCCGTCAGGAGTACGACACTGTAATTGGCGAGAATGGTTATTCGTTGATTTACCGTAACCGTCCTTATGACCAGGAGAAAAATGCCGCAGGAATGGCTGCCAACATCGAACCGGACGTGGACCAGGCACGCAGGCAGCGTCTCATTATCTTCATCATTCTACTGATTGTTCCTGCCATCAACCTCAGCTCGATGACGCAGAGCCGTCTGCGCCAGCGTGTGGCAGAGATTGGTGTGCGCCGGGCATTCGGTTCAACGAGACTGGAACTGATGGGGCAAATCATTGCAGAAAATCTGGTGGTGACATTGCTGGCAGGGGTGATGGGATTGTTGCTGAGTGTAGCATTCGCTTATTTGGGAAATACACTGCTGTTTGCGCAGGAATTCAGCCAGACGCTGAGTCCTCCGGCAGTGGATGCGAGCATATTGCTGCATGGCTCCACCTTTGGCTGGGCGTTGTTGTTCTGCTTTGTGCTAAACTTACTAAGTTCCGGTATTCCCGCATGGCGTGCATCAAGAATAGGGATTGTAAATGCATTGGGCGGACGTTTGCATAAATAACTCCATCACAAAACATTAATCATTGAAGAAAATGACTAAGAAACTTCTTACACAGATAAAGAATGAATGGCTCTCAAACCTATGGTTGGTGTTGGAGTTATTGGTAGTGAGTGTAGTGATGTGGTACGTGGTAGACTATCTCTACACGCGCACCGCCACCTATCTGGAGCCGAGAGGCTTTAATATAGAGCACTGCTACCTTATAGAGTTGGGGGAACTGACACCCAAAAGTCCCGACTACATAGCCGGGCATACCTCTCAGCAGACCCACGATGACATAGCCGAGTTGTTGGAGCGTCTGCGTCGTCGGCCGGAGATAGAAGCGGTCAGCCTTTCGCAGAATTCGTATCCTTACAACGGAAGCAATTCAGGCGCTGAAGTAAGCTATGACACTTTGCGTTCTCCCGGTTGGACCATCCGCAGGTTAGTGACACCGGACTTTCCCCGTGTATTCCGCTATCGGGGCACGCGTGGCGAGACACCCGAACAATTGGCTGAAATGTTGGAGCGCGGGGAGTTTATGGCTTCGGATAACCTCTACCGGAAATACGACTGCCGGATGACAGATCTCGTAGGCCAGCGGTTCTATCTTTTTGGTGATACTACGAAGACCTACCGGCTGGGTGCTGCACTGCAAAATGTACGCTATCACGATTATGACCAGGCGCGAAGCTCATATTCCATGATGGTGAAGCAGAGTTTCTACTATATCGGTCTCGAACTTTGTGTCCGCGTCCGTGAAGGGCAGGACAATGACTTCATTGAGAAGCTGAAGGCAGACAGTGAGAGCCAGTTCCGCATAGGCAATATCTTCATTTCGGAGATACGTTCTTTCAAGGATATTCGTCGCAACTACCAGCAGGCATGGACCAATGACATCCGTAACTATGTGATGGGTATGGGATTCCTACTGCTGAACATTTTCCTCGGCTTGCTCGGAACATTCTGGTTCCGTACGCAGCAACGCCGTTCGGAGATAGCACTGCACAAAGCGCATGGAGCGACAGACCGTGCCATCTTCAGCCGGCTGCTTAGTGAAGGGATATTGTTGTTGGCAATTGTCACCCCCGTTGCATTGCTCATCGATTATAATCTTGCACACCTGGAGTTGAATTCCTGGAGGAACGGTACGACGTTGGAGTGGGACCGCCTGCTGCTCTGTGCTGCCATCAGCTTTGTGCTGATTACCCTAATGATTGTCATCGGTATAGGTATTCCTGCCCGCAAGGCGATGAAGGTGCAGCCTGCCGAAGCATTGCACGATGAATAGAAAGCTATGGAACAAATTTTAGCTCTTATCCGCCAGAATCCCTTTTTCAGTGCTGTTTCCGTCATCGGTACGGCAGTGAGCATCACCTTTGTCATGGTCATTTACATGGTGTATGACATCCAGACGGCTGACTTGGCTCCCGAGTCGCACCGCAGTAGTATGGTATATTCTTCTTATGGATACTCTTACCGTAAGTCCGACCGCAGCAATTCCAATACGGGTATGTCTTATCGGGCTGTCAACGCTATTTTTAAGGAACTTCCGGGAGCAGAACTTGTCACCTATCTGGGACCTACCTATCTTAGATATTGTGGGGAATCCGCCGCGCGGGAATGCGCCGTACGGTTCGTCAGGTGGATTTGAACTATTGGCGTGTCTACGATATCCCTCTTGTGGCGGGCCGTCTTTTCAGTACCGAAGAGTTCGATGCTTGCCGGGATGTCGTGGTTATAGGCGAACAGCTTGCTCGCGAAGCTTTCGGGTCTGCCGAAGCAGCCATTGGCAAAAATTATTTTGTCAACTTTCGCCCTAAGCGCATTGTCGGGGTCACCAAGGATGTGAGCTCTCTGTTCACATTTGCCTATGGAGAGTTGTGGATGCCTTATTCCACCCGGGATTCCGGTCTGGGCAGTGAAGGGCTACGGGGAGATTTCGAGGCTGTGGCCCTTGTCAAGCCCGGTGTCGGCAGAGAGGAACTCAAGCGACAGATAGAACAGTCGCTTGCCCGCTTCAACGAGATACTGGTCGAATATGAACTGGAGCTTCCCGACCTCAGCACCTATACGGAACGGCAGTTCTTCCGTAATGACACGATGAGTCCTGCCGTAACCTGCATCATCCTGGGTTTGATATTGCTTATTGTGCCCGCTATCAATGTCAGCGGACTTATATCTTCGCAAATGTCCCGTCGCATGGCTGAGCTTGCGGTAAGGAAAGCATACGGCGCCAGCCGTTCTACCTTGATGGTGCAGTTGCTCCGCGAGAACCTGGCCTTGGCATTTGCCGGCGCATTGCTCGGTTTTCTCTTTTCGTGCATATTCCTATGGCTGGGTAAGGACTGGATGCTTGGCGATGGTGCTCCCGGAACGAATTTTGATGTAAGCGTCTGGCTCTTCCTCCGTCCTGCGGTTTTCGTGGCTGTATTGGTGGTGTGTCTGTTGTTCAACCTGCTTTCTGTGTTTATTCCTGCCTGGCATGCCACCCGTCGCCCTATAGCCGAGGTTCTTGGCGGAGAATGAGCGGATAAACGAATCCCAATTAAAACAGTAACGAGTATGATACATTCTATTTTACACCAGATATGGAACCAGCGCCGCAGTAACGGCTGGCTGTTTGCCGAGCTGTTGATTGTATTTACATTGATGTGGTATTGTGTGGATGTACTCTATGGCTTTGCCCATGCAGAACGGCAGCCTAAGGGGTATGATTTGGAGCATGTCTATAAGATAAGGATTTCCTGCAATCCCACACAGATAGTGCCGTGCACGTCGGAAGACAGCCTGCAGACCTTCTGGTTCAAGCCGATGGAGGAAGTGCTCCGGCGTATCAGGCAATATCCTGCAGTGGAAAGTGCTGCCACGTGGCTGGGTACCGATACTTATACCCGCGGGCGTGTTTACCAGGGGTATACGACGGACAGCGTGCATGTTGTCGAGACTACAGTGCGCTATGTGTCTCCCGAATATTTCGACGTCATGCGCATTCCGCTGTTGCAGGGGAATGTCTCGGATTGGAATTCCACTGCCAGTCCTCTGCCTGCCGTGGTGACCCGTGATTTGGCAGACAGTCTTTTTCAGACAAGTGCCGGGGCGGTGGGCCGCGAGTTTCTGGATTATTACAGCGGAGGTCTCCGTTACCGTGTCTCTGCAGTCTGTGCCTTGCAGAAGACGGATGACTATGCCCGTTACGGACCTTTTGTCCTGACTCCTTTCCCCGGTTGGTTCTATGAGGACCAGTACCTCCCGTTCATCTCCCTACGGATACGTCCGGAGGCGGATACGGATAATTTTGCAGCTCGTTTTTATCAGGATATGATGTCGCAGCTGCAGGTCGCTCCATTCTATCTTTTCGACATACAGAGCTATAAGGACCAGAAGATAGAGCGGGATGCTGCCGAAGGAATCACCCCGTATATCCGCAGCGCAAGGCTCATTGTGATATTCTTTGTTTTCAATGTATTCATCGGGCTGATGGGAACTTTTTGGTTCCGTACCCGCCATCGCCGCAGCGAGATTGCTTTGCGCATGGCCATGGGCAGCAGCCGCGGAAGAATACGCTGGCAATTGCTGGGTGAAGGGTTGCTGCTGTTGGCACTTGCTTCCATCCCCGCTTTGATGATATGTATCAATATGGTTATGGCAGATGTCACTTTTACGGAAGCCACGGATGCCACTTGGGGGAGATTTGTCATATGCGTTTCTATTGTCTGGATATTGATGGCATTGATGGTGATTGCAGGAATCTGGTATCCGGCTTCACGGGCCATGAAGGTACAGCCTGCCGAAGCATTGCACGATGAGTGAGTTTTTTTTGAATAATCTGTGCTCATTCTCAATATAACTTGTATATTTGCGTGACGAATAAGAGTTTTGCGTTGAGTATACAAAATCTATATTATGATGAAACGCCTTTTCTTTCCATTGTTTGCAGGCTTGTTGTGGTTGATGTCGGGAACACTTTCGGCTACGGAACGTACGTACAATGTACTTTTCATACAGTCCTATACAAAAAATACTCCTTGGCACAGCCTTCTGACAGAAAATTTGGAGAACGGACTGGACAAGGGGGGAGTTAAAGCCAATATCACTACTGAATATCTGAATGCCGATTACTGGTCTTTCGCTTCCGAGTGCTTCATCATGCGCCGCATCTGCGAGCGTGCCAGGCAACGGAAAACGGACTTGATTGTGACCTCCAGCGATGAGGCTTTCTTCACATTGACCCATTGCGGTGATTCCCTGCCTTATCAGATACCGGTAGTGGTTTCGGGTATCAAATACCCGGATGAGAGAGTCTTTGAAAGAATGCCCAACGTCTCCGGCTATGTTTCGAAAACGGATTTCGATGTCTTGCTGGATGCGGCTGTCGCATGTTTCCTTCCCGCAGGGAGTTGGTCTGTCTGTCCGACAGCAGTTTCCTGAGCCTTAAAGGGGTTAAGACTGTGGAGGAATCCTGGGAACGCATAAAGAGCAACTATCCGGAGCATGAGTTGAAAGTGCTGAATGTGCAGGCCAAGTCCTTGAACTCTATCATCACTTCCATTTGCTATGACTACAATGCCTACAAGCATATTGTCATTGCTCCCAAATGGATTCCCTTTCTTTCCTTGAAGTTGAAGGCCCCCGTGTTTACCAGCCAGAACCTGGCTATGACGAACGGTGTTCTGTGTGTGTACGATGCCGTTCCCGGAGAGGATGCCTTTGCCGCCGGCCGGCAGGCTGCAAGTATTTTGAAGGGCAAGTCGCCCGCTTCATTGGGAGTAAAGGACTTTGGGGGCAAGCTACTGTTCGATTACAAACAGTTGCAGTTTTTTCGCGTGAACACGAACCGTGCGGAGAGCAAGGGCATTGTTTTGAATATACCGCTGGTGGAGCGCTACCGTGTCTGGTTCATTCTGTTCTATTCGCTGATTGTCGGGGCATTGGTGCTGCTGGTTGCCTGGCTTTTCCGTGCCAACCGCAGGGAGTCGCGCAAGCGCATACATGCCCAGACCCGCTTGTTGATACAGCACCGCCTGGTGGAGCAGCGCGACGAGTTCGACAATATCTTCTGTTCCATTCGCGACGGCTTGATTACGTATGATACCGACCTGCGCATCCATTTTGTCAACCGTCCGTTGTTACAGATGTTGGGACTTTCTTCCGAAACCTATACGTCCCGTTTCTATGAAGGGCAGATGGCCGGCTCCATTTTCAGGATTTACATGAATGGAGAAAACATCCTGCAGGACTTGTTGAAGAAAGTACGTACCGGAAAGAGACCTATTCCTATTCCGGAGAAAGCCTTCATGCAGGAAAACCATCAGGGAACGTATTTCCCCGTTTCCGGCGAGGTAGTACCTATCTTTGCCAATGAAAAGATGACGGGAATGGCGATTGTATGCCGCAATATCTCCGAAGAAGAGATGCAGAGACGCTTCTTCAATATGGCGGTGGAGGAAAGCTCCATTTATCCGTGGCAGTACAACATGCATATGAACCGTTTCCATTTCCCGGGTGGATTGCTGCGCCGTTTCGGGTATAACCGATGATACGGACTTGCTGGCACGTGATGAGATGGACACCCTTATACATCCGGAAGACTTGCTGCATACGCGCAGGAATTTTGATGGCCATTCTGTTGGGTAATGAAATCAATTCACGGATGAGTTTCCGGTTGAAGAGTGTGGATGGGAGCTATGAATGGTGGGAGTTCCGCAGTACCGCTTATGACGGACTGACGGTTGATACCCCATACATGGTATTGGGAGTATGCCAGAGCATCCAGCGTTACAAGGATACGGAAGAGGCCTTGATTGCCGCACGTGACCGTGCCTTGCAGGCCGACAAGCTCAAATCTGCGTTCCTTGCCAATATGAGCCATGAGATACGCAACCCCTTTGAATGCCATTGTCGGCTTCTCGGATTTGTTGAAGGATTTGGACGCTTTTTCTCCGGAAGAGGTAAAGCAGTTCGTCGAAACAATCAACATCAACTGTACATTGCTGCTGGCGTTGATAAACGATATTCTGGACCTCTCGCGCATAGAATCGGGCACGATGGACTTTAAGTTCGGAGCATTCAACCTGGCGTTTATCATGCAGGAGGTCCATGAATCCCAGCGTCTGAGTATGCCTCGGGATGTAGAGCTGCGTATAGAGATTCCGGAAGGGGAAGACAAATTGGTCATCACCGATTCCGTCCGCTTGAAGCAGGTCGTGAACAACCTGATAAACAATGCCAAGAAATTCACGGTAACGGGCAGCATCACCTTCGGCTATGTCACGAACCGGGAAGGATATACCACCATCTTTGTCGAAGACACGGGAAGCGGTATCTCTGAAGACGCCCAGAAACATATCTTCGAACGCTTTTACAAAGAAGACAGCTTTACGCAGGGCGCCGGTTTGGGGCTGAGCATTTGCCAGACCATCGTAGACCGCCTGCATGGTTCTATCTCGGTCTCCTCAGAGTTGGGAAAAGGAACGCGTTTCGAGGTGGTGATACCGGATGCGAACGAGTAATCATTCAATCCGTTTGCAGGCATTGGCTTGCAGGAACTCTTCCAATATATCCTCGTAATTGCCATACAGCATGATGTGGTGGTTGCCCAGCGGTGTCTTGAGGAAATAGTCGGCAGGGGAGTTCATTTTTATCCGCACTTGGGTGCGGCACATATTGATGTAGTTTGTATTCTCAACAAGCGTGCCGGTGCTCAAGTAATATTCGTCCAGGCTTTCGCTTCCGCATTTTACGATGGTTACATCTCCCGTCGGCAGGATTCCCTGAATACCGATGCCGCTTTCCGTCTCAAAATGGTTGCGTATGATGAACTGCTCCGTTTGTGCGATGCCGATGGTGCAGTGTGCCAATATGATTTCATTGGTACGGGCATTTATCATGGAAGGATTGGCCATGAAGGAGTTTTTCCCCGTCAGCACTTTTACGGCCAGCATGGTGAAGACGGATTGTAAATCGCCTTCACATCCGGCAATGATTCCTTCGTCGTTCAGCAAGGCAAGGGCAAGGCAGCCGGTGGTTCCCGTTTGGTCTATCAGGCGGAAGCAGCTGAGGGTAATGGCGCTCAGTCGCTCTTCCTCTACAATCCTCTTGATGGCTCGATACAGCCGCATGGCTTTTATCATGTCTTCGGGGCTTGCCTCTCGGCAGGCAAGCGCTTTTCCTGCCAGTCCAGCGCATGCTTCGCCCACCTCGTCGTCCGTTATCTGTCCGTAGTATTCATAAATGCGGTCCAATGAGACGTCTGTGTACTCGATACCCCAGCGGCGTTTGGCAAGCAGATAATCCACATTGCTGGCAACGAGCCAGCTGGACGGAGTGCCCATTACGCCGATGCGCATGCCGAAAAGGCTGCGTTGTGCCACGAAATTGCTGTGCAGGACAAAAATACGCTTGATGGTCTCGGGGAGCTCTCCGTGAAGAATCTCGCTTTTTCATTCCCCGGCTGCGCAGCCAGGAAGATATTTCGAGAGCGGCGGCCAGTGAGTTCTGCATGCCGTCTGCCAAGAGGATGGCGGGGCGGGGAAGGGATTCGAAATGCTGGATTACCAGCCGTTCCACACCTCCGGTGGCAATGAATATAATACTGAAGTCATCGGGTGATAACTTGTCTATGTCTTTGTAATCAATGAAGTTGACGGTAAAGTATTTTTCCAATTCAGTCAATATCACTTCGTGGGAGCTACGGACTGATGCTTGTTTATGCAGTATGGAAGCAAAAGTTATAAGGTTGATGACCATGGTGTTATTTACTATTTGACTATTTACTATTTACAATTGATTCTACTTGGCTCGTTTGCTTTTTCAAAGATACAAGTTTCTGTTTACATATCATAGAGTTTTTACGATAGATAAGTTTTTTAAAGTTTTTATGGTCTTGCCTTCCTTTTGGTTTCAAATAATTCGCTACATTTGCAACTTTAATGATAAAGTGATAGCAATATCACCTATAAATACTCTATTAAATAGTAAATCATAAATCGTCAAATAGTAAATAAACCTCATGCCAACAATATCTATTCGCGGAATGGAGATGCCCGCATCTCCTATCAGAAAACTGGCTCCTCTGGCAGATGCTGCCAAGCAGAGGGGTATACATGTATTTCACCTGAACATCGGTCAACCCGACCTGCCTACTCCGGAAGTCGCGATTGAAGCGATACGGAACATCGACCGGAAAGTTCTGGAATACAGTCCCAGTGCGGGATATCGCAGTTACCGCGAGAAGTTGGTGGGTTACTATGCAAAGTACAATATCAATCTGACTGCAGACGACATCATCATCACTTCCGGCGGCTCGGAGGCGGTGTTGTTCTCTTTCCTGGCTTGCCTCAATCCGGGGATGAAATCATTGTTCCCGAGCCGGCCTATGCCAATTATATGGCGTTTGCCATCTCTGCCGGAGCCAAGATACGCACCATTGCCACGACCATCGAAGAGGGTTTCTCGTTGCCCAAGGTAGAGAAGTTCGAGGAGTTGATTAACGAGCGCACGCGTGCTATTTTGATTTGCAATCCCAACAATCCTACGGGTTACCTCTATACACGCCGTGAAATGAACCAGATTCGCGACCTTGTGAAGAAGTACGATTTGTTCCTCTTCTCGGACGAGGTGTACCGTGAATTTATTTATACGGGTTCTCCCTATATCTCTGCCTGCCATCTGGAGGGCATTGAGAACAATGTGGTGCTGATTGATTCCGTGTCCAAGCGCTATTCGGAGTGCGGCATCCGCATCGGTGCCCTGATAACGAAGAACAAGGAAATCCGGGATGCTGTCATGAAGTTCTGCCAGGCGCGTCTCAGTCCTCCGTTGATAGGCCAGATTGCCGCAGAAGCATCGCTGGATGCCGATGAGGATTATCTGCGCGACACATACGATGAATATGTAGAACGCCGTAAATGCCTGATTGACGGTTTGAACCGTATTCCCGGTGTTTATTCGCCATCCCGATGGGAGCATTCTATACGGTGGCAAAGCTTCCGGTAGATGATTCGGACAAGTTCTGTGCCTGGTGTCTGTCGGAGTTCGAATACGAGGGACAGACGGTATTCATGGCGCCTGCGTCCGGATTCTATACTACGCCGGGTTCCGGTCGCAACGAAAGTGCGTATCGCATACGTACTGAAGAAAGACGACTTGAACCGCGCCTTGTTTGTATTGCAAAAAGCATTGGAAGCCTATCCAGGACGAACCGAATAAAATGAAATAATTCATTAGGCGCGGATTACGCGGATTACACGGAAAACTTAAGATAAAGACGTTTGTTTCAAATCTTCCGTGTAATCTGCGCCTAAAAAATAATGACCCATGAACTTATCTCGCTTTATAGCGTTGCGCATTTATCGCAACTCGGAGCCGGGCAAGCAAGTTTCCCGTCCGGCTGTCCTTATTGCCATGGTGGGTATTGCTCTCGGACTGGCGGTGATGATTATTGCCGTGTCCGTCATTGTTGGCTTCAAGAGCGAGGTAAGGGATAAAATCGTGGGTTTCGGTGCCCATATCCAGATAGGCAACCTGGATGCTGCACGCTCTTATGAGACGCGCCCGGTGGTGGTGGGCGACAGCATGATGGCTGCGCTTTCCGATTATCCCCAAAGCCTCCTGCCTTACAGAAATCCAGCGCAATGCCGCCCGGCAGCGGATACAGGATCCGTACCCGTTTCCGGTTAAAGCAGTCCAGCACCAGATGTGATGCGAATCCAACCACAAAATAAAGGAC
>ENA-OQDL01001460-OQDL01001460.1-human-gut-metagenome-genome-assembly--contig:-NODE-1460-length-11650-cov-3.030895_pt1 | contig 11650 bp, 11 predicted proteins | sample MGYA00242782_ERZ504609 | MGnify/ENA primary metagenome ERZ504609 (study PRJEB26092, sample SAMD00036320) | human gut metagenome | host: Homo sapiens | study: EMG produced TPA metagenomics assembly of... | reverse complement strand
TATGCAAGCAGGGGAAGGCTTTGAAGAAGTGGCTACTGAAGCGCGCCGTGATTTGGAGAGGTTTTTTCGGGGAAAAACGATATTCCTGGAGGACGTTTGTGAAAGTTGATAAGGATTAGGCGGAGTTCGGACAAGGAACTGCGTAATTTTGGTTATCAGCTGGATTAAGAGTTATTCATACGACTGTGACAGTCGCAAAAAACAAAGAGTGTGAACTATGGGAAATTTAGTTGCAATCGTAGGACGTCCCAATGTGGGAAAGTCTACATTATTTAACCGTCTGACCAAGACACGTCAGGCAATTGTGAATGAGGAAGCGGGAACCACCCGTGACGCCAATATGGAAAGACCGAATGGTTGGGACGTGAGTTCTCCGTGGTAGATACCGGCGGTTGGGTAGTGAACTCTGATGATATTTTCGAAGAGGAGATTCGTAAGCAGGTATTGATGGCGGTGGATGAAGCCGACGTGATTCTGTTTGTGGTGGATGTGATGAACGGAGTTACGGACCTCGACGAGCAGGTGGCTGCCATCTTGCGTCGTGCCAAGAAGCCTGTGTTGCTGGTTGCCAATAAGACTGATAATCATGAACTGCAATACAATGCTCCTGAGTTTTACAGTTTGGGTTTGGGTGACCCTTATTGTATTTCTGCTGTAACGGGTAGCGGTACGGGCGATATGATGGACCTTATCGTCAGCAAGTTCAAGAAGGAATCTGATGAAATTCTGGACGAGGATATTCCCCGCTTTGCAGTAGTGGGACGCCCTAATGCCGGAAAGTCTTCCATAGTCAATGCCTTTATTGGAGAAGACCGCAACATCGTGACGGAGATTGCCGGTACCACGCGCGATTCTATCTATACCCGCTACAATAAATTCGGTTTTGATTTCTACCTGGTAGATACGGCGGGTATCCGTAAGAAGAACAAGGTGAATGAGGATTTGGAGTACTACTCCGTAATCCGTTCCATTCGTTCCATTGAGAATGCAGATGTATGTATTTTGATGGTAGACGCTACGCGTGGCATCGAAAGCCAGGATTTGAATATCTTCTCCTTGATACAGAAGAATGCCAAGGGGCTGGTGGTTGTGGTGAACAAGTGGGACTTGGTGAAGGACAAGACTGTGAAGGTGATGAAGACTTTCGAAGATGCTATCCGCAACCGTTTCGCTCCGTTTGTGGATTTTCCTATCATCTTTGCTTCGGCACTGACCAAACAGCGTATTCTGAAGGTATTGGAAGAGGCGCGTGATGTGTACGAAAATCGTATGACGCGTATTCCGACAGCTCGTTTGAACGAGGAAATGCTGCCGCTTATCGAGGCGTATCCACCCCCTTCAATTAAGGGTAAGTATATCAAGATAAAGTATATTACGCAGTTGCCCAATACCCAGGTGCCGTCATTTGTTTATTTTGCAAATCTTCCACAATATGTGAAAGAGCCTTACAGACGATTCCTGGAAAATAAGATGCGTGAGAAATGGAAGTTGACCGGAACTCCGATAAATATCTATATCCGGCAGAAGTAAAATATATCGTGATGATATAGTCGATTCTATTAACTGGTTTTATGAAGAGAAAGCGTCCGGAACATAGCTTCCGGACGCTTTCTTATGTAATAGGTTAGAAAATGAGGTGTGGTTTTATCCTTCAAGGTTCTGTATCTCCACTTCTTTGACTTTCCGGAATAGGTCAGATGCAAATATGAAACTGTTCAACCGCTCGTTGGTGGAAGTGAAGATATCGTCTTTATTGCCTTCCCATTCTTTGTGTCCTTCGTAAATATAGATGATTTTTTCTCCGATACCCATTACAGAGTTCATGTCATGAGTGTTGATGAGAGTAGTCATATTGTATTCTCGGGTTATATCTTGTATCAGTTCGTCGATGACAAGCGAGGTCTTGGGGTCAAGTCCTGAATTCGGCTCGTCACAGAACAAGTATTGCGGGTTTAGGGCAATGGCACGGGCAATGGCTACGCGTTTCTGCATACCGCCGCTGATTTCTCCGGGAAATTTGTCTTTGGCTTCAATCAGGTTTACACGCTCCAAGCAGAACATGGCACGACGAGTCCGATCGCGCAGGGTATCGTTGCTGAACATGTTCAGTGGAAACATCACATTGTCCAGTACCGTCATGGAATCGAACAGCGCGGCACTTTGGAAAATCATTCCCATTTCCCGGCGGAGCGCTTTCTTTTCCTTCTTTCCCATGGCGAGGAAGTTGCGGTGGTCATACAACAATTCTCCTTTGTCCGGTGTCAGCAGACCCACGATACATTTCATGAGTACGGTTTTTCCCGAACCGCTCTGCCCTATAATCAGGTTGGTCTTTCCATTCTCGAAAGTGGCATTGATATCCTTTTCAGTACCTCTTTTTTCTTCAAATGATTTGCAAAGTCCTTTCAGTTCAATCATCCCATTGAAAAAGTTTGAGTTTAATATTAGGTCGGCGAATAAGATAAGTACGCTGCTGCATACTACGGAGTCGGTGGACGCCTTGCCCACTTCGATGGAACCGCCTTCGACGGTGTAACCGAAGAATGCCGATACGCTGGCAATGATAAAGGCAAAGAACAGCGACTTGATGATGCCGCACCAAATAAACCATTCGACAAACATGTACTGCAAGCCGTATTCTAAATCTACCGCCGACATGATGCCGCCGAACCAGCAAGTACAGAAGGCACCTATGATACCGGCGAATATACTGAACGTCACCATCAGTGGAATGGTTGTCACCATAGCGGCAATTTTCGGTAGGATGAGATAGTTGGCAGAATTGACACCCATAATTTCAAGGGCGTCTATCTGCTGGGTGACTCGCATGGTGCCCAGCTCCGAGGCGATGTTTGACCCGACCTTTCCTGCCAGAATCAGACACATGATGGAGGAGGAGAATTCCAGCAGCATGATTTCTCGGGTTACATATCCCACTGTCCATCGAGGCATGAAAGGACTCTCGATGTTCAACTTTATCTGTATGGTGATTACAGCTCCGATGAAGAACGATATCAGCAATACGATGCCGATAGAGTTCACGCCGAGCTGTTCCAACTCGTTGACATATTGGCGGAAAAACATACGCATACGTTCGGGACGGGCAAATACGCGTCCCATCAGTATGATATATCGTCCCACTGTCTTAAGTGCTTTAAACATAACATATAAGTATTTGAATGCAAATGTACACTATTTCGGCTTATTTTTGCTACATTTGCGGCGAAAACCTTTAGAGTATGGAAGAAGAAAAAGGCATAAAGGACAATGTAGAGGAAGTTAAGGAAAATCTGCAGGCCGGACCAAGCTTGACTGCCGGGGCAGAGCCACGGGAGGAAGGTAGCATGGTGCTGCGTACGGAGGATTTGGTGAAAAAGTACGGAAAGCGTACGGTAGTGAGCCATGTGTCCATTGATGTGAAGCAAGGGGAGATTGTCGGTTTGCTGGGGCCGAATGGCGCCGGTAAGACAACTTCGTTTTATATGACCGTAGGGCTGATTACTCCCAATGAGGGACGTATCTTCTTGAATGATTTGGATATAACGAAATATCCGGTATACAAGCGTGCGCAGACGGGTATCGGTTATTTGGCGCAGGAGGCTTCCGTGTTCCGTCAAATGAGTGTGGAAGACAATATTGCATCTGTACTGGAAATGACCGACAAGCCTTTGGAGTATCAGAAAGACAAGCTGGAGAGCCTGATTGCAGAGTTCCGCTTGCAGAAGGTAAGGAAGAACAAGGGTAACCAGTTGTCAGGTGGCGAGCGGCGCCGTACAGAAATTGCCCGTTGTCTGGCCATTGACCCCAAATTTATTATGTTGGACGAGCCTTTTGCCGGTGTAGACCCGATTGCAGTGGAGGATATTCAGCAGATTGTGTGGAAGTTGAAAGATAGGAATATCGGCATTTTGATTACTGACCACAATGTGCAGGAGACGCTGAGCATTACCGATCGTGCTTATCTGCTGTTTGAAGGAAAAATTCTGTTCCAGGGTACGCCGGAAGAGTTGGCCGAGAATAAGATTGTACGTGAAAAGTATCTGAGTAATAGCTTCGTACTTCGTCGCAAGGATTTTATGAAGTAATCCCGGATACTGTCGATTGATAGAAATAAAAAAAGACCACTCATTCAGTGGCCTTTTTTTATTTCTCCTTAAATCTCTATGATTAATATTTTGGAGGTCTTGCTTCTTTCACTACCATTTGGCGGCCGAAGAATTCAGCACCGTCTAGTTCGGCAATAGCTTTAGCTGCAGCAGCGTCATCTTCCATTTCTACAAAAGCGATGCCTCTGAAACGTCCGGTGGTGCGGTCATTGATAAATTTTACAGAAGATACTGTGCCGTAATCTTCCATTGCCTTCTGCAGGTCACTCTCCTTAACGCGGTAGTTAAGGTTTCCAACATAAATGTTCATAATGAAATTGATAAAATAAATATAATGAATAAAACTCTCTTGGAAGGAAGGCTGAATAATAAATGGATTACAACGACAGAGAGTTTACAAAAGCGTTCTTGAAAACGGAAGTAAAAACCATGTAATGGAAATCGAAAAACTAATGCGCCATCATTCCGCGACAAAGAAACGCATAAAATTCGGATAAACAATGTTTTTCCTTAATTATTTTTGTAGATTGTCGTGCCTTCGGGCAACTCCCATTTCTCTTCATAGAAACTGGACGGTTCGGTTTATCATCGTCTTTTCCCTGAGTATCTTTCCCATAAACGTCCTCCGTTGTCAGTCCGATGGTTGGGCTCTTCTACCGCTCTATCCAAGAATTAAACTGAAATAAATCGGCAATGTTCTTTTGATAATTGAAAGAATAACGCTAATTTTGCACGCTCATTTGAGATATGGAACAAAGTATAAATCAAATAAATAATTGTCAGAATGAACGTTTCATTGCAAAACATTGACAAAGTAAGCGCACTGCTTACTGTAAAGCTTGAGAAAGCAGATTATCAGGAAAAAGTAGACAAATCATTGAAGAGCTTCCGTCAGAAGGCACAGATTCCCGGTTTCCGTAAGGGAATGGTTCCTATGAGCTTAGTTAAGAAAATGTATGGTAAGTCTGCATTGGCTGAAGAGGTGAACAAGCTGCTTTCAGAAACAGTATATAAGTATATCCAGGACAATAAGGTAAATATATTGGGCGAGCCTTTGCCCAACGAAGACAAGCAGCAGGAAATTGATTTCGATACTATGGAAGAGTTCGAATTCTTGTTTGATATTGCTTTGGCTCCGGAATTTAAAGCTGAAGTCAGTGCAAAAGATAAGGTAGATTACTATACTATTGAAGTTACAGACGAAATGGTGGATAACCAGGTCAAGGCTTACACTCAACGTAACGGCAAGTATGACAAGGTAGACGTTTACGAGGACAATGACATGCTGAAAGGTTTGCTTGCTGAACTGGATGAAGAAGGTAATACCAAAGAGGTGGTATTCAGGTGGAAGGTGCTGTAATGATGCCTTCGTACATGAAAAATGATGAACAGAAAGCTATCTTTGCCGGTGCAAAAGTGAACGATGTGCTTGTATTCAATCCGAATACTGCTTGGGACGGAAATGCTGCCGAATTGTCTTCTTTATTGAAGATTGACAAGGAAGCTGCTCCCGAAGTAAAATCCAATTTCAGCTTCCAGGTAGAAGAAATCACACGTTTCGTTCCGGGTGACTTGACTCAGGAAATTTTCGACCAGGTATTTGGCGAAGGTAATGTGAAAACGGAAGAGGAATTCCGTGCCAAAGTGAAGGAAGTTATTGCCAACCAGTTCGTGGCAGACAGTGACTATAAGTTCTTGATTGACGCACGTAAGATGCTGACAGAGAAAGTAGGCAAGCTGGAATTCCCGGATGCATTACTGAAGCGCATTATGCGTCTGAACAATCCTGACAAGGAAGAAAGCTTTGTAGAGGACAACTATGACAAGAGCATCGAAGAGCTGACTTGGCACCTGATTAAAGAACAGCTGGTGAAAGCCAATGATATCAAGGTTGAGCAGGAAGACATCACAAACATGGCTAAGGAAGCTACCCGCGCACAGTTTGCACAATATGGTATGATGAGTGTGCCTGAAGAAATCCTGGAAAACTACTCAAAGGAAATGCTTAAGAAGAAAGAGAGCATAGAAGGCTTGGTTAATCGTGTGGTTGAATCTAAATTGGCTACAGCATTGAAGTCTCAGGTGGAACTGGAGCATAAGAACGTTTCTGCTGAAGAGTTCAATAAGATGTTTGCATAAGAGTAATGTGAGCCTACGGCTAAAATTTATAAAGAAACACAGAGTTTGACAAACTATAACTCTGTGTTTTTTTGTGTCTCTGTGTTCTTTTTTGTTTCTTTGTATCCTTATAAATTAAAAAATAGAAAGAAATGGATGATTTTAGAAAATACGCTACCAAGCATCTTGGTATGAACAGTTTGGTGCTGGACGATGTGATTAAATCACAAGCCGGCTATTTGAATCCCTATATCCTCGAGGAACGCCAGCTCAATGTAACGCAGTTGGACGTGTTTTCCCGTCTGATGATGGACCGCATCATTTTCCTCGGTACGCAGGTTGATGACTATACAGCCAATACTTTGCAGGCTCAGTTGCTTTATCTGGATTCGGTGGATCCGGGCAAGGATATTTCCATCTATATCAATTCGCCGGGCGGTTCGGTATATGCCGGTCTGGGTATTTATGATACCATGCAGTTCATCAGTAGTGATGTGGCTACCATCTGTACTGGAATGGCGGCAAGCATGGCAGCCGTATTGCTGGTTGCCGGTGCCGAAGGCAAACGCTCCGCATTGACCCACTCCCGCGTGATGATACACCAGCCGATGGGAGGTGCCCAGGGGCAGGCCTCGGATATTGAAATCACGGCACGTGAAATCCAGAAGTTGAAGAAAGAACTTTATACCATTATCGCCGACCACTCCCACACTCCCTTTGACAAGGTATGGGCAGATTCTGACCGTGACTACTGGATGACAGCCCAGGAAGCCAAAGAATATGGTATGGTAGATGAGGTTTTGATTAAAAAATAAATATGGCAGATTCAAGAAAGAATAAAAATAGATGCAGTTTTTGCGGTCGCACCGAAGATGAAGTCGGATTTCTCATAACGGGGATGAATGGCTATATCTGCGACAGTTGCGCCACCCAGGCTTATGAGATTACTCAGGAGGCTTTGGGGGCTGGCAAGAAGGCAAGTGCCACGAAGCTGAATCTGAAAGAACTTCCTAAACCCGTAGAAATAAAGAAGTTCCTCGATCAATATGTCATTGGTCAGGACGATGCCAAGCGTTTCTTGTCTGTGTCGGTGTACAACCATTACAAACGTCTGCTCCAGAAGGACGGCGGTGATGATGTGGAAATTGAAAAATCGAACATCATCATGGTAGGCAGTACCGGTACAGGAAAGACGTTATTGGCGCGTACTATCGCCAAGTTGCTGCATGTTCCTTTTACTATTGTAGATGCAACGGTTCTGACAGAGGCAGGTTATGTGGGTGAGGACATTGAAAGCATTTTGACGCGTCTGCTCCAGGTGGCGGATTATAACGTGCCCGAGGCAGAGCAAGGTATCGTGTTTATTGATGAGATAGACAAAATAGCACGCAAGGGTGATAATCCTTCCATTACCCGTGATGTGAGTGGTGAAGGCGTGCAGCAGGGATTGCTGAAACTGCTGGAGGGTTCTGTGGTGAATGTGCCTCCTCAGGGTGGGCGCAAGCATCCCGACCAGAAAATGATTCCGGTCAATACCAAGAATATCCTGTTCATTTGCGGTGGGGGCTTTCGATGGCATTGAAAAGAAAATTGCCCAGCGGCTGAATACGCACGTTGTCGGGTATAGCGCTGTACGCAATACGGCAACCATTGATAAGAGCAACATGATGCAGTACATTGCTCCGCAGGATTTGAAGTCGTTCGGACTGATTCCCGAGATTATCGGCCGCCTTCCGGTGCTGACTTATCTGAATCCGTTGGACCGTGCGGCATTGCGCTCCATTCTTACGGAACCGAAGAATTCCATCATCAAGCAATACATCAAACTGTTTGAGATGGACAATGTGAAGCTGACGTTTGAAGATGCTGTATTTGAATATATCGTGGATAAAGCGGTAGAATATAAGTTTGGGAGCCCGCGGCTTGCGTTCCATTGTGGAGACAATTATGATGGATGCCATGTTCGAAATTCCGTCAGAACAGAAGGACAATTTTGTTGTGACGTTGGACTACGCCAAGCGCCAGCTTGAAAAGGCAAATATAGCACGACTGCAAAGTGCTTAAGAATCAGATGGTAATACGGGGTAAAACCGACTATTTTACTTTTTATTGAAAAATATTCGATGGATTATGCTTGAAATTTAAGAAGTTGTTTATAACTTTGTTAGGGTTCTTTGTGAAAACAAGGCGGAGTACCACTATTAAAAGTTAACTCAATAAACAACAACCTAATGAATCATGGCAGGGAAGAAGATTAATTTGATAGACCAGCTGAAGAAATACTTCGGGTTCGATACATTTTAAAGGAAATCAGGAAGCAATCATAGAGAATCTGTTGGCGGGTAATGATACATTCGTGTTGATGCCTACCGGTGGTGGAAAATCTTTGTGCTACCAACTGCCGTCCTTGTTGATGGAGGGCACGGGTATCGTGATTTCTCCTCTGATTGCCCTGATGAAGAATCAGGTCGATGCGATGCGTAACTTCAGCGAAGAGGATGGGATAGCCCACTTCATCAATTCTTCCCTAAACAAGAGCGCGATAGACCAGGTCCGGTCCGACATACTCAGTGGCAAGACAAAGCTGTTGTATGTAGCTCCGGAATCACTGACGAAGGAAGAGAATGTGGAGTTTCTGAAAACGGTGAAGATTTCGTTCTATGCCGTGGACGAAGCCCATTGTATTTCTGAATGGGGACATGACTTCCGTCCTGAGTATCGCCGCATCCGTCCCATTATCAATGAAATAGGAAAAGCCCCTCTGATAGCGTTGACTGCGACGGCTACACCGAAAGTGCAGCATGACATCCAGAAGAATCTGGGTATGGTGGAAGCGCAGGTGTTCAAGTCATCGTTCAACCGCCCGAATCTCTATTATGAGGTACGCCCCAAGACTGCAAATGTAGACCGGGACATCATCAAGTTCATTAAGAACAATCCCGAAAAGTCAGGCATTATCTATTGCCTGAGCCGGAAGAAAGTGGAGGAGCTTGCTGAAATCCTGCAGGCAAACGGAATCAATGCCCGTGCCTATCAATGCCGGAATGGATTCGGCTACACGAAACACAGAACCAGGATGATTTCTGATGGAAAAAATTGACTGTGATTGTAGCTACCATTGCTTTGGTATGGGGATTGACAAACCGATGTGCGCTATGTCATCCATTACGATATACCCAAAAGTCTGGAAGGATATTACCAGGAGACCGGACGTGCCGGAAGAGATGGAGGAGAAGGGCAGTGTATTACTTTCTATACCAATAAAGACTTGCAGAAGCTCGAGAAGTTTATGCAAGGCAAACCTGTAGCAGAGCAGGAAATTGGCAAGCAGCTTCTGCTGGAGACTGCTGCGTATGCCGAATCTTCCGTATGCCGCCGAAAAGCATTGCTTCATTACTTCGGCGAAGAATATATAGAAGAAAATTGTGGAAATTGTGACAACTGTTTAAATCCGAAAAACAAGTGGAGGCTCAAGAGTTATTGTGTGCCGTGATTGAAGCGATTATCGCGGTGAAAGAAAATTTTAAAGCGGACTATATTATAGACATAATACAAGGTAAGGAAACTTCAGAAGTGCAGGCGCATCTGCATGAAGATCTCGAAGTGTTCGGCTCTGGTATGGGCGAAGAAGACAAAACGTGGAATGCTGTGATCCGTCAGGCACTTATTGCCGGTTACCTGAGTAAGGATGTCGAAAACTATGGCTTGCTGAAAGTGACAGATGACGGTAAGAAGTTCCTTAAACATCCCAAATCATTCAAAATAGTGGAAGACAATGACTTTGAGGATGTGGAAGAGGAAGCACCTGCACGTGGAGGCGGTGCGTGTGCGGTAGACCCGGCATTGTACTCCATGTTGAAGGACTTACGAAAGAAGTTGTCCAAGAAGTTGGAAGTGCCTCCTTATGTCATTTTCCAAGACCCGTCTTTGGAAGCGATGGCGACCATATATCCGGTGACTTTGGACGAGTTGCAGAACATACCGGGTGTAGGAGCCGGAAAGGCAAAACGCTACGGCGAGGAATTCTGTAAACTCATTAAGCGGCACTGTGAGGAGAATGAGATTGAACGTCCCGAGGACTTGCGTGTGCGTACTGTGGCCAATAAGTCAAAAATGAAGGTGGCCATCATTCAGGCCATTGACCGTAAGGTGGCATTGGATGACATTGCCATGTCAAAGGGCATTGAGTTTGAAGAGCTGCTGGATGAGATAGAAGCTATCGTCTACTCCGGAACGAAATTGAATATCGACTATTTCTTGGAGGATATTATGGATGAAGACCACTTGCTGGATATCTATGATTATTTCAAGGAATCTACCACTGATAAGATTGACGATGCTCTGGATGAGTTGGGTGATGACTTTACGGAAGAAGAGGTACGTTTGGTACGCATCAAGTTTATTTCAGAGATGGCAAACTGATTGGTTTTAGTTGATAAAAAAGAAAAAAATGTTGCGTGCAAGTATACGGAATGGAATAAAAACCGTATATTTGCACGCAATAAATTTTAAACGCATAGCCCTATGTCATTTATTGCTGATAAGATTGTAATGGATGGATTAACTTATGACGACGTACTGTTAATCCCCGCTTATTCTGAAGTCTTGCCTAAAACAGTCGAACTCTCGACTAAGTTTTCACGAAACATTGAGTTAAAAATCCCGTTTGTAACTGCTGCCATGGATACGGTTACCGAAGCGAAGATGGCTATTGCCATTGCCCGCGAAGGTGGTATCGGAGTTATTCATAAGAATATGTCCATTGAGGAGCAGGCACGTCAGGTAGCTATTGTGAAGCGTGCTGAAAACGGTATGATTTATGACCCGGTGACTATCAAGAGAGGTTCTACGGTAGCTGATGCGCTGGCTTTGATGGCTGAATACAAGATTGGTGGTATTCCGGTGGTAGATGATGAAAGATATTTGGTAGGCATTGTTACCAATCGTGACCTTCGTTTTGAGAAAGATATGAATAAGCGTATCGATGAGGTAATGACTAAGGAGAACATCATTACTACCAATCCTACGACGGATATGGAGGCTGTTTCTCAAATTCTGCAAGAACATAGAATCGAGAAGTTGCCGGTAGTAGATAAAGACAACAAATTGGTAGGTCTGATTACCTATAAGGATATTACCAAGGCAAAGGATAAACCTATGGCGTGCAAGGATAGCAAAGGTCGTCTGCGCGTTGCTGCCGGAGTGGGAGTGACGAATGACACTTTGGAGCGCATGCGGGCTTTGGTGGATGCAGGGGCGGATGCCATTGTCATTGATACGGCTCACGGACATTCCAAGGGGGTTATTGAAAAATTGAAAGAAGCCAAGGCTAACTTCCCTCATATTGATATTGTTGTTGGTAATATTGCTACCGGTGAAGCTGCGAAGGCATTGGTCGAGGCTGGTGCTGATGGAGTAAAGGTGGG
>ENA-OQDL01001459-OQDL01001459.1-human-gut-metagenome-genome-assembly--contig:-NODE-1459-length-11652-cov-12.035922_pt1 | contig 11652 bp, 10 predicted proteins | sample MGYA00242782_ERZ504609 | MGnify/ENA primary metagenome ERZ504609 (study PRJEB26092, sample SAMD00036320) | human gut metagenome | host: Homo sapiens | study: EMG produced TPA metagenomics assembly of... | reverse complement strand
GAAACTGCGGTCTTCCGTCAGGCTGCGGAGCTGGAGCTCCCCGAACGGTTTTTTTTAGAGATGAAAGACAACATTGCCCAGCTCAAGCTGGCTTATGAAATCGGAGACGGAGACCGCGCCATAAATCTGGATAACGAGTTCCACAAGATGGTTTATGCTGCAGCAGGCAAGCTCTGGACTTTTGGCGTGGTGCGGGAGCAGATGGTGCATTTTGACCGTTTGCGTTCTTTGAATATTCGCGTAGATGAGCCGGAGCATACGATCAAAGACCACGAAGAACTACAGTATGCACTGGAAAAGCATGATCCGGATCTGTGTGATTTTTTGCTGAACCGCCATTTGACCAGACACCAGCTGGTCAAGGCTGCTCTGTTGGAGCGCTACCCGGATTATTTCGTCGAATAAAGCAGAACCGCCCCGGCGCTCACTGTGAGCGCCGGGGCGGTTCTGCTTTAAGGAGAAAGGGGCTTTCTGTGGGCTCAGCCGCCGACGAAGAAGTTCATGGGGACACTGACCAGCGCCGGGAACAGCACCATCAGCAGCAGGATGATGGCTTCTGCCAGCAGGAAGGGCCAGACTGCTTTGACGATGCGCTCCATGTTGATCTTACCGGCACCGCAGGCAACGTTCAGTACGGTGCCGACAGGCGGAGTCAGCAGACCCATGACGGTGACCATGATGAACACCACGCCGAAGTAGGCGGGGTCGATGCCTGCCTGCTTGATGGCGGGCAACAGCACCGGGGTCAGGATCATGATGGTGGGGGTCACGTCCATGGAGGTGCCGACCAGCAGCACCAGCAGGCAGATGACCAGCATCAGGACGGTGGGGTGTGCAATGAAGGGGGTCAGGATGTTGGTGACGATGGCGGGGATGTTGGCCACGGTCATGACCCAAGAAGACACCATGGCGGCGGCAGCCAGGAACATGATGACCGAGGAGGATTTTGCGGCAGAGATCAGGCAGTCCAGCACATCGCGAGGCTTCAGTTCGCGGTAGACGAACATACCCACGATCATGGCGTACACCACGCAGATCACGCCTGCCTCGGTAGCGGTAAACTTACCGCTGCGCAGACCAACCAGAATGAACAGGGGCAGCAGCAGCGCCCACAGGCCATCGCGGATGGAGTGCAGGATCTGACGCTTGGTCTGACGGGGTGCGGTGGGCAGGTTGTCCCGCTTTGCAACAAAGAACCAGATCACGCACAGAGCCAGAGACATGTAAACAGCGGGAGCGATACCGCCCATGAACAGCTTTGTAACCGAAACACCGGCCTGCACGCCGAAGATGATCATGGGAACGGACGGCGGCATGATGGGAGAAAGGATGTTGCCGGCTGCAATCAGACCGGTGCTGCGGTCACGGTTGTAGCCCGCCTTGACCATCATGGGGATCAGAATAGCACCCAGCGCAGCGGTAGAGGCAACGGCAGAACCGACCATGGAGGCAAACAGCAGGATGGCAATGATGGACACATAGCCCAAGCCGCCCCGGACGTGACCCACCAGCGAGTTTGCAAAGTTGACGATGCGCTTGGTGATGCCGCCGCGGTTCATGAACTCACCTGCCAGCACGAAGAAGGGAACAGCCATCATGGAGAAGGAGTCTGCACCGGAGAACAGGTTCATAGACAGGATCATGGAGTTGAAGCCGTTCAAACCGAACATCATGCACACACCGCTGAACAGCAGCGCAAAGCAGATGGGCAGACCGATCAGGATACTGCCGATCAGGGCAGCAAGAAAAATTAACAGGATCATGCGTTGTTACCTCCCTTTTCGGTATCGTTCAGCATAGTGCGGTATTCCTCGTCGCTCATGTCGCCGGCGCTTGCAGCCTCGGCAAGCAGCTCCTCGTCCTCGGTGCTGACCGTGACGATCTTGGAGATCTCGGCAGGATGCGTGACAGCATAAAAAATATTGGCGACGGCCAGCACACAGATCGCAACGCCAGTCAGAATACCCAGCGAATACAGCAGCGCATAGGGAATGCCCAGCGCAGCGGTGCGGGCGGCGGTGTTCTGCAGCACCATTTTATAAGAGCCGTGCACCAGCATCATCATCAGAACGGCGATCAGGCTCTGGGAGATGACGTAGAAGGTCATCTGCAGCGGAGCTTTGACCTTGGAAAGTACCATGTCCACGGTCATGTGAGCATTTGCGCGCATGGCGCTGATGGCTCCGATGTAGGTGACAGCCACAAAGAGATAGCGAGCCAACTCCTCAGACCATGTCAGTCCGGAGTTGAATACCATGCGCAGCACCACATTGAGAAAAACGAATAACACCATCGCACCGGTAAGGATGCCGGTGAAGATATCGATGCCTCTAAAAACTTTATCCAGCAGCTTATTCATGATGCCCTCCTCATTCGACGGAATTGACCAGTTCCAGCACGTCGTCCACCCAGTCGTACTGGCTCCGCAGGTAATCGTAGACCGGTTCCACGGCCTGCTTCATCTTTTCGTGTTCTTCCTCCGAGGGGTCGGTTACAGTCAGGCCGGAGTCTTGCATGAAGTGGATATCATTGGCCAGACCCTCCATGTACAGTGTCCATGAATACTCGGCAGCTTCCTTTGCGGCGGTGGCAAAAGCCTGTTGATCCGCTTCGGTCATCTCGCCCCAGAAAACGTTGCTTGCAAACAGCTCCAGTGAAGCAATGATGTGGTTGGTATTGTAGATGTACTTCTGCACCTCATACCAGCCCTCGTTGCGCACTGTGGACAGGGGGTTGTCCTGACCGTCCACCACGCCCTGCTCCAGAGCGGTGAACACCTCGCCCATGTCCATGATGACCACGTTTGCGCCAAGGCTCTCGGCCAGACGGACATGAATGGGATTGTTGGGCATACGCAGCTTCTGACCCTTGAAGTCGCCCATGCTGGTCAGCTTGCGGTTGGAGCTGAAGGCGCGCACACCGTTGGGCATCCAGCACAGCAGCTGCAGCGGTTGTGTGGATTCCACTTCCTCCTTCAGATAGTCGCCCAGCTCTCCCTGGTAGCAACGGCTTGCGTGCTCAACATCGCGGAACATAAAGGGAAAATCCGGCGAGGACATTTTAGGCGTCTCAGACCACATGTCGGTGCCGACAACGCACATTTCCACAATGCCGGTTTTGGTGTAGTCGTATACGACCTTTTCGCCGCCCAGCACGTTAGAGGGGTACAGCTGGATTGAGTAACGCCCCTCCGTCTCTTTTTCCACCTGAGGGATAAATACTTCCTTTAATGCCTGGGCAGCAGGAGTGGTGTCTGCCACGCACATTGCAACTTTGACCAGTTTGCCGCCGGTGGTGCTGTCACCGCTGCCTGCGCAGCCGGTCAGGGAGGCTGCACCCAGCGCTGCCAGCGTAACGGCACTACGCTTGATGAACTCTCTACGCTTCATGTGATGTTCTCCTTTCAAACGGACTCCTCTTCGTAATAAATGTAAGACATCCTATAACGGATATCAATAAAATGGGCGCTGCATCAGTGTACTGCGCTCTGTGTACTTGTATATTAGTATACTTTTCAAAGAAAATCAATTGATATTCACGACGAAAAATGCACAATTATCTTGTATAAAACGTCGAAAAATCGGTAAAATGAAGATTGCATATTGACTTCGAGACCGGAATGGACTATTTTAAACATGAACTTGTATGTAAGCTACCGGCTGGAAATTCGAAAGAACCGGGCGGTAATACGTACTTTGTTGTCCGACACACTTTTTATTATAAAACAGCATGCGGCTTTTGCTCCGCAGCACATGATTTATGGAGGTTACTTGTATGAAAGCTGTTCAGGTTGTAAAGCCCGGTGAACTTCATGTGATCGATATGGAAAAACCCCGTATCGACCCGGTGAACAATGTTCTGATCAAGATTTCCGCATCTGGCATCTGCGGCTCCGATGTTGGCATTTATCAGGGAACTAACGCAGCGGCCACCTATCCCCGCGTCATCGGCCATGAGATCGTGGGTTACGTTGTAGAAGTCGGTGAAGGCGCTACCAAGGTCAAGGTAGGCGACCGCGTGATCGTGGATCAGGTGGTGCCCTGCGGCCACTGTTACGCCTGCCGCAAGGGCCGCCCCAATGTCTGCGGCAACTTGCGCGTGCGCGGTGTCCATATTGACGGCGGCTATCGTGAGTACATGGCTGTGCCAGACAAGGACTGCTATCTGGTGCCTGATATGTTGACCGATGAGGAAGCCGTCATGATCGAGCCGACTACCATTGCCGTGCAGTGCTGCTCCCGCGCACAGATCGAAGAAATCGACGATGTGATGATCGTAGGCTGCGGTGCACTGGGAAGCAGCATTCTGCGCATCGTTAAGTTGTTCCATCCTCACAGCATTATCGTCAGTGATATTGATGACGCAAAGCTGCAGGAGGCGCTGGACAACGGTGCAACTTACGCCATCAACAGCCTGAAGGAGGACGTTCCCGCTCGTGCCCACGAGCTGACCGGCGGCTATGGCCCCACAGTGACCATTGACTCGGCATGCGTCAAAGGCAGCCTGCTCACCGCCCTGCAGTCCACCGGCAACGCCGGTCGTGTGATCACCATGGGCTTTGCCACCCGCCCCGATGAGGTGAACCAGTTTGTGATCACCTCCAAGGAACTGGACGTGCGCGGCAGCCGCCTGCAGAACCGTAAGTTCCAGCAGGTCATCGATCTGGTCAATGAGGGCAAGGTGGACCTGCGCGGCTCGGTCTCCCACACTTGGCCCATGGAAAAGGCACAGGAAGCATTCGACTTCGTGCTCAGCCACGACCCCTCCTACCGTAAGGGCGTGCTGACCTTCGGGCGCTAAGCAAACGATAAAGAAAAGGGGCTGTTGCATCCGGTGCAGCAGCCCCTTTTCTGTTATCTGCCCAGAACAAAACAACAACGCCCCGCGCTGCAATTGAAGCGCGGGGCGTTGCGTTATAAAGTTTTAGCGGGCCAGAGTGTACTTGTGCAGGGTCTTGCGCACTGCGCCGTTACCGGCGTACAGCTCCTTGACCATGCCCTCGATCTTCTCGCCCAGACCAACGGCGTACAGGTCCACGCCGAACACGTCGGCACGGCTGTACAGAGCCTTCAGGCAGCTGAAGTCCTGCTCACCCTCCTTGACTTCCAAGGGGTTGACGATAGCCTGCAGCTCAGCCAGCAGCGGATCGGGAGAGATCTCGAAGGGCTGGCCGTTGTCGTCGATGCCCTTCAGGTAGCGGGCATAACCTGCCAGCACCAGCGGGATCAGCACGAGGTTGGATTTGTCCAGACCGCGCTCCTCGTAAGCCTTGATGGTCTCACCGAAGCGGATAGCCAGCTTCTGAGAGGTATCGGTAGCGATACGCTGGGGAGCATCGGGCATGAAGGGGTTAGGCAGGCGGCGGTTGATGACAGCGCCGATGAACTCGTAGGGGTTCAGCACGCCGGGATCAACGACGACGGGCATAGCCTCGATATAGCCGATCTTCTGGATAAAGGAGCGCAGATCCTCGTCTGCCATCTCGGCAGAGATGAGGGTGTAGCCCAGCATGCAGCCATAGATGGACATGGCAGTGTGCAGGGGGTTCAGGCAGGTGCAGACCTTCATCTTCTCGATCTTGTCCACGGTCTCGCGGTCGCAGTACAGCACACCGCCCAGCTCCAGCGGAGGACGGCCATTGGTGTAGTGATCCTCGATGCACAGGTACTGGGTCTCCTCGGCGTTGACGAAGGGAGCGGTGAAGGTGTGCTTCTCGGTAACGATGGTGTAGTTGTCCTCAAAGCCATCGTTTGCCAGCATCTCCTGCACCTTTGCGTCCGGGCGCGGGGTGATCTTATCGATCATGCTCCACGGGAAGGTGACCTTGCTCTCGTCCTGCACATAAGCCAGGAACTCGGCGGGCACCAGACCCTGCTCGACCCACTTGGAGGCGTAGGCAAAGACCGCAGCCTTGACCTTATCGCCGTTGTGAGAGCAGTTGTCCATGCTCTGGACGGTCAGGGGCAGAGCACCGGCCTTGAAGCGCTCGTAGAGCAGGGCCGTGACCTTGCCCATGGCCAGCACGGGGGTCAGGCCGCGCTCCAGATCAGCAGGAGCAACGCCGTAGCCCTTCTCAGTGATGGTGAAGGAGATCATCTGCAGACTGGGGTTCTGGAAGATCTCCACCAGACGTGCCCAATCCTCGCCAAAGGAGTAATCAGCCTTCAGGCTCTCGGTCACGGAAGCGATGACCTTCTTCTCGATGTCGCCGGTGGACTTCAGGCAGACCAGCAGGCTCAGGTTGTCGTAGGGCTGGTAAGCCTTGTCGATGATCTCGTAGTCAAAGCTCTCAGCAACAATGACACCGCGGTCATACTTGCCGCTGTTCAGGGCCTCGTTCAGGATGGCAGCCGGGAAGGCACGGAAGATGTTGCCGGCGCCGAAGTGCACCCAAGTGGGTTCTGCGTGGGTCTTGGCCTTGACGGCCTCGACGTCGAACTTGGGCAGCTCATAGCCCTTTTCTGCCCACTCGGCGGACAGATTGCCGTTTTTGATCTCAGACAGCTTCATATTTATCAGCCCTTCTTTTTCTCTTCATCCAGACGATCCAGCAGATCCCAGACACCCAGCATGTACTGAACGCCCAGAGCACGGTCATATTTGCCGTAACCGGGGCGGCAGCTGCCGGGGCCTTCCTCCCACAGCTGACGGCCGTGGTCGGGACGGATGTAGCCTTCAAAGCCGCAGTCATGGTAAGCACGCAGCACCTCGATGATGCCGGTCTCGCCGCAGCAGTCGCGGTGAGCAGCCTCGGAGAAGTCGCCGTTGGGGAAGTGGTGGATGTTGCGGATGTGACCAAAGGCAATGCGGTCGCAGTGCTTGCGCACGATCTCGGCACAGTTGTTGTTGGGGTTTGCGTTCAGGCTGCCGGTGCACAGGGTCAGGCAGTTGTACGGATCATCCACCATGCTCAGGAAGCGGTCGATGCTCTGGGCATCCACCAGCAGACGGGGCAGGCCGAAGATATCCCAAGGAGGATCATCCTGATGGATAGCCATTTTGATGCCGCACTCATGGCAGGTGGGCATCAGTGCTTCCAGGAAGTACTTCAGGTTTTCCCACAGCTTTTCCTTGGTCACAGGGGCGTAAGCCTTGAACAGCTCGTCCAGCTTTGCCATGCGCTCCGGCTCCCAGCCGGGGAAGGTCATGTTATACTTCTCAGTGAAGGACATGATGTACTCAGCCATAGCCTTGTAATCGCCCTTGATCTTGTCCTTCTCATAGAACAGTGCAGTGGAGCCGTCGCCCACGGGGTGGAACAGATCAGTACGGGTCCAGTCGAACACCGGCATGAAGTTGTAGCAGATGACCTTGACACCGAACTTGGACAGATTGCGGATGCACTGCTTGTAGTTCTCGATGTACTTGTCGCGGGTGGGCAGGCCGATCTTGATGTCATCGTGGACATTGACCGACTCGACCACGTCCATGTCGAAGCCGTAAGCGTGGATCTGATCGGCTACCTTCTGGATCTCGTCGATCTCCCAGATCTCGCCGGGCATCTTGTCGTGCAGCGCCCAGACGATGCTGGTCACGCCGGGGATCTGCTTGATGTCGCTGAGGGTGACGGGGTCGTTGCCCTCGCCATACCAGCGCCAACCCATTTTCATAGGCATAGAGAAGTTCCTCCTTAGAATATAATCCTGTCAGAAATAGGCGGTACAACAGGATTCTGCACCTGATTGTCTCTATTCTAATATACAAGTTATCGCTTTTCAATTGGATGATTAGACAGATAATTTGGTAGTTAACTAAACATAGTGCATAAAAATGGATATATATTTGAGAATATTGCCTTTTTCTTACATACAAGATGAAGGGCGAAAAGTGCATTGTATTACCTCTTAAGCCTTCCGTGGTCACACCCTAGTGATAGGTAGTGCTCCATCTCCCCTCTCAGCACCATCTGGGCATACTCCAAGGGCTTGTTGTATAGCGCAACCAATCCAGTTCCGCCCGCTGTGCCGGGGCGTTTCCGTATTTGTCCTCCACGGCGATGCAGTCGATGGCAAGAGTGGTGCATGACATTCACAAACGTAGCAATGGCCAAACCCCTTTAGCATATAATATGATTGAGTGCTTTTACATTTAAGCGCTTGCACTTACATCTTTTTGTGATATAATAAAGCTAGAGGATAGCGGCGTTGACCAGCTATCGGTGGCGATGAAGCAGTGGACTGGTTCGGTATCAGCCGATTGTGGAGCCAGACCGTGGGTTGAGCGTGAACCACAAGCCGAATAGATTCGATGAATCGAAAGAAAACGCTTAATAGGAGCCTTGCCTTTCGGCAGGGCTTCTATTTTTTTGAGGGAAGGTGAAAATGTGCATGACGAAAAGCAGGACATTCTGTACCGGGCTGCGGCTGTCTGGAAAGAGCTGACCGGATATCACTACCGGCTTACATACGGCTACAAGGGTGAACTGCACCAGATCAATCTGACCTTTTCACCAGAGGACTTTCCGCATCTGGCGGGTTTCCACTACCTGAAAGACCTTGCACTGCCCCGGTACAGCCCGCGCAAAATGGTGGATATGATTCTGTCGGGCAAAATCACCCATGAAACCGTGCGGAAGGGTGCGCAGTATCGGGAACTGGTCGAGCCGCGTCTGATGGCACTGGTGCGGCTGAAGGAAATTCTGGAACAGGACTTCGACCTGTTCTCCTATGTGCCGCGTTTTTATCCTTTCGTCACCAAGATCAAGGCAGACTATCTGATTTCCAGCCAAGGTGAACCGACTGCGTTTGTGTTTATCATCAAGGAATCCCCTTCCGGCGATGCTGTGTGCGACTTTTTGTGCTGCTCCGCTTTTGAAAAAGGTGACCGTGACTACCGCACGAACCAGCGTTCCCGTACCCTGCTCAAGAAGGAACGGGTGCAGGTCGAAACCTCTGACACGGTGGTGCTGTACGACCGTCTGCCAAAGAATCCCGAATAACGAACGATGCCCACCAGCTTATGAAAACCATAGGCAGGTGGGCATCGTGTTCTTTATGGGGTGTAGTTAATCCTCCAGCCTGCTGTGGTCGCAGCCGAGGGAAAGATACTGCTCCATCCCCCCTCTCAGCACGAGCTGAGTGTACTCCAAGGGCTTATTGTACAGCAGCCAGTCCAGCTCTGCTCGCTGTGCCGGGGTGCTGCCGTACTTGTCCTCCATGGCGATGCAGTCGATGGCAAGAGTGGTGCCATCCTCGAACCGGGCTTCCACCCGGTTGGTATCCATATTGTAGCGGCAGGAAAGCAGTTTGTTCATGGTGAACCTCATTTCTATATCAAACGGTGTCTGTTCGGATGTCCTAAACCCTGCCATAAAACCAGTGGTTGATTTGTCCATTGGGCTTTGTTTTGCCCGTCTGCACATTTTTGCACACTTTTTGCACACCTGAATAGCTAGATAACGGTTGCAAAGCATTACACTGTATGCAAATAATGCAGTGTATGCAAAGGTGTGTTTTGCGATGATACGATAAAAATAGCGTTTCTTCGAACTTTTGAAATTTGACGAATGATGCACCTTGGATTCTTTTAATCAGAGGGCCAGGGATTCGAGTTCCCTCGTGGGATTTTCTTTTTATACGCCATTTGCACGGTCTCTGTACGGTTTTTGCACGGTCCGCATTTTTCATGTCAGATGGAGTAAGTCCGTGAATTACTCTGCAATCCGTGCTATTTTTTGCAATTCAGGTCAGCAAAGCCAAGCGGAGCTGCGCTTTTACAGAGGGGTCTGCGTCCTTCAGAAGTTCCAACAGTGCCGACACGGAGATGGTCGGTTCTGCTTCAACCGGGGCAGCCTGCACAAGTGTTGCTCCCGGCTTGTAGAAGCCTTCCTCGAACCTTTTACCCAGCTTCTTGCGGGAATCCTGCTGGATGTGTGCATAGGTGTTGACCAGCAGATTAGCGCTGGCATGACCTGTTGTTCCCTGTACGGCTTTCACATCACCGCCGGAGATCATCAGTTGATAGGTGGCACTGGAATGCCGCAGGCCATGGAATACGATGCGGGTGAACTCCGGGTGCTTGTCCTGCCACTTGATGAACTTTTTGCGGATGAGGATCGGCTCCACCGCCAGACCATTGGGCAGGCGCAGCAGCATCCCGCTGTTGCGATAGCGTTCCGGGTCAACAGCTTCATCCATTTCCAGACGCTTCAACCAGTGTTTCAGTTCCTCTTTCAGCACGGCGGTCATAAAGATGGTGCGGTTGGAGGATGCTGTTTTGGTCTTTTTGAGCACCAGCGTTGTGGTGCTGCCCTCGCGCTTATCCTCAAACTCCTGCAAGATGCAGCCCTTGCCCGTTTTTGCCAGCGATGCCTTTTGGACACGCTGCATACACTTGTTGATGCGGAACGTGCCTGTGCCGTCTGCTCCCTCAAAATCAAGATCTTCCGGGGTCAGGCCAGCAACTTCACCCTCACGCAGTGCGCCCACCAGTGTGAGGTGAACAGCCAGATGCAGAATCGGGTCCTCCATGCTGGCAAGTGCGGCCCACATCTCGTCCGCGTCCCAGATGGCACGCTCCTGAATCGACTTTTTAGGGCTGTCCACCGGAACGGGGCTTTTGATGAGGATGCCCCACTCCACCGCATACTGAAACGCCGTCCGCAGCAGGCGGTGCACCTCGTGGATGGTTGTTCCAGAGAGAAGCCGCTGCTGCTGTTTTTCCGAAAGCACCTGCTTTTTGCCCTCAAGATATTGGCCGCAAGGCGTTTTGCTGAGGGTAGAATACAGGTCTTCCAGATGGTAAGGCTTGAGCTTTTGCATCTGCATATCGCCGATGTACGGAATAATGAGGTTCTGGACCGTTCCCAGATTGGATTGATAGGTGCAGGGGGCCCACTTGTGCTTGTTGCACTGCTTGGGAAGCCACTCCATCAAAAACTCTTTGACGGTGATGGTGGACGGAATCAGAAACGTTCCGTTTGCCAGTTCATGTTCGATTTGTTTTTTGCGATTTGTTGCCTCCTCTTTCGTGGAAAAACTTTCCCATTTGTTGCAGTTTTTACCCTGCTCGTCTTGGTAAGTATAGCGGACACCATAGGAGCTGCCGCGTTTCGTAATATATGCCATACGTTATCTCCTTTTTCAAGCTGCCCGGAGCCACGCATCGAAACTGTCTTTCGGGATGCGGATGCTTCCGCCTACCCGCAGGACACGGAATTCGGTGGTGCTGTTGCACAGGTTGTAAGCAGAGCGCAGGCTGATGGACAGCATCTGCGCGATCTCCTCTACCGTGTACACCAGTGTTATGGCTTTCAGGTATTCCTTTCTTAAAAGTGGCGGACTTGAATGAGCTGATTGATACGGGAAAATATTCATGTTCGACATTTATTCCTCTTGAACGATACGAACAGCTTTTGCATAAAGAGCTAACACCCACAGAAAATGATATTCTTATAACTTCAAGAGGAACTCTTGGAAAGTGTTATATCGTTCAATCGGATGATGAATTCTATTTTCAAGATGGCATGATTAGCTGGCTCTCCAATTTTAGTCCGAAAGTTTCAAGTATTTATATTTCATATTTGTTTGCAACGGTGTACAAAGGGAACATAATAAAAAACTTAATAATGGACTGCCAATCTTACACAAAGTACCGCCCAAACGAGACTACGGGCGGTATTTTTGTATCATGGCGGAGAAAGGAGGAACTTCC
>ENA-OQDL01001458-OQDL01001458.1-human-gut-metagenome-genome-assembly--contig:-NODE-1458-length-11654-cov-3.349614_pt1 | contig 11654 bp, 9 predicted proteins | sample MGYA00242782_ERZ504609 | MGnify/ENA primary metagenome ERZ504609 (study PRJEB26092, sample SAMD00036320) | human gut metagenome | host: Homo sapiens | study: EMG produced TPA metagenomics assembly of... | reverse complement strand
CATTGGAAGCAGCTATAGCCAGCATATCCCGGATCTCTTTCATGGATCTGGCTGATGGCAATGGTAGAAACACCCAGATGATGCTTGGAAGCCATCAGGCCTTCAAACCACTGGTCTGCATCCATCACATGCTTTACCTGGGTATCCGGAAGGATCTGCTTTGCAATATTTACTAACATCGGCCCAAATGGGAATAATATTACAGTTGTGGCAATATTAAAGATGGTATGCACATTTGCGATCTGTGCAGCAGGATTTGCCGGGTTAGTGGTAATCATCCAGTCTACGAATGGTGTTACCATACACAGTACCACAAAGATAACTGTACCGACTACGTTGAACATCAGATGGATGGCTGTAGTACGTTTTGCATTTCTGTTGGTTCCCACAGAAGCCAGAACAGCAGTGATACAAGTACCGATATTCTGACCGAACAGTACGAACACAGCGCTGTGAAGGCCTATCACGCCGCTTACAGCCAGTGCCTGTAAGATGCCGATAGAAGCTGCGGAAGACTGGATCACTGCAGTAAACAGCGCACCTGCCATAACACCTAACAGCGGGTTTTTAAAGCTGGTCATCAGCTGGATAAATTCCGGTTCATCACGAAGAGGAAGCATTGCATCGCTCATCATTCCCATACCGATGAAGATAACGCCTACTCCGGCAACAATGCCGCCAACATGCTGCAGCTTTTTATTCTTTACAAAAACCACCAGTACAACACCGATAAATGCAATCAGCGGTGCTAAAGCGCCTACGTCCAAAGCGATCAGCTGTCCGGTAATGGTGGTACCGATATTAGCACCCATAATGATCCACACAGCCTGGTTAAGTGACATAAGACCTGAGTTTACAAAGCCTACGGTCATAACCGTTGTAGCTGAAGATGACTGGATCAGTGCTGTGATGCCTGCGCCTACCAGGATTCCCATAAAGCGGTTGGTGGTCAGCTTTTCCAGGATCTGCTTCATCTTGTTTCCGGCAGCTGCTTCCAGATTGTTGCTCATCATCTGCATTCCATACAGGAACAGCGCCAGACCTCCCAGAAGGCCCAAAAGCAATTCAACTCCCATTTTTTACTCCTTTTTCCTAAGGAACAGGGTGTTTTAAATATTATCTATATATTGATAATATACGTTTTTCCTGTTCTTTACTTGATTTTTACTTTGAGTTTACACTTGCTCATTATACGGGATATTTTCTCAGTCGTCAATACGGATTGTTGGACGGTTATGTAAAGTTCAGGTAAATTGTTTGTAAAATTACGCTATATTATCCATATATCGATAATATATTTTAACAGTTTTGAAGCAAAAAAATGACCGCCCCGAACAGGGCGGTGGGGTGCATATGGTCCACTCACAGTCACGCGCTGACGCGCTCCGCTGCCTGCTGGCGCAGGCGGGCCATTCGTTAAGGGCAGAAGAAAAACAAATGACCGCCCCGAAAACGGGACGGTCGCTTGTTTTTCTCTTCATGGCCCTTACATCAGAGATCAGATATAAGTTCTTAATATCCTCAAAGGGTCGGATCCTTTGGATTGCCTGGACGGCACGCATCATCCATTGGCGGCTGTGCAAGGAAGTCTACATCTTCTGCCTTTAACGATAGCCTTTAAAGTCAGCTGGGATACCAACATTCAGCGGAACAGCTTCTTTAACTGCATCTACAGCTGCCTTGCGGTATTCTTCCTGGCTCATGTTCTCTACGCCTTCAACGCCCATTGCGATAGCGATATCTTTGTACTTGGTTCCTGTGCATGGTGCGTTGTATTCCATAACAGTTGGAAGCAGGATTGCATTTGCAACACCATGAGGAGTATCATAAACAGCACCTAAAGCATGTGCCATGGAATGAACAATTCCTAAACCTACGTTGGAGAAGCCCATACCTGCGATGTACTGTCCTAAAGCCATTCCTTCACGGCCTTCTTTTGTATTCTCGCAAGCGCCTCTTAAGTTCTTGGAGATCAGCTCGATTGCCTTTAAGTGGAACATATCGGTCATTTCCCATGCGCCCTTGGTGATGTATCCTTCGATTGCATGTGTTAAAGCGTCCATACCGGTAGATGCGGTCAGTCCCTTTGGCATAGAGGACATCATATCCGGGTCAACAACTGCGATTACAGGGATATCGTGTGTATCTACACAAACGAATTTACGTTTCTTTTCTACGTCAGTGATAACGTAGTTGATAGTAACTTCTGCTGCGGTTCCTGCTGTAGTTGGAACTGCGATGATCGGGATAGATGGCTTCTTGGTTGGAGCTACACCTTCCAGGCTTCTTACATCTTCAAATTCTGGGTTAGCAATGATGATGCCGATTGCCTTTGCTGTATCCATAGAAGAACCACCGCCGATAGCGATCAGATAATCAGCACCAGATTTCTTAAATGCAGCTACACCGGTCTGTACGTTCTCGATGGTTGGGTTTGGTTTAATATTGGAGTAGATCTCATAAGCAAGACCTGCATTGTCCAGTACATCAGTCACTTTCTTTGTTACGCCAAATTTGATCAGATCTGGATCTGAACATACGAAAGCCTTCTTGAAAGCTCTTGTTTTTGCTTCGTTAGCGATCTCAGCGATAGCGCCTGCGCCATGATAAGAAGTTTCATTTAATACAATTCTGTTTGCCATGATACATTCTCCTTTTTTATGAAAATATACTCTCTGGATACAAAATCCGGAGCAGTTTTGTGTTTCATGTTGTTTTCCTTTGTTTCGTTAATATTATAACAACACTTTAACAAAAATAAAAGTGACAAACTTACTTGTCTGTCACTTTTTGAGAATATTTTTTGTTTTATATAAGTTTTATTATAAAAATCACACATAAATGATCACGTATACATTCTTATATTATCCGTATATCGATATTATCGTTTTGTGTTATATATAACAAAGTTTTCCGTTTTTACAGCAGTTTCAGCTCATCAAATACAGCAGCCAGTCTTGGAGGCATAGCTTCCACCAGCTTCTTTGACATTTTCGCCGGTGAGTCTTTCATTCCTGTAAGGACCCATTTTACTGTCATATACACAGAGCCCCTGCAGTACATTTCCAAAAGGAACTGCAGATCTTCTCCCAAGGGTCTGCTGGTCTTTCGTCCGATCAGATCCTGATAAAACTGTAAGATCAGTTCAAAATCATGTTCTTTTAAGGAGTTGCGGTCGTCACTGCGGAATGCCTCTGTAAAGAACACTTTTTCATCGACGATAAATTCAAATTTCTGTGTCAGGCTTTCTCCTACTGTATGTCCCATGCCGATCTGCTCAAAGGACTGGAGCACCAGTTTGTCAAAATACCAGTTGATCAGATCGTATTTATCCTGAAAATTCCGGTAAAAGGTCTGTCTGGCAACGCCGCAGCCTTCCACAATACTTTTTTACAGTTATCTTATCCACCGGCATCTGCTTCATGCATTCTTTCATGGATGCTGCCAGTTTGTATTTCGATTTTTTCCTGCTTTCCTGCCGGTTCCATGTTTTCCTCCCACTATACAGCTATGTGATCTGCCCACAGACAGAATTTCAGCACAAGGCCCCCGGCATGCCATTTCACATACCGAGGGTCTGTAGTTTTTTCCACCCCTTATTTCTATCATACCAGAAACATAGGGCTGTGACTATCTGTTTTTAAACTATCTGTTCTTGAAAATAGAGATGATGGCCTGCCACATCTGTACCAGAACATTCCACATTCTCTTTAACGGGCCTTCATTTGCCTTCTCTGTTCTGCATCGGTTTCCTTATGGTTTTCATCATCCAGACTGATCTCATCTGTACGAAGGACTACCTGTAAGGTCTTAGGGGCCGGGTTCTTATCAGAAGTAAAGGAAACCTTATCTTCTGACGGATCAATGAACAGGAAGCGGTTATCGGTGTCGAATTTATCCAGCTGCTCATCCATAACATCTTTCATGGTACGGCCTGCTGTTCTCACACCTGTAGTACTGTCTAAGATGCTGAGGCTCTTATCAAGCAGTTCCATACTGCCTCTTAAACTGTTCTTTGCTGCCTCATCCATATCACCGCTGGTTGCCTTTAATGTGTTCTGCACAATGGTCATAGTGCTGACACCTTTGTTCATGGCATCTGTGGTGCGGTCTACCAGCTCAGAAAGGTCATCTAAGGATGCCTGCAGATCCGGATAATACATATCCAGGGAGTCATGAAGAGCTGTCAGATCTTCGATCATCATGTCCATGCTGTCTGTCAGATCTGCACCATATTCTGCTGCATCTCCTACATTATCCATCAGATTGGATGCAACCTGAGTAAATTCACGGCTGTCCTTATCGATCTTTGTTAACATCTGATAAAGAGTCACAAGATCCACACTGGATGAAGCTGCTACCAGAGGCACATCATGTTTTTCAATATGCGCCCGGCTGAGTGTCTGTGTATCACTGGTATCTGCTGCATCTGCGCTGTCTGTATCATCTGTTGTGTCTGTGGCATCTGAACCATCTGCGGTACCTGCATCATCTGCTGTATCCGAACTGTTATCTGCCTCTGCTGCATTTTCCCCTGTATCAGAAACATTATCTGTTGCATCAGAAACATCTTCGCTGCTCTTATTTTCTGTTGCTGCATCTACACTGCTGCCAGCTTCCGTACCGGCATCCTGATCATCCACTGTACTTCTTGTATCATTCAGAGCTTCGTCATACAGATCCAGTGCTTCTGCATCATAGTCCTGAAGGTCTTCGATCAGTCCCGGAAGCGCCTCCAAAATAGTAGTGGTCTGTACCTGGAACTGGGCATTGTTCTGGATCAGCCATGCCATATCTTCTCTTACATCATTTAACTGTTCCCTAAAGACTGGGAAGTGGTGCTGATATTGCGCAGACGGTTATACATCTTGCGCAGAGGTTCCTGCATATCTCCCATGGTATTTACAATATCACCCATGCTGTTATGCACGGTCTCTGCCGCATCCTTAGCAGTCTGCAAATGTGGGACCAGAGTTTCCAGCTGCTGTGACAGCGCTGTCAGTGACTCCAGAGTCTGATCATTTCCGGCTAAAATACTGTCTTTATTGGCACTCCATTTCTGTCTTGCGCTTTCAGCAGAAGAAACGCCGGACTGTACCTGGTTGATGCCGTCACGCATGGACTCCACTGATTTAGCCATCTGCTCCAGACTGTCATATAAAGCATCTCCTGCGTCTTTCCATGTATCCTTTGCTTCTTTCAGGTCCTTAATATGGTTCAGGTCATCAATAGTGCCAGGTGCCATTGCCATGATCACACCGGTAGTTTCAAAACTGTCTGTACCAATACGGACAGTATAATCTCCTTCTTCCCCCGGAAGGGCGGAAAATACAGCTGCTGTTGTGGATCCAAGGCTCTGGATCTGGGCGCCATCTGCGTCTACACTGTAGCATTTAGACATATCTACAGGAACTGTCACCATTAACATCATGTTGTTACGGTAATACAGATCAGCATTATCATTTGGCGTAGCCTTCACATTGATCTCGATCAGGCCATTTGCACCTGCCAGTTTGTCACCATCTGTTGGAACACCGTTTAACTTATAGGACACATCAAAATCCCATGGAAGTACCACCTGTTCATTGTCCATGGTACACTTATAATAAAAACGGCCCTTCTGACCTTCCGGCAGGTTCCAGGTTACACTTCCATCTCCTAAAACCGGAGCATCACTGGTACTCATATTTTCTACATTGATGTAATTTCCATAATCAGTGATCTCACCAAGGCCATTTAAATTTACCCCTTTTACTACGTTTACCTTTGTTGTTTTTCCGTAGTAATCCAGGTTCACATACATGGTCTCATCTATATCTGCACCTGCCGGTGCGCCATATACAGGAACGCTGCCTGCTGATGTGCAAAGCAATGCTGCCGTTAAAACAGAAGCTGTCACTCTTTTTCTAAATCTCATTTCCATCTACCTCCGCTGTCTGACTGCCTCTTCTTGCCAGGGCTGCTGACGCTTTTTTCTTAACTGCCCCAATTCCGGATTTTACTAAGGCTTTCCGCTTTTCATGTCTTCGTTTTAAATACTTCTTAAAGCGGTCCATTTCATTACTTGTGATTATACCGTCACAGAGGACTAGCAGTGCCGGCAAAATAGTAAGTACCAGACACACACTAAACAGTGCGCCTCTTCCGATCAGATGTCCCAGTCCGCCTATAGCCGCCGTACTGGAGATCATATATACAATGTAACCTGCCAGTATCAGGATAGTTCCCGAAGTAAATACTGAGGAACAGGACATGGCCAGTGCCTCCACCACAGCTTCCTTCTTCTTCATGGTCTTTCTGCAGGCCATATAGTTATTAGTAAGCAGGATCGAATAGTCTACTGTAGCCCCCAGCTGGATACTGCTTACGATAATATAGCCCATATAAACCAGCGTCTCGCCAACCAGATAAGGCACCGCCATATTGATATAAATAGCTGCCTCAATAGGGATCATAACAATGATGGGCACCAGTACAGACTGGAAACTGAACATGACTACCACAAATACACTGATCAGGGACAGCACATTAACTCTTGCATTATCCGCTGTGATCGTAGTCTTAATATCTTGCGTAGAAGGAGTTTCACCTGCCACATAAGAGTCTTCCGGGTAATATTTCTTCACAATATCACGGATATCATTGGTATACTCAAAAGCCTTGTCACTTTCTGACTTGGTCCTTATGTAGATCAGCATACGGCTTGTGGTATCTGTATGCAGCTGGCTGGTAATGGAATAAGGGAGAAAATCTTCCGGTACACCTTCCGGCAGTGTATTTGCCATGGATGTTACGCTTTTTACATATTCCAGATCTTCGATCTCATCAGACATTGCCTTTTCTGTAATAGCTGATGTATTTGGATAAATGGCAACCAGCATATTGCTGCGGCCAAATTTCTCATTGATGGCCTGCTCATCTGCATAGACCTGGGTTCCTTCGCTGACACCTACTGCACTGTTTCCGAATAAGAAACTGTTCATTCCCTGGGCAGTATAAGCAAAAGGAACTACCAGGATCATGATCACCAGTGCAATATTACGGATCTTGTAAATGCCTCTTCCCATTTTATGGAAATCCGGCAGGAACGGACGATGTGCCGTCTTTTCATTCCATTTCGCAAAGCGGAAGATCATGGCCGGCATAAAAAGTACAACTGTTAAAAGACTGAATACAATTCCTTTTGCCAGTACCAGACCCATATCAAAACCAATACTGAATTTCATGAACATCAGGGCCACGAAACCTGCTATAGTAGTAAGGCTGCTGGCGAAAATGGAATTGATCGCCGCATCTACCGCATCTACCATGGCTTCTTCATCGGAAAGCCCTTTTTTCTTCTCTCTGGTAAATGCATCTAACAGGAAAATGGAATAGTCCATGGAAGTTGCCAACTGCAGCACCATTGCCACATTGTTGGTCAAAAAGGACACTCTTCCTATGAAAATGTTAGTACCACGGTTTAACAGGATGGCTACACCCATGACAAGAAGAAACAGGAATGGCTCGGACCAGGCAGTAGTCGTAATACATAAGATCGTAAAAATCATAATAATTGCTACTGTTAAGATCAACTGCATCTCACTTGCCAGATTTTCCTGTAAAGACTTGTTCTGTACTGCCATTCCTGTAAAGCAGCCTTTATCTCCTGCAATGGCTTTTAATTCATCAATGGCTGCGGAAGTGCTTTTTGCTGTATTTCCTTCTTTAAAGGTCACATCCATTACCGCATATCCATCTTTATAGTAATCTTCGATGTCTTCTTGGTGGATAAAATCTTCACCAGAATAAATATTAACAGTGCTGTCACACCACAGGATCTGATCCACCCCGTCTACGTCTTCCATTCTGTCTTTGTATTGCTTGGCTTCATACAATGTCACATCTTTTAGCATGATACGGGCTGTTCCTGGATAGCCAAACTCATCTTCCATCTTATTTAAACCGATACCTGACTGTGCGGTATCCGGAAGATATTCCGTCAGATCGTAATTAACTTCCACAAATAGCATGGCAACTGCACAGAATATGCAGGCTGCAATAAAAACTGATACGATCCAGTTCTGTTTTTCAATAATAAACCGGGCCAGCTTAATGGACGGCTTTTCACCGGAAGCTTTTTCCTTTTTCTCACGCTTCTTTAAGGGTCCTAACTTGAATTTCTTTTCCATGATCCTAACTCCTCACATAGATATGTGTTATTTACCGCATAAAAAGAACCATAAACCAATGGTGTCCGTTCTTTTCCTCATGGGCCATACCCATATATCGATAATATTGTAATGTGTATTTTCTGTCCGACTTTGATGTATATTTACGTCCCGTTACATTCATTATCTTGTCATATGCCTCATCCGTATCCTCGCAGTCCCGCACATATACCTCCAGGCAAGAAGCATTTTTTGCGGTAAGGAATGGATGCCAGTGTGTCTTCTATGGTTCCTTCTCCTGTGACCCGTCCGTCTGCATACCCTTTTTCCATAGCTGCCTCCAGACGGCTTTGTGCAATTTTATTTAACTTCATATCCATGATAAAACCTGCGTACCGGTCATAGCTGGTGTGGTTATCACCATCGTACTCCCGTTCTCTGTCTGGATATGCGTCAAAATACTGTTCTTTCTTTTCATCCCCTAACTGACCAAACAGATCCTGAGCCACATCATCATAGCAGCCTGCATTGTAAGCGCCGCCGCCTGTATTTTCCAGCCACTTTGCTGTTTTCAAAGCGCCTGAACTTTCAAATTCATACACAGCATTATCTAAAACCAGCTGTCCTTCGTTCATTCCCCCGTCTTCGTGGAAGTAATACCATTCATCTCCCACCTTTTCCCATCCGGTGGCCATGGTCCCGTCTTCCTTCATATAGTAGAAGCGGCCGCCGGTGTAGAGCCAGCCAATGTATGCCGTACCATCTGTTTTCTTCCAGTACCAGTTCCCGTCAAGATTTACCCAGCTGCCATTTGGCTCTACTGCATACACTGCTTTTGCCGGTCCCGCTGCCAGAAAAGCGGCCATCATAATTATAGAAATAGGATATAACCTGCTTCTGCCTTTCATCCTCTCATCTCCTGCTGTCTTTAAAACCTCTGTTTTCCATTATTGAACTCTATATTTGTTAATTGACATTTGTTCATTTATTAACTATAATGGATTATACTAACTAATGGTGAAAACAACAATGATTAATTTTAATTCTTTTGTTTATTAATCGACAACATTGTAGTATATGTTCATAAACAAAATATTAAAATACTGTAAACAAATCCGAGAGAACATCACATACAAAAAGGGGAATTTCTTATCATGAGTACAGAAGCAGTAGATCGACGGGTACGGCGTACCAGAAAGCAGCTGCGGGAATGTCTTGTTACTTTATTAAAACAGAAAAAAGTGCAGGATATTACTGTCCGGGAGCTGACCGAGCTGGCCGATCTGAACAGAGGAACTTTTTATCTTCATTATAAAGATGTATTTGATCTTCTGGAAAAAACAGAAAGCGAGCTTTTAGACGATTTTAATCAACTGGTCATGAAACATGATGCAGAAGATCTGAAGAAGCATCCTTACGGTATTTTCGTAGAAATTTACACACTGGCCTATGACAATGCAGACCTGGTAGAAATATTATTAGGTGAAAACGGTGATTTAAACTTTCTGAACCGCTTAAAACAGCTGATTCGTGATAAATGTCTTCACGACTGGATGGAAGTATTCCGCGCCGGAAATCCAGCTATTTTTGATGCCTACTTCTCTTTCATCGTATCCGGCTGTGTAGGACTGGTGCAGTACTGGTTAAAGACAGGCATGAAAGAGACACCGCAGCAACTGGCACGACTGACCGAGCAGGTGATCCGTAAAGGCATCGGTGTGCTGGATACAGATCCTTTTGCGGATATAGAAAATGTACGTTCCTGATCCAGTCTATATTATTATCAATATATTGATAATATACGATTGCTTATATTTTGTTGTATACTGATGATATTCTGAGAGTATATTACACCAAATGAGGAGAAAACAGATGAACTACGACGATTTATTCAGAGAAACTGCCTGTGTACGTATAAAAAAAGGAACCGGACGCACATTAAAGGCCGGCGGCGCCTGGATCTATGACAATGAGATCGACACTATTTCCGGTGATTTTGAAAATGGCGACCTGGTCACTGTGGAAGATTTTGACGGCTATCCTTTGGGACATGGCTTTATCAATACAAGCTCCAAGCTGACCGTACGCATGTTATCCCGCAAAAAAGATACTGTGGTCAATGAAGATTTCATCGAACAGAGAGTCCGCACTGCCTGGGAATACAGAAAAGCTACTACTGATATCTCCAGCTGCCGCGTGATCTTCGGCGAAGCAGATTTTCTGCCTGGTATTGTCATCGATAAATTTGAAGATGTTTTAGTAGTAGAGTCCCTGGCACTGGGCATTGACCGCTTAAAGCCTGTGATCTTAGACAAATTAAAGAAAGTCCTGGCAGAAGATGGAATTTCCATCCGCGGCGTTTATGAGCGCAGTGACGCAAAAGTACGTCTTCAGGAAGGTATGGAGCGTTTTAAAGGCTTTATCGGTGAACCATTTGATACCAAAGTGGAGATCTGTGAAAATGGCGTTCACTACATTGTAGACGTAGAAGACGGCCAGAAGACCGGATTTTTCCTGGATCAGAAATACAACCGTCTTGCAGTACAGAACCTGTGCCGTAATCTGAAACCTGCAAAGGTATTAGACTGCTTCACCCATACCGGCTCTTTCGCTTTAAATGCTGGTATTGCAGGCTCTGAAAAAGTCCTTGGCGTAGACGCTTCCCAGCTGGCAGTAGACCAGGCAACAGAAAATGCCCGCTTAAATGGCTTGGAGGATCACGTCACTTTCCAGTGTGCCGATGTATTTGACCTGCTTCCAAAATTAGAGCAGGAAGGTGAAAAGTTTGATGTAGTCATCCTTGACCCGCCAGCCTTCACCAAATCCAGAATTTCCATTAAAAACGCAGTAAAAGGCTACCGTGAGATCAACCTCCGTGGCATGAAGTTAGTAAAAGACGGAGGCTACCTTGCCACCTGCTCCTGCTCCCATTTCATGGATCCGGAGTTGTTCACAAAAACCATACGTGAAGCCGCTTCCAACGTCCACAAGAGACTGCGCCAGGTAGAATACCGCACCCAGGCAGCGGATCATCCAATCCTTTGGGCGGCAGATGAGTCCTATTATTTAAAATTTATTATCTTCCAGGTTGTGGATGAAAAATAACATCCGCTCCAGAACAGATTTACCAACATCCAGCCAATGCCGGTAGCTACGGCTACTGCATTTAACTGGAACTGACTTACAAATATCCATGACAGGATCACCCGCAGAGTAATGTGTCCCACAGCTCCTATAAAGGGGATATTTACTCTGCCGATCCCGTCAAAATAGCCTGCAAATGTGTTTCCTGTAAAGCAGAACACATAGAATACCGCAACGATCTTTAAATATCCTGTGGCTGCCAGAAAGGCACCATCTGTTTTATTCCCGATCATAATGCTCATGTACGGTAAGGAAGCAAGCAACCGAAAACAAGAGATAGACCGCCAGCACTACACTATTCCGAACCAAAGACCAAAAGATAAGCATTGTGGGAAAATCTAAACTTTTGGATTTTCCTAC
>ENA-OQDL01001456-OQDL01001456.1-human-gut-metagenome-genome-assembly--contig:-NODE-1456-length-11662-cov-3.006415_pt1 | contig 11662 bp, 11 predicted proteins | sample MGYA00242782_ERZ504609 | MGnify/ENA primary metagenome ERZ504609 (study PRJEB26092, sample SAMD00036320) | human gut metagenome | host: Homo sapiens | study: EMG produced TPA metagenomics assembly of... | reverse complement strand
AAAAAAGGACCTGGGCCCCTTCTGAGATCAACTGATTACAGCCTGTACTTAAAGCGTCTGTGATCCGTCCCGGAAGTGCATAGATCTCCTTTCCCTGCTCTAAACCTGCCTGGGCAGTAATAAGGGATCCACGTTTTTTCTTTTTGCTTCTATCACCAGAATAACATCTGACAATCCACTGATGATCCGGTTGCGAACAGGTAAAGTTTCTGGGAACAGGAGGAGTTTTTAAACTGTACTCTGAGATCAGTCCTCCATGAAAAGGAATGCTCTCATACAGTTCATAGTTACTTCTGGGATAGCACTGATCTACACCACAGCCAAGGACTGCATAAGTCTTACCTCCCCCAGCTAAAGCACCCTCATGACCTGCGCCGTCAATTCCCAGTGCCATACCGCTGATGACCTGCACACCGGCAGCTGCCAGTTCCCGTCCCATATAGTCAGCAGTCTCTCTTCCATAGGCAGTACAGTTTCTGGCCCCGATCACAGCCGCTGTAGCCCTGTCCTCTGCGGGAAGTTCTCCTTTTATATAAAGCCCCATGGGATAGTCGTATACAGAATACAGTCTTTTAGGATAGTCTGCATCTAAAGGTGTAATAAAACGGATCCCCTTTTCACTTAGCCTGTAATATTCCTCTTCCAGTCTGGAAAATTCTTTTTTCCAGTTATCAAAACGATAGGCATTTTCTTCTTTTTTAAAAATTCCTTTTTTCCATAATTGTGTTCCTTCTATATAATATGCTTCTCTGAAACTGCCTGCCAGCTCTCCGATCCGACGTATCTGCAAAGCCCCTGCTTCCGGCAGATGACAAAGCCAGTACAAAGATACTTTTTCTAATGCTTCTGCCCCCATATCCGTTCCTCCAATGCACGATAGCCAAAGGCTTCTGATAAATGTTCTTTCTGTATCCATTCTTCTCCTGCCAGATCTGCAATGGTCCTGGCTGTTTTTAATACCCTGTGGTATCCTCTGGCACTTATCCCCCTTGCCTCATATACTTTTCTTGCAAACCGGCGCTCTGCTTCTTTTAACTGACAAAAACGCTGGATCTCCTTCTGTCCCATGCGGCTGTTGCTGTGGATATCCGTTCCCTGGAAGCGATGGTTTTGTATCTTCACTGCCTTTTCCACCCGGCTGCGGATCGTAGCGGAGTCTTCATTTGCCATGGTCTGGTCTTCCAATTCCAAAAATGAAACCGGCGCTGCTTCCACACAGATATCAAAGCGTTCTAAGATCGGTCTTGAAAGCCGGTTTAAATAATTTTGTATCTGCATCGGTGTACAACTGCACCTGCTTCTGTCTGGAAAGAACCCGCAGGGACAGGGATTCATGGCTCCAAGGATCAGAAAGTCTGCCGGAAATTCGTAGCTTCCTGCTACACGGCTTACTGTAATACGGTGCTCTTCCAAAGGTTCTCTTAAAGCCTCTATGGCCCCTTTGCTGAAATGAGGCAGTTCATCTAAAAACAGCACACCTCCGGAAGCAAGGGATAATTCCCCTGGTTTAGGCACTTTTCCGCCGCCTGTAAGGCCCTGGGGTGAAATCGTATGATGTGGACAGCGGAAAGGTCTTTGGGAAAGCAATGGCTGTCCCTTGGGAAGTAATCCGCAAAGACTGTAAATCTTTGATATTTCTATATTTTCTTCCCAGGAAAGAGCTGGCAGGATCGTAGGAATACGCTTTGCCACCATGGATTTTCCTGTTCCTGCGCTTCCGCACATCAAAAGCCCATGTCTTCCGGCTGCTGCTACTTCTGCAGCCCGGCGCAAAACACTCTGACCACATATTTCTTTAAAATCAAATAGATACTCTGGTTTAAAAGTCCGTCTGTTTATATTCCCAGATATTTCCAGATCCATATCTTCCCAGTTATCCTGTGATAAAACTTCCTGTAAATGACGAAGGGACTGTATCCCTATGATCTGTATCCCTTCTACCAGAGTTCCCTCTGATACATTCGCCACCGGTAAAAGGCACCGCCTAAATCCCATCTTTTTTGCAGCCGATACCAGGACCAGCACACCCCTTACAGGTTTGACACTGCCGTCTAATCCCAGCTCCCCGATCAGCAGGGCATCTTTTAGTTTTTCTGCTGATAACAGTTCAAACGCCCCTAAAACAGCGGCTGCAATAGGAAGATCAAAGACTGTTCCCTCCTTTCGTCTTCCGGCCGGTGACAGATTTACCGTTATTTTCTTTGCCGGAAGCTGAAAATCTGAATTTTTCAGCGCCGTTCTCACCCGTTCCTGAGCCTCTCTTACTTCCAGTGCCAGCTGCCCGGAAATAGAAAACCCAGGCAGTCCATTGGATACATCTGCTTCTACAGATACCAGAAATCCTTCCATTCCCCGGATCCCGGCACTGCTTATCTGCGTAAACATGCGCAACGCTCCCTTCTTTTGTTTTTTCGACAAATGGATACACTTTCCCCTGTCCTTCCCTGTTTATTTTGGGATTAAAATAGAATTAGTAAAAGTAAAAATAATAGATACTTTAGAATAATAAAGATACCAGCCGTATATATCACCTGAGGGTGACATCACCAGTGTATCCAACAAAAGAAGAAATTGCAAGCCTATTTTTACGAACTGCAACAAATCTGCAACAAATTTATCACTGAAACTCCGTCATAAGATCCCTGAACCGTAAAGGCAGGTGATTTCTCTGGCAGTTTGGATTTTTTCTCTCTTCAATAGCGATCGCTGTAAAAAAAGTCTTCCAAAGTTTGGCCCAGTTTTCCTCTGTTCCTTCCCTTTGCAGGCGTTCCATCTCATCAGATGAAAGTTCAGCCAAAAGCCATTTTCTCCCTCTTTCATGTATTACTGCCTTTTTTCTTCCTATATCACAGATCAGCCAGTTTTCTTCTCCCAGCCGGTCTGCAAAATAAGGTGCGATCAGTTCTAACACATCATTTTTCGGCTGTATCTTTCCGGCAAGAAAGCCTCCCTCCATCTGCGAAAACCGCAAAAATTCAATAAACTGATGTTTTTCATTATACACACTGCGACACAGCTTAAATATCTCATGGACTGCAGGGATCTGCAGCTGGTCTGCGGCCGATGCCCCCCGCAAAAACAGCACTTTCAGATACCGGTACATTTTATCCGCCCGCAAAACATCCTCGCTGAGACTGGCCACATATAACTGCTCCTGAATATGGGAATTCAATCGCTGACGTACTGTCTCCAATACCTTTTTCCCTTTTTCTTCTGATGGACTGCATTCCCTGTATACAGCAAAAAGCTCTACATTTTGCCCACTGTTTTTTATCTCCAGCCGCAGTTCATCCTGTGGTATCTTACTGACTCCCGCATCATAGATACCACTTAAGATCCCTGTATAACCAGGTTCGCACAAAAAGATCGTCATGTTCGTTTCTCCTGTATTTTCTCATAACTGTCCAAAGGCAGCACTTCCCGCTGCTTCCTTTACCAGCTGATCCTTTAAAAAGAGAGTTTTTCTCTTCTTCCAGATGCATATCATCAAACAGGGAAGCTGCCTGTAGCTGTTCCTGGTTTTCAATGTCCCATATCTTCCGTCTTTCATCTCCTATAAGGGCACTGGTTATATGATCTTCATCCAGGCTGCAGGAGACTTCCATTTTCCCGGAACAGGTGATAAAATAACGGGCTCTTTTTAAAACCACACCGATCCGTTTTAAGCCATCAAAATCCAGTTTTCCCTGTTTTCTGGCAGCAATGATCCGTCTGGCTGATTTTACGCCCACTCCCGGCACGCGAAGAAGCTGTTCATAAGAAGCTTTGTTTACTTCTACCGGGAACTCTTTCAGATTTTGCAGCGCCCAGTCGCATTTTGGATCCAGTACAGGTTAAAATTCGGTTTCTTCTCGGAAAGAAAGTTCCTCTGCCTTAAATCCGTAAAAACGTAAAAGCCAGTCAGCCTGATAAAGCCTGTGCTCCCTCAAAAGGGGCGGTCCCCCCGGAAGAGACGGCAGATGGCTGTCTTCATTAACCGGAACATAGGCAGAATAAAAAACACGCTTTAGTCCAAAATTGTGATAAAGGGCCTGTGTCACAGAAAGCATCTGAAAATCATTTTCCGGTGTAGCGCCTACGATCATCTGTGTACTCTGTCCTGCAGGCACAAAGGCTTTTGTCCCATAATGGCGCTCTTTTAATGCCAGTGCCGGACTGTCTGCTTTGCCAAAAGGCATAAGAAGATCTTTCCCTGTTAATTCAGGCTGTATCAGAGATGCTCCTCCTGCAAAACCAGCCCTGTCAGAAGGGAACATTTTCCTGTATCCCCTGTCATACCCTAACAGACGTCCGGACAAAGCAATCCCCTGCTGTACCTGACGCATAGGTGCAAGTATCTTTTCCCTTGTTTTTCCAGGTGCCAGTTCTCTTAATCCTGCAGCTGTAGGCAGTTCCAGATTGATACTCATACGGTCTGCCAGAAATCCGGTTTTCTCTACCAGTTCCCTGGAAGCTCCGGGAATGGATTTTACGTGGATATATCCATTAAAACAGTAAATATTGCGCAGCTTATAAAGGGTCTCATAGATCAGCTCCATGGTATGATCTGCAGTAGAAAGGATACCGGAACTTAAAAACAGTCCTTCAATATAATTTCTTCTGTAAAATTCCATCGTCAGCTGGCAGACTTCATCTGGAGTAAATGCAGTACGCACTGTATCATTGGTACAGCGGTTTACACAGTATTTACAGTCATAAATACACTGATTGGTAAAAAGGATCTTCAGCAGGGAAATACAGCGTCCGTCTGCTGCGAAACTGTGACAGATACCTGCCTCAGAAGAATTTCCCAGATGACCTTTCTTTCCACGGCGCTGTACACCACTGGATGTACATGCCACGTCATATTTTGCCGCATCTGTCAGTATTTTCAGTTTTTCCTGTATTGTAAGATTTTCCTGTATGATCAACTTCTCATCACCGCCCGAACATTTGTTTGTTTTCTTATTTTATCACATGGGTCAGAGAAATGCAATGGAAAAACCGAACATTTGTTCCTACTTTTAGGTAAAAATATAGCAGCACAGAAAAGTTTCCCTGTACTGCCATATAAAGTGCTACGATCTATGAATGATTAAAACTAATCTCTGTAGCCGTTTGGATTCATACTCTGCCATCTCCAGGAATCTGCACACATTTCTTCAATTCCCTTTTCTGCTACCCAGCCAAGCTCTTCCTTTGCCTTTGTACAGTCAGAATAGCAGGTAGCGATATCTCCGTCTCTGCGAGGCTGGATCTCATATTTTAAGGTCTTGCCGCAAGCCTTTTCATAGGCATGAAGCACATCTAAAACGCTGTATCCAACACCGGTTCCCAGGTTGTAGATGCTGACACCTTCTTTTGCTTCCAGCTTCTTCATGGCTTTTACATGACCCTTTGCCAGGTCTACTACATGGATATAATCTCTTACACCGGTTCCGTCCGGAGTATCATAGTCATTTCCGAATACATTCAAATGATCCAGTTTTCCAATGGCAACCTGTGCGATATAAGGTACCAGGTTGTTTGGAATACCCTTAGGATCTTCACCGATCAGTCCGCTTTCATGAGCGCCGATTGGGTTAAAGTAACGCAGCAGCATTACATTCCATTCAGGATCTGCTGTATGCAGGTCAGTAAGGATCTGCTCTAACATTCCCTTGGTGCGTCCGTAAGGATTGGTGATCTCTCCCTTCGGGCACTTTTCTGTGATCGGGATCTGTGCCGGATCACCGTAAACAGTTGCAGAAGAACTGAATACAATATTTTTAACTCCGTGTTTTCTCATTTCATCACAGAGGATCAAAGTTCCGGTAATATTGTTGTTATAATATTCAAGAGGTTTATGTACAGATTCCCCAACTGCCTTTAAGCCTGCAAAATGGATCACTGCCTCGATCTCTTCTTTATCAAAAATTTCTTTACTTTTGGCTGGTCTAAAAGATCAACTTCATAGAATTTCAGTTTCTTTCCTGTGATCTGTTCTACTCTGTCCACTGCCTTTTTGCTGGAGTTATAAAGATTATCTGCTACTACTACATCATATCCTGCATTTAACAACTCCACACAGGTATGACTGCCTATATATCCGGCACCTCCGGTTACTAAAATAGCCATCGTATTATCCTCCTCGTTTCTTATCTCTTTCTTCCCAGGAACAAATTTTGTCCTTTTGTAATAGTATAGCCTGAAACCTCTAATAATAACAATGCATATTTTTTCTCTTTTTTATGTGTTTTTATTGGATTTTTTTCAAATTCTTCCCTCAATTTCCCAATTGCCTTTTTTTCGATCCGGCTTACATAGGACCTGGAAATGCCTAAAACTCCTGCTACTTCCCGCTGGGTGTGCTCTTTTCCCTTAAACAGTCCATAGCGCATGGAGATGACCTGTTTTTCATTTTCCGTAAGTTTCTGGTCAAAGGCCTGATACAGTTCTTTATATCCTGATCCAGGATCAGCTGATCAATGGTCTTTGGATTTTCCATTTCGATTCACATCCACCAGGCTTGACTGTTTCCCCATCTTTATCTGTGCCGATTCGGTTCAAATAAAGATACTTCTTTTGCCCGCTTTTTTCCTGCCCGAAGGAGCATGAGAATCTCATTTTCCACACATCTGGCCGCATAAGTAGCCAGTCTGGAACCTTTATCTACATCAAATGTATTTACTGCCTTGATCAGTCCGATGGTTCCCGCAGAAAGGAGATCTTCTGTATCATAGTCCTGACATTGATATTTTTTTACCACATGAGCCACCAGGCGCATGTTATGTTCGATCAGCATATTTCTGGCGGTCTGGTCGCCTTCTTTGCAGCGTTTCAGGTACAGCTTTTCTTCTCCGTGGGATAGTGGTTTCGGAAAAGTCTTCAAAAAAAGCCACCCCGCATGTTCTTACTAACATATTATGCGAAGGCGGCTTGCCCGGTGCTATTTTTCTATTCATCCTCATCTGGTCCAAATAGGCTTTGACACATGGGCATTCATACCGGCTGCAAGACTGTTCTGCACATCATCGGAGAAAGCATTGGCAATCATTGCAATGATCGGTATGGTACGTCCCAGCAGATTTTACTCCTGCGGATCGCTTTTGTAGCTTCATAACCGTTCATATGAGGCATCTGGATATCCATAAGGATCGCATCATATTCACCTGGTCTTACATTTTCAATGAACACCAGTCCAAAGCGGTTGCTTCCAAGCCACAGGTTGTCCATAAGATCCGGTTTTTGGAACATGATCTCACTGTCAATGTAAAAATTGTCATGAACAGCCTGGATCCCATACGTATCTCATCTATCTCATTCTTCAGCTGCGTTATTTTCTTCTCCTAATGTAAACAAAGGCTCGTATTTGCGGCTGTCTATGCTGTGGTTATAAGCCATGGCCTCGTAGTCTAAAACCTGTTTTCTATGAGGATTTTCCTCATTCTCTGTTTCTGCCCAGGACTGATAATTTCCCTCATTATCATAAAATCCCAGGAAATGAAGGACCGGATAAGTCTCAGACAATTCTAACAGAAAACGGTTATAGGGTGTCATATCAAGACCTGCCAGTTTTAATACATAAGAAGACAGATACACTGCCCCCAGCTTTCCCATATCTTCAGACGGCTGTTCATAATTGGTCCAGATAATAAATGGAGTCTCATACCACATCAACCTGTCTTTTACCGGCACCTCATAACTTGGCGTGCCGTATACTTCATCAAAGAACTCATCTTCCACACTTGGCTGGTGATCACCGAACATAACAATCATAGTCGGTTCATCGCTGTGACTGAAATAATCCAGTAAATAGGCAAATGCATCATCGGAACGCTTTACTAGAGACAGATACTGATCTGCTTTTGGATACTTCCCTTCCATATCTCCCGTCAGCCATACTGTCTGGTCAAACTCATCAAACGTTCCCTCATAACCACCGTGATTTTGCATGGTAACATTAAATAAGAACAGTTTTTCCTGTGGATCCTTTTTCTCTTCTACTACCTGGATCAGCTTTTCAAAATCTGCCTGGTCACTGGTATAGTAACGCAGCTGTTCGCTGCCCTCATAATAATCACCATCTAAAAACTCATCAAATCCCATATTGGTATAACAGGTATTTCTGTTCCAGTTTTCTCCCGGATATGGATGCATGGCTACTGTACGGTATCCCTGATCCTTCACTGTACTTACCATAGTCCATGCATCTGGTTTTACATTAAACTGATAAGCAATGGAGTTAGACGGAAGCATAGCAACAGAATCCCCCGTTAAAAACTCGAATTCAGAATTGCTGGTCATAGAACCAAACACAGGCATACAAAGACTGCCCTTTACTGTATTTTCTGTCAGGCTGTTGATAAAAGGAAAATATTCCTGGTTTGTGGAAAAATCTCCAACCACCCGCAGGTCAGAAAGGCTTTCATTCATAATACAGATCAGATTTACAGGCTGCACCGTCTCTTCCCCGGCTCCCGTTTTCTGTGTGCCTTCGGCCTTTGTTTCCTTTTCCTGCTCTTCTTTCTCCGTTAATTCTTTATAAATGGCTTCCAGTTTTCCATGGCTGTATTCTACAGGAGGTTTTTTCACCACATACTGAAGGGACATAGCCGTAGATAAAATATAACCGCAGGAGTCATAGGTGTCGTTGACCGCCCACATATTGATCCCCATCTGATGGGCAGGAACTACACTGTGAAAGAAGCCAAATACAAAAGCTGCTGCTGTTCCTATACAGGTGCCGCCAAAGACCAGCCGTTTTTTGAGGCCTTTTACGTGGACCGGGAAGAACCAGAGGATCATATTGGCTCCGATCACAGCTTTGGCTGCCTGTATCATCTGCTTTGTAACATCAAATTCATAATTTCCCGACACAGTCATGGCAGTGCGAACTGCCAGCACATCCCAGATCATGATCGGCCGGTCACGAAAATCTACTACAAAGGTTTCCGCAAAAGAAAGGATCAGCAGAGCAATGGACACGACCGGCACAGATATCCTTGTGGTTCCTGTAATACCGGTAAGTACAAGGTACAATACATAAGCCCAGCATATATTCAAAGCCGCCATAAAAATGGAAATATTTTCCAGATTTCCCGTTACATACTCAAATAGATAATAAGATAAACAGGGAACAAGAAAAAGACACAGATAGCCTGTGCCTTTTATCATATATTTACATAGTTTCCAGATGATATTTTCTTTTTTTACGGTTTCTTCTTTTGTGGTTGTACTCTCTGCAGTTGTATTCTCTGAATTTCTTGTCTCTTCTGCCACCGGCGTCTATCCTTCTCTTCCTGTATCGCCACTTATCTGGGATATCATTTCTCGCATACTTTTTTGCATACTATTAAAAATTTTAACACAGTTTGTAACCACTTTCAAGAATCAATCTGAACGGATCTGTCCAATCCTATTACAACCGGGTACTATATGGCAAAGCTGCTACAGGCGTATCACATACTTGCCTGTGATAATGCGTCTGTAGAAAATGAATCGTCAGGACCGTTGCTGCGATCCATCCAAAAGGCCATGCCATCCAGATGCCTGTCTTCCAAAATACTGTGTCAAAAGCAATGCTACCAGGATACGCAGGATCAGATCCGGTACTGTAGCCATTACAAAATAATGCATGGCCCCTGCCCCGCGGATAATGCCGTCTGTCATTAACTTAATAGATATCATAAAATACATAGGACTTACAATATGTAAAAATTTCTGTCCTGCATTGATGGCATCGATACTGGAGTCATTTAAAAACAGCCCCATCATCTGTCTGCTGGCAAAGAAATAAAGGACTATAAAAGGAAGGGAAGCAATTACTGATAAACGGATACCGGTACGAAATCCCAAAGGCAGCCGTTCTTTCTTTCCTGCTCCCAGGTTCTGGGCCGTATAGCTGGAAAGACAGCTTCCAAGAGCCATAAATGAATTGATAGCAAAAGTATTTAACTTGATAGCACCGGAATAACCTGCGATCACCGCGGAACCATAGCGGTTTACGATCTCCTGGACAAACATATTTCCAATGGATAAAACGCTTTGCTGCATAATGCTTGGAATGGCAATGGCAGCGATCTGGGCTAACAGTACAAGGTCCAGCCACTGAAAAGTTCCCTCACAGTTTATCTTTTTCAGGCGCATTGCCAGAAATGTAAGTGCTAAAATAGCAGAAATACCCTGGGCAATAAAAGTAGCCCAGGCAACACCTGCTACCCCCAGTCCTACACAGGCTACAAAATAATAATCCAGGATGATATTTCCCACAGATGAACCGATCAGGAAATACAGGGGTGTTTTTGAGTCTCCCAATGCTGTGAAAATACCGGTACATACATTATACAGAAGTAAAAATGTGATGCCGTAAACATAAATCTTTAAGTATAACTGTCCGTCTGCAAAGATATTTTCCGGTGTGTGGACAGCCCTCATCATACTGCCGCAGAAGAAATAGCCGATGAGTGTGAGGAAAAAGCTCATAAAAGCGCAGGCAACAAAAGCCGTACTTACCGCGGATTTCATCCTTGCCATATCCTTAGCTCCAAAAAGCCTGGAAACCACAACAGAGGCTCCCAGGTTGGTCCCTACGGCAAACGCCATAAATATAACTGTAATGGGATAAGACGCCCCGACTGCAGCCAGGGCGTCCTCTCCTGCAAAGCGGCCGGCAATACAGCTGTCCGCAATATTATAGATCTGCTGAAACATTACGCTGACTAACATAGGCAGCAGAAAGCGCCATAAAATTTTATCCGGATGCTCTCTGGTAAGATCTTTCATCATAAGTATTCGTCCCCCCTTGATCTCAGCCAGGGGTATTTCTGCCTGTGGTCAGTTTCTGATCATCCTGATCAAAGCAGTTTCTAGTGATGGAACAGACGGATACCGGTAAATGCCATTACCATGCCGTACTGGTTGCAGGTATCAATAACCTGATCATCTCTTACAGAGCCGCCTGGCTGTGCCACATATTTTACACCGCTTTTATGTGCTCTGTCAATGTTATCTCCAAATGGGAAGAAGGCATCAGAACCTAAAGCTACGTCTGTAAGACCGTCTAACCATGCTCTCTTTTCTTCTCTTGTAAATACTTCCGGTTTTTCCTTAAAGATCTTCTCCCATCTTCCGTCAGCCAGAACATCCATATAATCTTCACCAATGTATAAGTCAATGGCATTGTCACGGTCTGCTCTGCGGATGCCGTCAATAAATGGCAGGTTTAATACCTTTGGGTTCTGACGTAAATACCAGTTATCTGCCTTGCTGCCTGCCAGTCTGGTACAATGTACTCTGGACTGCTGTCCTGCACCGATACCAATAGCCTGTCCGCCCTTTACAAAGCATACGGAGTTGGACTGGGTGTATTTTAAAGTGATCAGGGAAATTACCATGGCAGCAATCCAAACACTTCTTTTGATTGCAGCGGTTTCGTGTCCTGGGTGCTGACAGAAAGCGGTGTCTGCAATACGGGCAGGCTGGGAGCCCAGGGGCTCTACAATATTTCCACCCCGGTATCCTCTGCCAACGCAAGACCCGGCGACCTGATCTTTTTTCATCGGTACTTACGATACGCCGGGCGTTTCCCATGTGGGTATCTATGTGGGCGGTGGAAAAATGCTGCACTGCGGCGACCCCATCCAGTATGCAGATATCAACACAAGCTACTGGCAATCCCACTTTTACGCTTTCGGGCGACCGC
>ENA-OQDL01001455-OQDL01001455.1-human-gut-metagenome-genome-assembly--contig:-NODE-1455-length-11667-cov-3.601386_pt1 | contig 11667 bp, 16 predicted proteins | sample MGYA00242782_ERZ504609 | MGnify/ENA primary metagenome ERZ504609 (study PRJEB26092, sample SAMD00036320) | human gut metagenome | host: Homo sapiens | study: EMG produced TPA metagenomics assembly of... | reverse complement strand
ATACGTAAAATATCTTCCACTATGTCCATACAGAGGAAGGTTTAACCCCTGCTTTCTGCATATCCTACGGACATCCTGAGCAATAAAACCTATACCTGCATGGTCTGTCCGTTTCATATTGTAGGATACCGCTGAGCTGTTTGATGATCTGAAGTGCTGTTCCTGTATCTACTTTATGGATATTTTCCTTTAATCTTCGGTCTGAGTACTCATCTATTGTCCCAATGATCGTATTGGCTCTGAGCTTGTCACACCCAATGGTATTGGCGCCTATATCCGCCATGGACGCATAACAATCTACAGAAAAAGTATCCCTGCATGTAAATCTGGATGCAAGTACGGTTTCACCATAAATGGTAGCACCTGTAGCAGTGGTACCGATCTCTATATTTTTTGCAAGGACTTTACCATTCTGATCTACCGTAAACTGACCATCACCAACATTGATACTTCCCTTGAACAGACCTTCCACTACGGTCAGTTTCCCGTCTGCAGTCAAGGAAGAATAGGTGGACGTCCAGCTAAAGCGATTGCCTTTAATATCAATGCCGCCACTTTCAATGGATAATTGAGCCGATACTTCTCCCTTTTTAACCATCAGTTTTATGTTCTCTGCCGTCATCGTGATCTGAGAAGATAATTCTCCTTCTGCAGCAGACGCTCGTTTTACTTCTGCGGCAATCTGTTCTGCAGTGATCGTCAGTTTTGCCTCTGTACGTTTTTCTAGGTCCACCAGGTTTGCTGATACTTCATCTACATTTTTCTTTAAATATGCAGCCTTGCCTTTTAAGCGGATAATGTCCGCGTTGGTCCCCTGCTCTTCCTTTCGTATTTCTTCACCTGTTGCGCTATAGGTATCCTGTAAGGCATGGATCCCTTTCATCGTCCTCTTAATGATGTAAGAAACAATTGTCCCTTCTTCCGACTTGATCAAGCCGGCATCTCCCAGTTCTAAATATGGCAAGCCTTTTAGCAGATTACATTCGTAAGGAACATAAGGTCGGCTGCTCACCATTCCATAAATCCCCGCTGCGATCTGCTGTAATTCATCTGCGCCCTTGCCGTATAGCAGGAAGTTACCTTCTACTACCAGACAATTACCGGTTCCATAGATCGCACCAATATCCTCTTCTTCCTGGCGGATTTGTACTGCTTCAATGGCTTTTACCGTGTAATCTTCAAAAACACAGGATTTATACAGATTTTGTGAAATTGTTTCATCATAGACCTGCTCATTCATTTCACCTGGAACAAGGGGATATAATTCATCTGACGGATACAGATTTTCAGCTGGTGCCAAAATATAATTCGGTTGCAATGCAATATGCTGTAAAATCCCTTCCCGGTCAAAATGGCCAAACACACCATTCATCTGTTCACATGCAATCAAAGTATCCCGACCAGACAATTCTTCTACACTCATTGTCTTTTCAATCAAAATACTGTCATTTGGAAGATAAGATGGAACCTTTTCCGTCACACCAACGTACTGACATAAACTGGATCTGAATTCTTTCAATGTCATTGGAAACGAAAGATTGTTATACCACTGTGCCACATTTACATCAAACAGAGACATCTGATCCAGACCTACAATATCCAGATATTTTCTATCTGTTTCTTTTTCTGCGGATTTAATGATATATACTCCTAAAGGCATCCGATATCCATTGGGATATATGTCATCACCTGGAAACAGGCCTGCTTCCGGCCATATTCCCTCCAGGATCTGATAAACTTCCATTCTGGCTTCTTTTACAACTTCCGTAACATTAAGAAGTGTAATTTTAAACTGTGATGCTTCGCAGCTTCCAAATTCCAGATTTTCATTACTGGACAATGCCTCATCCAGTTCCATTGTTTCCGCTTTTATGTTGCTGCTTGAAAGACGCAGGTAAGGTTCATCTTCTCCTTTGTGATAAAAGTCCAGGATCAGCTGTTTATCTGTACTGTCTGCCCGATACAATTCTTTTAATCGTTCATCCACATTTAACATAAGCTGCCTCCCTAATATTCTGTCAGCTGGATATCAAATGGTTCATAGACCATATCCAGTTTTCTCTCATTCACATGGGAAATCGTATATTCAATATCTGCGATATAAAATACTCCTGACTTATAATCCATTTCCTCATCGTTCCAATACGTGACAGATACCTTTCTTTCCCGCTCTCCTCCTGACACGATTCCCGCATCTATGATCGCTTTAACGACTATCTTTTCACCCAGATACAGTTTCCGGATCGGTACTGTCAGGCTCGTCTTATAATTCGGCGATGTCTGACGGTGGAGCAATGCCGTTGCATCACGGGATGCATCCAGTTCCAGTCTCTGATTAGGTGTACTTTTATATTTCTCCAGATATTTGTTCGGAAGGACGGTTATTTCCAAATTTTATAAGCCATCCTTTAAAAGCCATAGTCCTTCCTCCTTACACAAGCAGCGGATTTTTTCCTGTCTGCTTTCTTGCCAACCGGTTACGTTTTACCACATTTTCGTACACTACCTTTCCATCCAGATTGATCATCAGCTGAATGTCTCCACCCAGTCCAGCACCTGCCTCTTTCAAGGCTTCCAGCAATGCCTGCTTGATCGTAGACAATGGAGAGACCACTTCTGCTTCCCGATTGTTATCTCCAAGGATCGCCGCAAATTCTCCGGCCTGTCTTGGAACAACGGTTCCTGTAGCCAGTCTAGGAAGTTTCATTGATGAGACATTAAATCCAAAATGCTGACCACCAGCAAGGGGCACCCAGTCCGGTACATCAAAACTGATACCATTTAAACCTTCCACAATATGATTGATCGCAACTTCTACTGTGGAAATGATCCCGTTAAAAACACTCTTAAATATATCTTTTATACCATTTAAGGCCTTTTCCATATCTCCGGTAAATACGCCCTGTATAAACTCCAGGATGCCGTTTAAAGCGTCTGTTACACCTTGGGCTGCAGTGCTTACTGCTGCAAGAAGCGCAGTAAAAAATCCTCCAACATTTTCAATGGCTGCACCAATAAGCGGGGCAAAACTCTGAACGATCCAGTTTAAAAGCGGCTGCAGTACCTGGTTCCATAAGACGGTTAGGGTATCTGCAACGTTTCCGAATAATTCTACAAAACTTTTAATAAATGGCTGCAAATATTGGCTTTTGACTTCTGTAAATTTATCTGCCACTTTCTGAAGTGCCGGCAATATGTATGTTTCAAATGCTTCCAGAGCGCTTTTATGGATTTCTGTAAGTCCCTCTGTAAATGCGTCAAACATAGGTGCTACATGCTCATCATATGTCTGGTTTATCTGATCAAACGCATCTGTAAACAGATCTTTAAGATCTCCCATTATCTGAGCAGCAACTCCCAGAAGCCCGTCAAATGCCTGTTTAAAACCGGCCGTATTATTTGTAAGAGGCGTCAGCAGGGCGTTTAAAAGATCCCGCCCAAGCTTGACAAACACTTCTGTCAAACCCATGAAGGAGTTGGAAAAAAAGCCGATCAGATTTGCAGTAAATGTCTGCCCGTTTTCATCTGCAAAGACACTGAATACTTCTGCGAAAGCTGCGGAAAAATTTGCCACAATATCTGCTATGTCCCCGGTTATATCAAACATGTCTATGATATATTGCTTGATCCGTTCCTGAGCTTCTTCCAGATACTTTGCAGTGCCACCGACCAGGTTTGCTGCCAGCGTAATACCAACTGAAGCAACAGCCCCTGCAATCACGCCTAAATCATAGACCATTTTATTTCCCCAGGTACTTGCTGCAGCCTGGACTCGCGGATCTGAAAAAATATCAGACAGGCTTTCCTTAATACTCTGAAGCCCTTTCTGGATCGTAGCGAACCGGGAAGTAGTATCTCCTAATCCCACCTTAAATCCTTTGGTGAATAGACTAGACAGATCACTCCATTTCTTTTTTTAATGCATCCAGGGCTTTTGACAGTGAGCTGGATACTGCCACCATTTCAAACATCTGGGATGGATCCGTTCCGGAACCGCCGCCTCCGCTACCTGCATTATTTTGACTTAAGACATTTAATTTATCAAAAGCTGCCAGACTATTCTTTGCATCTTTTGCTGCGCTTCCTGTCTTTTTAAGACTTTTTGCATAATCTTCCTGGGTCTTCTTAGCCTTCACAAAGGTGGATTTCCCAGTTAATGCCGCTACCAGTTGCCCGATCCAGGCCAGTGCCTGGGCTATCGCATCAATCAATGCAGTGATTGCCGGTACCGCAACACTTAAAATGGGAGCAAAACCGGCTGCCAGGCTGTTCTTTAAATACAATAAAGAAGAGGACAGACCGGATAATGTCTGGTTTGCGCTTCCGGAATATCTTGCAAGGTTTTGAAAGCCTTCCTTTGTCGCGCTCATCACTGCCATTACCGCCTGCATGACAAAACGCATCATCATCATACGGCTGATCCGGCCTAAGAGCTGCATCCCTTTCCCTGAGTTCTTCGCCGCTTTACCAGCGCCATTTACAGAGTCCCTTAATTTATCCGCGGATGCTTTTGCTTTCTTCTGTCCGGCATCTGCACTTAAAAGGGATTTTTTGTATTCATTCTCTGCCTGGAGCACCTGTTGTAGCTGCACATAAGTCTGGTCATAATCTGCATCTCCAAGTGATATTCCCTGCTGCTCCATTCCCAAAAGCTTACTTCTAAGTGCTTCTTTCTGTCCCTCAAAGGAATTGGGATCAAACTGGACCGGAATTTTAACAGGAGTGGTAAGGTTCTTTTTATAAGTACTCAGATCGGACTGTGCCTGGTTTAAAGCCTTATAGGTGCTGTCATACAAGGCATCACCAAAGCTTTTTCCCTGGCTTTCCAGATCTTTAAGTTCCTGCTTTAAACGATCAATCTTCCCCTGCAGGGAGTCCGCTGGAAAAATAACTGCATCCGGTGTTGGATTTGTCAGTTCCTGCTTGTAATCTTTAAGAGCCTGCTTGACCTTTTCCAGTTTTAAATATGCCTCATCATATTTTTCATCACCAAAATACATTCCCTGACTTTCCAGGTCTTTGAGTTCCTTCTTTAATTCGCTAATCTTCTGTGCAAATTCATTGGTTGCCTTTTCCGCTTTCTCTTCTCCGGCTGCATACTTATCAATAAATTCTATTGCTGCAGGATCATAACCATATGCCGAAGGATCGTCTACCTTTACCCGTCTGGCGGGTGTCGGCTCCTGTTCCTGGTATTCCCCACGATCTACTTTGATGGCATCCATCTGTTCCTGCAGGCTTTTGGTCTGTCTTTCTGCCTGTTTAGCTGACTCTGTTACCTGATCAATCCCTTCAGCTGCCTTGGAAGACTGGGCTGCTGCTGTTTCTGCCGCCTGGCCCACATTATTAAACACATTTGAAATATTGTCAGAAAGCCTGTCAACTGCTTTAGTGAGTCTGTCAAAAGCTTTTTCCAGTGTTCCGGTTCCTTTTTCCAGTCCAGAGGTATCAATTTTTGTATCAAATTTCAGACTGCCATCAGCTGCCATATCCTCACCTCTTTTCCAGGCATCAAAATAAGACGCTGTCACGCGCCTCAGCCTAATAACTTATTCCAATAGTCAATTTCTTCCTGTTCTTCTTTCGTATACCGTTTCTTAAGGTCACAGATCTTTTTATTGTTTCTACGAAATTCTCTTTCCCATTTTTCCAGGTGCTTACCTTTTGCCATTTTCTGCCGGATCCCCAGTACGGTGGAAAAGATACCTTCCCGGATTTCCATGAAATATCCCACAAAGGTCCACCAGTGAATATATGGGACGGATCTTACTTCGCATCCGGCCACCTGGTTGATAGCCGGAAACAGGATCGGCTCATCCTGCTCCCAGTCCATCACCTTGACCGGCATTATATCCTCTTCATCTTCCTGGCCACAGTCCAGGAACCAGAGCGCCTTTTTAGCTGCCTCTTCATAAAGTTCCTTTGGCATATCTGTCCAGCCTTCATACAGGATCTTACACATAACCACGTGAGCTTCTTCTACCGTAAGCTCTGGATCATTAAACGCCTGCATGATCACCAGGATATCCCTGTAGTCCGTTCTGATCTTCCATTCCTTTTTGCCTACCTTAAGAGTGACAGGAAGCTGGCCTAACCGGATCATTTTGTATAGCCGGCCGTATACTTCTGGATCCGCTTATTGCTTGCCTCTACTCCGGCTTTCATGTTTTTCTTGATGATCGGCATCAGACCGTTCATAACGGACTCAAACAGGAGCTTTCCGCCTTTTACTGGTGAAAATGGAGACTGACCATTAAACAGCGTGTCATAAACGTCTGCGTTAAAAATAGCATTAAAACAGTCTTTTACGCCCTGCTCTGCTTTCTTCCACTCAATACTTGCATTTTCATCTGTTGGATCTACGGTACCGTCCTCCAAAAGCTTGACGTTGCCCTGAAGCTCATCTTTCACATGCCCCAGCTTCTCCATTTCATCCATGCAGCGCTGCCACATATTCAGATCAGAAGGATTAATCCGGATCACACGGTCCGGATCATCATTTATCATGTACTCCTTATAACCTTCATCAAATTTAAGGCTTTCCATATATAGTCTCCTTATTCACTGTCAGGTGTAAACGTCTTTGTTTCTAAGGCAAAAGTTCCCTTTACTCTGTTGCCTGTATGATGTACATTAAACGGGATCTGATAACCGGTGGTATCTCCGCCATAGCTTGACACTTCAATAATCACATCTTCGCGATAAGCCACATAAGAGCCTGCTGCTCCAGATGCCGACTCCCAAAGGTGTACTTCAACAACGGTAGTTTTTAAGTCATCTAGGGTCTGACGTTCATCAATGATCCCCTGAAGCCGTTCAAACATAGGATCACCCACAACCGCATAAAACGGATCTGCCGTAGCCTGTGGCTGGTAGCTGTCCAATGTAACGGATGTTTCACCCAGAATATTGTTCTTGGTATCCACATTGGCATTCATTTCTACGTTGTATTCTTCCAGGTCTTTTCCTAAACGGACATAAGCTGTTTCCTTTGTGCCCGGAAGAGCAGAGTCAATAAAGTTACCCATGAATTTTCTTTTGATCTTCTGTCCTGCAATAGGTGCTTTATCTGCCATTTATTCTTCCTCACTTTCTACTTTGTACTGGGCATAGATCTGCAGCTGATACATAACGCCCTGATCAACGGTATCTCCCATCAGGCCCATGCTCATGGCATTGGCTGTGGTTGCCTTTAAAAATGTGGCCTCTTTCACTTCATCACCCACATTTACTTCTATTCCACTCTCTTCTGGAAGCTGCTCTAGCCAATAGGCCAGTTCCAAAAGGAAATTGCTGTTTGCCAGCCGGTTGTAATCTGTAAAGGACTGTCCCACTGCATACATAACAAAGTTATGCCTGCGGATCTGATTACCCAGGATATCTTCTTTCACCAGGCTGTCACCATTGCTGGACAGGCCGTAATTAACCGGATCCGGTTCTGTAAAATCAATGTGAATATCATCACCGGTCAGAAACTCGGATATCTTGGGATATTCCGTTAGTTTCTGACGCATATATTCAATGATCGTCATATCCTGCCTCCTCTGCTAAGCACTGCCTGCGCCGCCTGAAGGATATCATCCTTATGATCTGCTTTCATACGTTCAAACCATTTCTTTCCGCGCATAGGAGCACCAGCATAAGTCAGCTCTTTTCCTGTTGGTACCTTGATCTCATTTTTCTTCGCCCAGGCACTTCCAGTTGTTGGTGACACATAAAGGATGCCTTCATACAGGTAATGAGCAAACGGACCGGGAGTATCAATCTGGCCTGAACCGATTGTAGTGGCAGCCACCATCAGGTGTTTCAGCTCGCCGGCCTGACGCCTTGGCATATAATCACTCATATAGCGCATACATTCACTGTCGATTGCTGCTTGCACAGGTCCATTTTCAGCAACTTTATGTCTACGCCGCATTTCTGCCGTAGAAAGCATTTTTATAACTATTTTCATGGTTACACCTCCTACTTACAGGACAGCTCATAATGCTGGACCGCTTCACTACCATACAACCGTTCATCCACAGTTGTAACTGTTACATATCCATGGCTTGCTTTCAACGCTGCCAGTGACTTTGACATGGTTTCCTGACTGCTGCAGTCTATTTCGTCTTCAACGATACCTTTTACAGCCAGATCCTTTCCCTGGGTAAACGTAAGTGGATTGCAAAGACTTTCCAGCGGGATTACCAGAAGAACTGACGCTGCATCACGCTGGCCTGTTTTTAGAAAAGTAGACTGCCTCACATCTTCCCAATAAACATCTTCAACCGGTATCCGGATGTATCGCATATCCTTGCCGCATTTGTGGTATAAATACAAGGTTACATCTGCATTAGTAAACATCAGCACACCCCCTGATAGCATAAACCGGTATTTTCCAGCCATTTCTTAACGATCTGGTTTTGCTTCCTTATGGCAGCTTCTGTTAATTCCTGCGAAGATCCATAGGAAGCCGAATAAGTTCCGATCTTTTCAGAAGTCTTTCCGGATGCATTTTTTTCCGTCTTTTCCTGCCGACAGATAACCTCTGCCAGTTCACAGCAGCATAATTTTGCTTCTTCCGGAACATCTTCCATAATCGTCAGCCGTCCGAATGTATACTGATCCATGATCTGGCTTGCCTGTCTGGCATAAAAAGGAAAACCGGAGCTGATGGCCGCTTTCCTTCCAAGAAGATATTTCATTTTTTATAAAACTCTTCATCTGCATAAACCATCAGCTTTTTTCCTTTCTTTTATCACGCATTTTTGATAAGGGTTACATCCTTCGTTACTGCAGATGCAACCACCGTTACGGTCTCAGTGATCTGACTGTATCCGGTCTTTTTGATCTTTGCCGGATATGTACCAGGTCGCAGGTTAAATACTGCTTCGCCTGACGCATTGGTCTTTAATCTGGATCCATTTACATCTACAATAGCACCTTCAATTGCTTCCGGACTTCCTGCGTTATCCTTTACAGTAAAGGTTACAGTCTGAGTAGTTACCGGTGTTGCCGGTTCCAGATAAGCAAACGGGCAGCCTACACGGTCCTCATCCATTCTGGTTGCCGGATTTGGAAGAGCCCAACCCATACGAAATACAATACGCAGAGCTACCATATCCTGCTGAGCCAGGTTATAAACGATATCCTTAGTGATCGGATCCTGGATAACTCCCTGGTCAAGGATCTTTACAGTAACGTCCTGACGAATTGCATATACCGCCTGCTTAAAATCACCTACGATTAGTTGAGCAATGCTGTTATCATAAGCACCGTTCTGCGGGAAATACATAGGCGCACCGTCCAGTGCGTAATTAGTGGATCCCTGCATGTCGCTCTTAAAAATCGGTGTTCCGTCCGTTGCCTTGATGCCTCTTAACTTTGCTCTCATACCCATGGCTGCCAGAGCGCCAGTTGCCATGTAACCATCCTCTTCAACTTTGGAGATCACGCCATTCTCTCCCAGAAGCAGGTTGTAATAATCCGGAGTAGATCCAGGTGCTACGTTGTTGCCTGCCTGACGTGCCAGGGTGATGATATCGTTCTGCCATACTCTCGGGCGATTTACACCGAAGATGATCGCAGAGTCTACTCTCTGGCCGATTGCTTCATTTACTCTTGGAGTGATCTCACCAAAAATATCAAATCATCCGCATCCATCATAATCACTGCCTCTGGCATCGGCGACGATAACAGCCAGCTCAGCTGCATCCAGATATACGTTATCCCAAGCCTGGCGGCTGGTCTGTTTCATACCAGTGTCACCATCCACCCAGTACGCAGTTGGGAGGAAATCCAATACACGGATCCTGGTCTGGTCACTGGTCATGTTTGGCAGCTTTCGTGCCATGCTCATAAATACGGACTGCTTCGGTGCGTCCTGAAAAATGGTAGATACTACCTGTTCGCGGATGATTGCCTCCGCATCAGATCTGCTTGTAATATGTACTGGCATAAATCAATTACCTCCTTATTCTCTTCCAAAAATACTTCTTAAGGCTTCATTTGCCCTTGTCTTTGTGTCCTCAGTTCCTTTACCGCCCGATCCAGGAGTATAAGAAACCACTTTGGGTATCTGTGTGTCCTGAAACAAATAGGCATTGTCTTTCTTGACTGCCTCCAGAGCAGTTTTAATATCCGCTTCCTGGTTCTTGCTGGCTTTCAGCTTCTCTACATCCATGAATGGCATTACCGCTTTCAGATCACGGGGCTTGTACCCTTCTGCAGTAGTCTTTAAAAGATCATTAAAGTCACGATCCGCAATCTGCTTCTGGTACTCCGCATCCTTGGCTGCCAGATCTGCGGTCAGCTTGATGACTTTTCCCTGCAAGTCCTGAACATTGACGCCCTCAAAGCTTTTCAGGGTTGTCTGGGCTGTATCCAACTGAGTCTTATAGTTATCTCTTTCTGTCTTTATGGCTTCAATATCCCTGCCATTCTCAGCCATAATGTTGTCCACCTGTTCCTTTGACAGGCCCATGTCCTCTAAAAATTTTCTCTTCATTTTCTTCCTTTCCCACTACGCTTTTTACGGGGTTGCTTCCCTTGTGCTGGTAGTTTTACGTCATTCCGGACAATTTTCTGCATAAAAAGTAACACGCATCTCTGCGTGCCTACTGCTCGATCTTATTACATTTGGTACACCGTCTTACATAACCGCCATAAGGACCGGAAGCCCGGCTCCAGTGCTTGCGGTAGTGATGGCAACATTCTTTTTTCTTGAAAAACCTCTGCCAGATCCATGATATAAGTCCCGTAAGATCACCTTCTTTCATTTGCGACGTCGCAATTATTCTTCATAAATCACGTCTAACCCATAAGCTATTGCGGCATCGTGTTCAATCCGACACCCTCTAGCCTTTTCCCAACCCTTGCAGAAATAAGCTGCATGGCAAAGGGACATATTTTCCAGACTTTTAGCAAGGAAACAAAGAGGTATCTGTACCACTCCACGTTCTTTCATCTTTTCATTGCTATACCATTCATCAGTAAACAGGGTGTTTACAATTTCATAACCTTTAGCTTCCAGTATCTTAATCGCCTGTTCCCTGGTTGCAATAATCTCTTCATCTGTTTTTCCAGCCATGGGCTGACTAAGCATTGCTTTCTTCATCTTCTTATCCTCTCTTTCTTAAAAATGGGCACAAAAAATACCACCGGCCTACTGACTGGTGGTATTTACTGACCTTGTTCCCAAGCCCAATTCTTCACTTTTTTAAACGCTTCTACAGCTTCCTGTGGAACACCTTCAAGCTCGCCATCATGAATACATTTTGCATACGGCTTATAAGTTTCCATCGCCTTTTGAATCTCCTCCGGATACTTGCGAATTACCATGTTTCTTCCCTCTTCGATGTTTTACCATATATTCAGCTTCAACTTCATCATACCTATCAATCCAGAACATTTGATCTGCGTAACTACTTATGTCGCTTACATTGTACTCCGTGATACCTGCTCTGTCAATTGTCTTCTTTGCTTCTTTACAAGCATTCTCTATATACTTACCATAGTTTTCTCTTTGTAATTTCACCGTATCGTTTTCTAAAATTTTCAGCCTGCTTCATATGCCACATCTCATGAAATTCAACATTTCCTTGATCTTTAATCACTTTACTGTCTGCAATCTGAGGGATATAGAAAACTACATTTTGTATGGCGTCATACTTCCCATACGCTGTA
>ENA-OQDL01001454-OQDL01001454.1-human-gut-metagenome-genome-assembly--contig:-NODE-1454-length-11673-cov-3.656158_pt1 | contig 11673 bp, 9 predicted proteins | sample MGYA00242782_ERZ504609 | MGnify/ENA primary metagenome ERZ504609 (study PRJEB26092, sample SAMD00036320) | human gut metagenome | host: Homo sapiens | study: EMG produced TPA metagenomics assembly of... | reverse complement strand
ATTCACCACTGTCCTGCTTAGGCTGCAAATGGATATCGGTGACTACCGTTCTCTCTCCATCCGCTATATATTTATCAACCGCTTCCCGAAGCGAAGACGCAATAGAAGCATGTGACTGTGCACTGAGTTTCATACCAAAATCAATTTTATATATTATTTATATCCAAAAGTACAAAAAAAATTCTTTCTCTCAACACTTATTCTCTAAAAATTATCATCAAAACGTTTCATTTGTATTCTCAATTGGGATAGCTTACTCTCTCTTTTCTCTAACTCCAATGAATAAAAGGCTATCAATTGTTCATCCCTGCTGCCTGATTTCACCAAATTCTTCGCTTTACCCAACCATTCCTTGGCCTGTTCTACATTATCCTTTATTTCATAATATAGTGCAATATTAAAAGCCGCTTTCATCTTTTGCTGGCCTTTTCTCTTCTCATAGGCTATCTTCCACTGACTATACGCTTCATCCCAATTGTTCTCACGAAGATATACACCGGCATCGCGCATTTCAATATTCCCGCCATCGTAATAAAAACGAGCCACCTCATCCCAATGTGGCAACAGATGTTCTACTGGAATAGAAGCGGCATATTCCGAAGCTTCTTTTACTATCTTCCGGTCAGAAAGAGCTGGTTCTATTTCCCAGGAAATGGTATCTTGCTTGGCAACTACAAACAAAGGTTTATCACGATTGGGAATATATACTCTAACAATCGGAGATATAATTCCATCTACAGCATCTATAGGCATAGGAAAATCCGGATAGAACAGTACGCCGGGCTTAGTCTGAATATGAATACGATCAAAAGACAATATCATATCCACTCCCAAGTCCTCGCTCAGTTTCCGTACTTCCTCTTTAGTCAGAATGACATTAACCCGTGGCACTTTATCCTGTGCCCGGAATACAGAATCACAGATAATGACCTGATCGAAATAATTCACATTGGCAATATTCTCTGCCAAAGCTTCGGATGCCACTTTACCATCGCCTTCCAATTCGCTGCTCAGTATTTCATGATTATCTTTAGTTTTCAGTACAGGCATATTGTTTATCACAGCCACTTTTCTCACAGCATCCGGAAAACTGACATCGGCTGCCTGTAACTGGTCAAAAGATATGGTCTGCAAACTGCTGCAGGAAGCAAAAAGTGTCCCGGCAACTAGAATTATTAATGAGGCGGATCTTTTCATATTATCATTTTTTCTTAGGGAACAAAAATACGCTTATTTATGTAAGAAGTAAGTTAAAAGGAATAAAAAAAACGTCCGGGTAGTAAATTCTACCCGAACGTTTCTATAATAATCGTTATTTATCACGCATTTTGCCCGTGACAGTTCTTATATTTCTTACCGCTTCCGCAAGGACAAGGATCGTTACGACCCACTGTCTTTTCCGCACGAACCGGCTCACGCTTTACCTCGCGGGTGTCATGTTCGGCAGCAGCTTGCTGGTGAGGATCACTTAAATCCTGCTTTTCCTCTCTATACTGTTGACGAGGAGCCTGCGGTTCGGGAGCAGCTTCACGAACTTGTTCCGGTTCTTGAACCGGGATTTGTCCACGCATCAATACAGAAATGGTATTGTTATTGATCTTATTTACCATGTTGTCAAACAAATTGACAGATTCCAACTTAAAGATCAGCAGCGGATCTTTCTGCTCATAGCTAGCATTCTGTACAGAATGTTTCAGTTCATCCAGTTCACGCAGGTTTTCTTTCCATGCATCATCAATAGTATGAAGCAGAATCGCCTTCTCAAATGACTTCACAATCTCCTTGCCTTCTGTTTCATAAGCCGCCTTCAAGTTGACAGAGATATTATACAAGCGTTTGCCATCCGTAATAGGAATCATGATGTTTTCGTACATATGCCCTTGCATCTCATATACCTGTTTGATAACGGGATTGGCAATCTGGGCCATACGGTCTGTCTTGCGCTTGAAGTTGTTCATTGCCGCTTCAAAGGTTTTCTCAGCAAGATCTTCTTTTCTCATCTTGTTGTACTCTTCTTCTGTGAATGGTACTTCCATTGCCAATGTCTGCAATATTTCCATCTTCACATTATCAAAGTCGCCCAATTCTACAGCATAAGCGCAACGATCCCAAATCATATTCACGATATCCATACCGATACGCTCACCCATCAAGGCATGACGACGTTTGGTATAAACAGCCACACGCTGTTTGTTCATCACATCATCATATTCCAGCAAGCGTTTACGAATACCAAAGTTATTTTCTTCCACTTTCTTCTGAGCACGTTCAATGGAATTTGAAATCATCTTGTGTTCAATCATCTCACCTTCTTTGAAGCCAAGTTTATCCATTACACTGGCAATACGATCTGAAGAGAACAAACGCATCAAATCATCTTCCAATGATACAAAGAACACAGATGAGCCCGGGTCCCCTTGACGACCGGCACGACCACGCAACTGACGGTCCACGCGGCGACTTTCATGACGTTCCGTACCGATAATAGCCAAACCGCCCGCAGCTTTCACTTCCGGACTCAGCTTAATGTCGGTACCACGACCTGCCATGTTGGTAGCAATAGTCACGATACTCTTCTGACCTGCCTGTGCCACAATATCCGCCTCTCTTTGATGCAGTTTCGCATTCAACACATTATGCTCAATCTTGCGCATTGCAAGCATTTTGCTCAACATTTCAGAGATTTCCACCGAAGTGGTACCTACCAGAACAGGACGTCCTTCTTTTACCATTTCTTCAATCTCTTCGATGACAGCTTTATACTTCTCACGTTTTGTCTTATAAACGCGATCATTCATATCTTTACGGGCAATAGGACGATTCGTCGGAATAACAACGACATCCAATTTATAAATATCCCAAAGTTCTCCCGCTTCCGTTTCCGCTGTACCGGTCATACCCGACAATTTATGATACATACGGAAATAGTTCTGTAAAGTGATGGTAGCAAAGGTCTGGGTAGCAGCTTCCACCTTCACGCCTTCTTTGGCCTCAATAGCCTGATGTAAACCGTCAGAATAACGACGGCCTTCCATAATACGTCCTGTCTGTTCGTCAACAATCTTAACCTGTCCGTCGATTACAACATATTCGTCATCCTTTTCGAACATGGCATAAGCCTTCAGCAACTGGTTGATAGTGTGTACGCGTTCAGACTTGATAGCGTAATTTGTCATCAGTTCATCTTTCTTGGCCAGTTTTTCTTCTTCTGTCAAATCTGTCTCATTTTCCAAAGCAGACAATTGGGAAGTAATATCAGGCAAAACGAATAAAGTAGGATCTGCCGCATTTCCTGTAATCAAGTCAATACCTTTGTCGGTCAAATCTACGCTGTTTTGCTTTTCATCAATTACGAAATACAATGGATCAGTGGCTTCAGGCATACGCTTGTTATTCTGTTCCATATAAATTTCCTCGGTCTTCAGCATACCTGCCTTAATACCTTGTTCACTTAGGAACTTGATTAACGGCTTATTTTTGGGCAGTGCCTTATGACTACGGAACAATGCCAAAAATCCCTCTTCCTGATCTTTCTTGTCATCCGATGCAATCAAGCGTTTGGCATCGGCCAAATATTGGGTAGCCAACTTTTTCTGAGCTTCAAACAGACGCTCTACCAAAGGACGGAGTTGCTCAAACAACTGATCCTCACCTTTAGGAACAGGACCGGAAATAATCAACGGAGTACGAGCATCGTCAATCAATACAGAGTCCACCTCATCGACAATAGCATAATTATGTTTACGCTGCACCAAGTCTTTTGGACTGACAGCCATATTGTCACGCAAGTAATCGAAACCGAATTCATTATTCGTACCGAAAGTGATATCGGCCATATAAGCTCTGCGGCGTGCATCAGAATTGGGCTGGTGTTTATCAATACAGTCCACACTCAATCCATGGAACTGATACAATGGCCCCATCCATTCCGAGTCACGTTTTGACAAGTAATCATTAACAGTAACTACATGTACGCCATTACCGGTCAGTGCATTCAAAAACACAGGCAAAGTGGCTACCAACGTCTTACCTTCACCAGTAGCCATTTCGGCAATCTTGCCTTTATGTAACACTACACCACCGAATAACTGCACATCGTAATGCACCATGCTCCATACCATGTCATTACCACCAGCAATCCAATGGTTCTGCCAAATCGCCTTATCGTCCTCAATACGCACAAAATCTTTTCCTTGAGCAGCCAATTCACGGTCAAAATCGGTAGCGGTTACAACCAATTCCGGATTTTCAGAGAAACGGCGTGCAGTGTCTTTTACAATGGCAAAAGCCTGCGGAAGTACATCATCCAGTGCTTTTTCATATTTTTCCAGCACTTCTTTTTCCAGTTTGTCTATCTGCGCGAAGATGCCCTCACGATCTTCCAGTTCTGTAGTTTCGATAGTACCTTTCAATTCTTCTATCTTCTTTTGTTCCTCAGCAGCCGAATCAGAAATGTACTTCTTTAATTCTACTGTTTTTGCACGAAGCTCGTCATTGCTCAATTTGGCAATTTCCGGATAAACAGCCTTTATTTTATCAACCCATGGCTTGATTTCTTTCATGTCACGAGTGGCCTTATTTCCAAACAATTTGCCAATAAATTCATTAAATCCCATTGTATATTGTTATTTTTATTATTTCTAATTTGATTACTTTTGAAAGTGCAAAGTTACAATAAAATGCTGATTTATTTGCACTTCTCTCCTTAATATTATTTTCTGATGTCTGTCATTGGTGCCAGAACGGCTGCATTAGGAGCACGAATACGCATGTAATGGGCTACGGTGGGTGCTATATTGCCTATTTTTATAGGCGCATGGATTATTTCCGGTTTCATTCCGTTCCCAATGAAAATCAATGGAGCCGACGCATATGAATAGCGTTGCACCTGCGTATCAAGCGAATGTTCACGGAATACAGTCCAGCCTGGTAAGACTTCTATCCATAAGTCTCCGGAACATATCGGGTTATAGTAATTCTTTATTTTATCAATGGTAGGAGTCCACGCTCCCAATTGCAAACGTTGTGAAGAATACACATCTTTCACTCCGCTGAACTGTACCAAAAATTCTGCCGCACGATTTAATATCTCGGATATATTCAGTTGTTTCTGCTCTATCAGCTTATGATTCAAGTATATTTGCTGCTCAAAATGCGCCTCCACCCATTGTCCTTCACCGTAAATAGCAGCCAAATAAAGGTTCAACAGAGCAGAACAACGTTCAATATGGAATTCTCCACCCGGTATTTTATATTGAGGAGGATCAACAGGATCAGCGTCAGCATATCCTGTAGAGGTTATAAAGAATAAAGTATTGTTCAAACCAACTTTCCGGTCTATCAATTCCAATAATTCAGCAATACTGTTGTCCAGACGTACATAGGTATCCTGCATTTCCATCGGGAGTTCTGCAGGAGCCTTATGATCATAATTCCCGGCATAATATGCCAGTGACAAAAAGTCCGGAACAGCATCCTTTCCAATGGAAGTATTACTAAAACAAGCATTAACCAAACGGTTTACCTCATCATTAGCATAAGGGCTTGTTTTCAATTTACGGTATTTATTTTTCCGCTCGTCATCGAAATTATGCTTGAACGTAACTTGTTTGTTCTCGCTAGTCAAATATTTATAGACAGTCACAGGCAAATAAGGCTCCCACGACATATTGCCGATACGGAAATCCAATCCTTCACGGTCATTATAAGTAGTCACCCATGCAGGAAATGTACCATAATATGTACTGCCACTCCATTTTCCTGTTTCATCATTCAACCAGAATGCACCTTTCGAAGCATGACCGGCAGCCAACACCGCCATTTCACGTGTAGGAGCGATAGAATAAACTTCAGCTATTCCTTGTGTGGCTATTACCAACTCATCTGTCAAAGTCGACACCTTCATTTTCTGCGGAGAAGTGGACTCTGAAGTGTAAATACCCATAAAATCAGCATCGTCCACACAATTAAGAACTCGCAGAGTACTGCGGTCCATCCAGTTATCCCCCACGATTCCGTTGGTATAAGGTGTAGTGCCAGAATAAATGGCCGCTACAGCTGATGACTTATCCACATTAATAAAGTCATATTCGGCATTCCGATAAATCCGTCCTTCTCTCCACAACCGCTTGAAACCACGTTCACCGTATAAAGCCGAAAAAGCCTCTATATAATCAGTCCGCAACTGGTCAATAGTCAATCCGACCACCAACCTGGGAACCGCAGGAATGTTCTGTGCCTGCAACCCTGTTAATGCGATAACAGTCAAAAGAGAAGTTAAGATGCGTCCTTTCATTTATTGTTTTGTCTGTAATATAATAAAACGTGGTTTGCAGAACATATCAACAAACACAGTGCCAAAGGTAATACCGTTACATTGAATTTTTGCTGTACAAACGGCATTATCATTATAAAAAGTGTTAAATACACTACATTTATTGTATGATAGAGGTCTTTTTTACCTTTTATAGCTCGACAAACCATGACCGGAAGGTAAAGTAAAGGGATAGGATTCAATAAAAGGATAAGCCAATTGGACCCTACCGTAGGATGAGTAGAAAAAAGGACCAGGAAAGTAATGACACACCCCGCTAACCCTTGTACACCAAAAAGAAGCAAATCCCAAATCCAGATTATTTTCCTGGTTTTAAACTGCAACCATCCTACAAAACAAGTAATTCCTATTAAAATAAAGACACACGCCAGGGGTGACAATGGAAAACCGTCACCAACATTCTCCGGTTCTGCATCCACCACCTTTTTTTCATGCAGAATCAAAGGACGCACGCTGTCACCTACTACTATAGTCGCTTTTTTTGCCGCTTCCAGCAAATAAAAAGGGGCGAACATCTGCTTACGCGCATCAATAGGCTTATCAGCTTCACTGCCCAAACACATATCAATGCCCAGCTCATCCCATTTGTGTCCTTTAGTATATTGATGGACAATATCCCGAAAAGAGAGCCCCTCCTTTCCTTCAGAATAAACAACCTTCCCTTCAATACACCTTTCTATTACATCACGCGCACGGGTAGTGCAATTATCATAGAAAAAGTTATAACGGTAAACCCTATTCTCCGGCAGATAATTCTCTTCCAGCAATCTTCTGAGTTCCTGTTTTTCCGAAATAGTCAAATTCAATGTCTGCTGATAAACCGAGGAACCACGCATAGCATAACTGCCTTCAAAATAAGGATAACGGGTTACGCCCAATTCATAATCAGTTTCTCCTTTGACAAAACGATAGATAAAATGGGGAGTATTAAAGCTGAACATACCATAATTAAACACCCAGTCCTCTCCACGTGCCTTATCCTCATAGCGCAATGCCGTATGCCCGAACAAAAGCATATATTTCCGTACCGGGAGCACAAGTCATCAGACTTACCTTTATGTTATCTTCCTGACCTCTAACCGATTGGCCCAAGAAAAAGAATAACAATATCAATGCTATAATTAATTTATTCATAAATTCCATTCTCTGTTTACCGATGCAAAAGTACACCTAAATATTAATTAATTCCTCACAAATACCAATTTTTTATTGCTATTCCTATTTATTTTTTGCGTTACTTTGCAGCCGAAAAAGCAAAGTTGTGAATTTAATAATCGACATAGGAAACTCAGTAGCCAAATTGGCTATATTCGACAAAGGCGAGTTAGTTTGAAGTATTTCGTGGCTCCAATCATTCTTTAGATTGCCTCCCGATGCTTTGCTCCCGATACCCGTTGAAACGAGGTATCATAGCTTCTGTCATAACACTAAGCAATACGATCCGGCACCAACTGGAAAGATTGCCTTTTAACATCATCGAATTAAGTCATGAAACCCCTGTTCCCGTCACTAATTTATATAAAACGCCTCAAACACTGGGCATGGACCGTTTAGCAGCTGTGGTCGCAGCAAACTGGCTGAAGCCTGGACACGATGTGCTGGTTATCGACGCAGGAACCTGTGTCACATACGATTTTATTGACGCTGACGGAGCCTATCATGGAGGCAATATTTCTCCAGGAATGCGTATGCGTTTCAAGGCATTGAACATATTCACCGACAAACTTCCCAAAGTAAGCGCTAAAGGAGAAGTTCCGATGTATGGACAATCTACAGAAACGGCTATCCGGGCAGGAGTCATTCGCGGAATGGAATTTGAAATGAGCGGCTATATCACCCATCTTCAAAAGAATTATCCGGAGCTTTTGGTTTTTTTAAACGGGCGGAGATGAATTTTCTTTTGATACAAAATTAAAAGTATCATCTTTGCAGATAGATTTTTAGTATTGAAAGGTTTAAACAGAATATTAAGCTATAATGATAAATTATAAAAGACTGATTAGTGCGTCAATATTACTCACAGTCACAGGGCTGGCCGTAGCCCAAACAAGCACAAATTCTCCCTATACACGCTACGGCTTTGGTCAGTTAGCTGATCAAAATTTTGGTAACAGTAAAGCAATGGGAGGAATAGCATACGGTTTGCGAAACGGCTACCAAATCAACGCGTCTAATCCGGCATCTTATACAGCTATCGATTCATTGACATTCTTGTTCGATGCAGGAATGACTCTTCAAAATGCGAACTTCAAGGATGGTAATGTAAAAACCAATGCTAAAAACTCAAGTTTTGACTATTTGGCCATGCAATTCCGTCTATGGCAAAAAATGGGAATGACAGTTGGTTTTCTTCCATTTTCTACAGTAGGTTACAACATTTCCAAAACACATGATTTTGAGGATGTAGACAATAACGGAAAGTGGGCCGAATCTTATAATGGCGACGGAGGCTTTCACCAGGTTTTTGTAGGATTAGGTTATAAAGTATTTAATAATTTGTCTGTTGGTGCAAATTTTTCATATCTTTATGGAGACATTACCCATCAATCCATGACAGCTATTGGAGCGACAGATACACGTAGTATCAAATTAGACAAATTTTCCATCAGTGATTATAAACTGGATTTTGGTTTACAGTATACTTATAAGTTAAACAAGAAAAACACAATAAATGTAGGTGCCGTTTATACACTGGGACATACCTTGCACGGAGATGCATATAAATATCATCAGACAGGTACGGAAAGTAATGGTTCCATTTATGTACAGTCACAAACTGGCGATACTATTCCCAACCCGTTTAAAATGCCACATACATTTGGTGCAGGTCTTACTTATGTATATGACAACCGCCTGACGATTGGGGTTGACTATACTTTACAAAAATGGAATACAGCCGATCTGACTTGGAGCAAGTTCAACAAAGAAAGTGTGGAAATGAATAACCGCACAAAAATAGCTTTTGGTGCGGAATTCGTACCAAGTTATATCAGCCACAACTATCTGAAGCGTATCCGTTACCGTATGGGAGCTTATTATTCAACTCCTTATAATAAGGTAAGCTATACTGATCCGGACACAGGAGCGACCAGTTTTCAAGACGGTGCACGCGAATATGGCGTCAGTGTAGGTTTCGGACTTCCCATGTTCCAAAGTAAATCTATGCTGAACATTTCCGGACAATACATTAAAGTCAGTCCTAAATTTAAAGGATTAATGGAAGAGAACTATTTGAGAATCAATATCGGGCTCACTTTCAATGAACGTTGGTTCATGAAATGGAAAGTGGATTAATAAATGGAGAGAAGCAAATAAATAACAACAACTAAATTTATATACGATGAAAATGAAGATGGTAACAGCGCTGTTCGTTCTTTCCTTAGGTACAACAGCTTCTTTCGCTCAGACCGGAGCGTCAGACGGATCAAGATTCGGACATGGTGAAGACAGTATCCGATGCTTGAAAAATATCAGTATTTACACTGAGTATGTCAAAACTAACAATTTCAAGGACGCCTATACTCCTTGGATGAGCGTATTTACAGAAGCCCCCAAAGCTCAAGTAAGTACTTATACTAATGGTGCAAAAATTCTTCGTGCTTTAATAGCCGGTGAAAAAGATGCAGCTAAGCAAAAACAATACTTCAATGAACTGATGAAAGTTCACGACCAGCGTATCCAATATCTGGACGATTTGAACAAGTTGGTTAAAAGAGATGCTACAAAGGGTTCAATTATCGGAATGAAGGCACATGACTACTTCACAATGGGTGGACAGGACATGAATGAAGCATACAACATGTTCAAAGAAGCCATTGAACTTGAAAAGAAAATTCCGACTATTTGTATTACAAGAATTCATGGATGCTGCTGCCCGTAAAATGAAGAGTGATGAAGCATACAAAGAACAATTCATTCAGGATTACTTGTTTGCATCAGGAGTTGCTGATGGAGCTTTAAAAGCTGCCACAAAGGAAAATGACAAAAAATTATTGAAAGTGGCAAAAGACAATATCGATGCATTTTTCATTAACAGTGGTGTAGCGACTTGCGACAACCTACAAGCTATCTATGCTCCGAAAGTTGAACAAAACAAAACTAATTTGGATTATCTGAAGCAAGTTATTTCTGTAATGCAGATGCTAAACTGTACAGAACAGGAAGCTTACTTTGCTGCATCTGAAGCCGCACATGCCATCGAACCGACTGCCGAAACTGCTGTAGGTTGCGGATACATGTATTACAAGAAAGGTGATATGGACAAATGTATCGACTATTTTGATCAGGCTATCAACTTAGAACAAGACCCATTAAAGAAAGCCGACTATGCATACAAAACCGCTGCTATTTTATTCAGCAAAAAACAGTTGAGCAAGGCAAAACAATATGCGCTGAAGTCAATCTCATTGGATGGAAACAATGGTAAGCCTTACATTTTAATTGCTAATATGTATGCATCAAGCCCTAACTGGAGTGATGAAGCCGCATTGAACAAGTGTACTTATTTTGCTGTTATCGACAAATTACAGAAAGCAAAAAGTGTAGATCCTAGTGTTGCTGAAGAAGCAAATAAACTAATTGGTACTTATGCAGCCCATACTCCTAAAGACGCAGACTTGTTCTTCCTCAGCTTGAAGAAAGGTGACTCTGTTACAATCGGTGGATGGATTGGTGAAACAACAACTATCAGATAATTATGTCGTCTGAAAAAAAACAAGAATCACACTTTATATTTCTAAACATAACAGTTGCCATTTGGGCAACTGTTATGTTTGTTTTATTCCCAGCATGCTCAGGAGGCGAAAAAAATCTGGCGGAAGCCATTACAGAAAGAGATTCATTGCCTAGCATGAAAACATTGGGGGTTACTACCCTTATATCCGATTCCGGTATTACCCGCTACAAAATTATCACAGAAGAATGGGAAATTTATGATAAAAAGAACCCTCCTTATTGGGCTTTTGAAAAAAGGAGTTTATCTGGAAAAGTTTGATTCCCTATTCCATATTGATGCCAGCATAAAAGCCGATACAGCCTATTACTACGAGAAAAAGAAACTTTGGGAATTGAGAAGCAATGTGCATATCCGCAGCCAAAGAGGCGACAAATTTGACACAGACCTGCTCTTTTGGGATGAAAAACAGGAAAGGGTCTATTCTGACAAATTTATCCGCATTGAACAAGAAGACAAAATCATTACCGGTTATGGATTTGTTCCTCAGTATGGAACCAGTGCTCGCCGCCGGGCATGACGGTCAGGCCAGCATGGTGCTGCTTGGCAAATGCAGATACCGTTTCAATGGATGTTAAGGCAAGTTCCTGTTCGGTCACCCCCGACC
>ENA-OQDL01001453-OQDL01001453.1-human-gut-metagenome-genome-assembly--contig:-NODE-1453-length-11673-cov-4.486056_pt1 | contig 11673 bp, 8 predicted proteins | sample MGYA00242782_ERZ504609 | MGnify/ENA primary metagenome ERZ504609 (study PRJEB26092, sample SAMD00036320) | human gut metagenome | host: Homo sapiens | study: EMG produced TPA metagenomics assembly of... | reverse complement strand
CATGTTCCGCTGTGGATTGCTGGGCCGATGCCAAAGCGCGATTGAGGTCGTCAAGCTTGAGCTGATGCTCGTTGCAATTCTCTTGGGTCTCGGTGATTTTCCTATCCAGCTGCTCGAGCTGACGGGTGAACGATGCGACGCGATCTGTGGCGGATTTCAGAGATTTCTCCGCCTGCTGGGCTTTGAGCCGGGCTTCGGTGCGTTTGGCGGATTCCTGGTCGACGAGTCGAGCCGCTTCATCGCGCTTGGTTTTGGCCTCGGCCACTTGCTCAGCCATTCCGCCGTCTTGGGCGGTCAACTGTTTGACCTGTGCCAATGCTTTGTCTCGGCGGGCGGCCAGAGACAGGTCCGATTGAGAGATTGAAGAGCCGCCGACCGCCGCCACGCCGTGTGTGAAGGTCTCGCCGTTCTTGGTGACGGCCCGCATGGCTTCGCCGAATGCCACAATCTGTTGGGCTTCGTCGGCGGTGCCGGCCGCGGCTACATCAGCCAGCAGGAGACGCACGGTGCGCACGACCGCTTCGGCCTGTGCCGGGTTCTCGGCATCCGGGTTCGCGGTGACGAGTGCTGCCAGCGCGTTGCCCGATTGCGGGGCGGCCCCCGCGTTCTCGGCGCTACTCTCCTCCGACTCCGTGCCCGGCTCTGTGGCGGGATCGCCGGCAATGCTCGCGGTCAGCACCACGGCTTTGCCGAGCTTATCTTCCCGAGCGCGTTCGAGGGCGTGCAACATGTTGCCTGCCTCGGGTACCACGATGGCGCTGGCATACTGGTCGAGCGCGTGGGCCACGGCTTCTTCCCAGCCTTCGGCCACATGGATGAAGTCGGTGAGTCGGCCAAGCGAGGCAACGTCCGTATCGCGCTCCAACGATCCGGAGGCATTGCGGCTGTCTAGCGTGTCGGCAAGCGCATCGGCCTTGGATTTGAGCGAGATGATCTTGGACTGTATCTCGCGCTGCTTATCGGCGCGTTCATTCAGTCGTTCGCGGCATTCGGCGAGCGTTGCACGTGCGGCGTCCAATGCGGCACCGTCATCGTCGGCAATGGAGTCCGCTTCGCTGCGCAATGCGTCCAGCTGTTGCTGGGCATCGTCGCGCTGGGAAGTCAGCGAGTCGCGTTGGGAGGCGTAATCCTTGGCGCGGCTGGTCGCCAGTTGTACGGCGGATTCCTCGCGGGCGATGAGTTCGCGCAGTCGGGCGATTTGCGCATCGCGTTCCTGTGCGGTTTTGCGCAGTTCCGTCAAGGTCTGGCGGACTGAGGCAAGCTTTTTCTCGTCGTCGGCGCGTTCCTCGGTGGCCTTGTCGAGTGCGATGCGCGCATCGGCCACGGCCTTGGTTTGTGCCGCTGCCTGAGACTCCAGTTCCTCGGCTCGTTTGACAAGCATGCCGGGATCCTCACCGAAGTTGGTGACGATCTGGCCGGCGAGTGACCGGCTGCGCTCTTCGGCCAACTGGGCGAGCGCGTTCAGTCGTTCACGGGTCTGCGAGAATTCATGCCAGTATTGGTTGGCCTTGGCGATGGCCGGACTGGATTCGGAGCTCAACGCCTCGACCTGTTCGATGCGTACTTTGACTTGGGCGAGTTCACGTTGGGCGACGGCCAGCTGGTTACGCACAGCGCCAAGCTCTTGACGTACCGTGTCGCGACGGCTCATCGAGCGTTGAGCGTCTTCGGCGTACAGGCGGGCTTGGGCGTCGCGTACGGATATCTGAATCGCGTCGGCGCGCCGGGAGATACGTGCCTGGCGTCCGAGGGGGCCGAGTTGGCGGTGAATCTCCCCCAGCAAATCGTCGAGTCGGCTCAGGTTCGTTTCGGTATTGGCCAGCTTGCGCAACGCGCGTTCCTTGCGCTTGCGGTGCTTCAGGATGCCGGCGGCCTCTTCGATGAACGCACGGTGGCCGGACGGGTCGGCCTTCAGAATCGCATCCAATCGTCCCTGGCCTACGATCACATGCATCTGCTGGCCAAGACCGGTATCGGAGAGGAGTTCCTGAATGTCGAGCAGGCGGCATTGCGAGCCGTTGATCGCGTATTCGGAGCCTCCGTTGCGGAAGATGGTGCGGGAGATGGTGACTTCCGTGTAATCGATATCGAGCGTGTGATCGGAATTATCGATGGTCAGGCTCACCTGTGCACGGCCTAATGGCGGGCGGGAGGACGTGCCTGCGAAAATCACGTCCTCCATCGAAGTGCCGCGCAGGTTTTTGGCGCCCTGCTCACCCATTACCCAGATCAGGGCGTCGACGATGTTCGACTTGCCCGAACCGTTGGGGCCGACCACCGCCGTGATGCCGGGCTCGAAGCGCAGCGTGGTGGCGGAGGCGAAGGATTTGAATCCGCGGAGGGTGAGTTCCTTGAGATACATGGCGTGAGACTGTTTTCCGTATGCCGGGTGTCCGGGTATCCGATATGCCTTGGATGCGGGTTACCGGGCGTCGGCGGAATCGTCGGTGTCGGTGTCGGCACTGGCCGTGCCGGTGCCGGCGTTACCGGCGTCACTGGCCTGTTCCTTGCCGAGGCCGAGGACGTCGAACACGTCGAAGTCGTCCGGGCTTACCGAATCCTCGAGGTTGTCGGCGGCCTCATCCTCGGCCTTGTCTGCCGGCTGATCCGAATCGTCCGGGTCAACTGCCGGCTGATGGACGGCCATAGCCTGCCTCATCGTGGGGCTGGCGTGTTCCTCAAGCATCAGGCGTGCGTCGCCGGCGGTGACGAAGCTGCCGCAGATAAGCACGCCGTGGCCGTAGCCCACGCCCAGCTCGTCCTCGGCATCGACCATATTGACGGCGGTCTGAATCGCGTCAGGCAGGTTCGCTTCCTTGATCACACGGTCACGACCGAACACGTCCACGGCAATCTTCTCAAGCTCGTCGGCCGGCATCACGCGCTCGCGCCACGAATTCTCGGTGACCACCACGGAGCTCAGGATCGGCTCCAGAACACCCAGATATTCCTCGACCTGCTTGTCGCGCATCATGGCGACCACACCGACCAGCTGCTTGAAGTCGTAGCTTTCCTCGATGGCCTTGCGCAGGGCTTCGGCGGCATTCACGTTGTGTCCGCCATCCAGAATGATGGTCGGTGAGGTGCGGATCTGTTCGATGCGTCCGGGAATCTTGACCGAGCTCAACGCCTCGGCCACCAAGTCGCCGTCCAGCGGACCGTTGACCGGAATCACCACTTCGGAGGCGGCGAGCGCGGCAAGCGCGTTGTGGGCCTGATGCTCGCCGAACTTGGCGATCGGCACGCCCTCGTAAGTGCCGTTGGGCGTGGTCAGGGTGGCGACTTGGCCGCCGACTGCGGCCATACGGTCGGACGCGGTCATTTCGTAGCCGTCGCGCACGAGCATGGCGTGGTTGCGTTCGGCGGCTTCGGCGAGAATCGGCATGACGGCTTCCTCATGCGGCTGCGGGCCGATGATGGCGGTGCAGTCGGCTTGATGATGCCGGCCTTCTCGGTGGCGATCTGTTCGACGGTGTCGCCCAGCCACTGCATGTGGTCCATGTCGACCGGGCCGATGATGGCCGCGTCCGCGTCGAGCACGTTGGTGGCGTCCCACAGGCCTCCCATGCCGACCTCGACGATGGCCACGTCCACGGGCGTGTCGGCGAACTTCCAGATGGCCATGGCGGTGAGCACCTCGAAGAAGCTCATCTTCGGCTTGCCTTGCTCCTCCATCTTGGCGTCCACCAGGGCCACGAGATCCTTGGTCTGGTCCCAGATGTCGATGAAATCGTCATCGGACAGCTGCTGGCCGTCGATGGCGATACGCTCGTTGATCTTCTCCAGATGCGGCGACGTGAACAGGCCGGTGCGCATACCGTAGGCGCGGCAGATGGCCTCGGCCATGCGTGCGGTGGAGCCTTTGCCGTTGGTGCCGGTGATATGAATCACGCGGAACGACTGCTCCGGGTGGCCCAGGATGTCGAGCATCAGGTTCATCCGGTCGAGATCCAGATTGGTGGTGTTATGCTCCGGCGGGCGGCTCATGATGTCCAGTTCGACGTCCCGCATGCTCTCATTGTTCCGATTCGGATGCTCGAATGACATATCCTCTTCTGACCTCTGCTTGTGTTGCTGTTGCGCCGTTCGGAGTGCGTATGCCACTTACGTGTTCGCGCCATTCTCGTCATGTCTACGCATGCCCGCGTATATTCCGCTTCCGCATGCGCAGGAAGCTCCCCTTGCACAGGTTTGCCCTGCATGGTTCGGGATTCTTGCCTTCACGCGTGGAGCCGCACTCCCTCAATTCCCTCTATCCTAGCCGCCGGGGTGGTTTATCGTGCGCGCACAGTGAAACCGTCTCATATGTCGCCGCCGCGCGGGCAGTCTCTACCTGCAGCCACGCACAGTGAAGCCGTCTCATATAGTTGCAATGCGGCTCTTGCCGTCGGCATCCCATTCTTAGTCGGTTGTAATCCAAAACTTGTATGTCCGGCGACGCTGATGCTATTCAGCGTCGGTACAGTGCCAGCTTCTGGCGGTACACCGACGCTATGATGCTCTTGCGCGTCGGTAGCTGGCCAAAACCTGGATTAATCCCGACTCCATCGCCTCTCAGTGTCGTCTCCTCGCCAAGGCATGCCATTCTGCCGTCGTTGAGAAATTTCAACGTCGTCAATCGACCATGTCTTGCCCCGGAAACGACTCTCACAAACGTCCTCTACATCATCTTTTGAACTCGCAGAGGCTCATTCACTGTTATGACTGCTCTCACCGTCGGCAGCCGTCCAAGCCCTGGATCTATGCCGCCAATAAATTGCAGCAAATCGTCGGCCCCGATACGACCATTGGACTCACGCCGACGCTAGATTCCACACTCAGACAGAAGCCAGCCAATATCTGAACCAGCACCGACGGCGTACAAAGCATAAGCACCGTTAACCGTCAATTCGCCGCCCTCTACCAGCTACATCCGCCTTCGCCGATGATATCTTGTTCGAATCCCCAAAGCACGTTGTTCGAATGACATTACTGATGGTGGATAAGTTTTGTATGTTATCCACTATTCCGAATTAGCGGCCTAATACCTTGAAATTATCGGGAGCATCTCGCTCCAAGACAGCCAAGCTCCGAGGCTAGAACCACAATGGCTGAAATTCATACTTACGCTGCTTCGTTCCGGCTACGCTCGACGTCATGAAGACACACAAAGCAGTGGCCTCGCTCATATCAGCCGCGCAGAATGAGCTGAGATGCGTCTATTCAAGAAATGAAGCGGAACAGACCGCTCTACGCCGCCGTGCCCAGAGTGGTGAGTTGTTGAAAGTGTATGACGGCATTCCCAGTCTTTATGCAAATACTGCATACTGGGATGGTTTGACGCCGCCGGAGCGAACGTTGCATATGGCCCGCGCTCTTGCGCAAGAGCATCCTCAGTGGGTTTTTGGCGGCTTGGTGGCAGTAAGTGCCTATGGATTCGAACATCAATGGCATTTGCATGATGACTGCATAACCATCGTGACTTCCGATCATGGATCTCGTCAATGCCATCAGCGCTTACGACATGTCTATATGCCCGATATGAACAATCCGAAGACACATTACGAGGCCTCCGGCCTATCCCTGATATCACCGGCTAGAACCTTGGTCGAGGCCGCTATAGACCTTGATTTTCGGTTTGCGTTACCGATCTTTGACTCGGCCCTTGCCAAGGGAATAACCAAGGAAGAGATAGCCGCCGACTGCGTTCAATGGAGAATCGATTATGCCCGAGTATTCCGCCTGCTGCGCTATGCAAACGAAAGGAGCGAGAATGGTGGAGAATCCCTCGCGCGAGGCACCATCATCGAAGATCGCTTCCTCACGCCGCGTATTCAGGTAACGGTGACCGACCCACAGACGAATACCGAGTACCGCGTTGATTTCGTATGGAAGCTCGATGACGGGCGCGTGATAGTGGCCGAATACGACGGCACACAAAAATACGTGGACCCAGCCATGACCGATAACCGCAGCATTCAGGAGGTGGTGGCCAAGGAACGCGCACGCGACGAGGGACTGAAACGAGCCGGTGCCACCGAAATCGTCCATTTCACATACGCCGACGTCATCGAACGTACTCCGCTGCGGGTAAAACTGATCAAAGCCGGGGTGCCTCAGGTGGAGACCTCCGCATAGCAGTGAGTCCCGCGACGCGATAAACCTTCATCGCATGGGTTCACATGGATTCAGCCCACAGAATATGTCAATATCAATCGGCAAGCTCCAGCCCAAGCCCATGCCCCTCTCCTTCCCTACCGAGAACAATAAACGGGCCCGCATTCCAGCCCGCCGCACTCGCCATATGGGCATGTCCGGAAGACCGTCCAAATTCCGTACTTGGTTTTACCGTCAGCCGTCAATCGTGGCACATCGCATAAAGCCGACTAATATGAGGTGGGAATCGATGATTCGACAACAACTACATACAGGAGAGTGGCAATGGGTGAAGTGATCACCGCCAAGGACAAGGAATATGAGGCCGAAGAGCGCGCTACGGCACCGGGCGCGAACCAGTCGATGAGCGACCGCGTGAACAACCGCTCGCTGCGCCCGCAGTCGGCCGCATTCAAGGAGTTCATGAAGTCCGGCTGGGCCGACGATGATCCGGAGATTAATCCTCTCGAATCCTCCAAGTTCACGCCAGCCCGCCTTGAGGCGCTGGGCAAGGCCTTCCCGGGCGAACGTCTGGTCATTCCGGCCGGCCAGCCGAAGGTGCGCAACAATGATTGCGATTACATGTTCCGCCCGGACACCACGTTCGCCTACTACACCGGTCTGGGTTCCGATTACGAGGCCGGCGCCGTGCTGGTCCTGAACCCGGTCGACCCCGACTCCCCCGAAGCCGCCGCCGGCAAGACGCACACTCCGGAACTGTTCGTGGCGCCGCGCGCCGACAATTCCACCGAGGACTTCTTCATGTCCGCCCACTACGGCGAATACTGGGTTGGCCCGCGTGCCGGTCTCAAGGAGATGCAGGCGATGACCGGCATCGAAACCCACGACATCGCCCAGCTGGCCGACGCCCTGTCCAAGGACGTGGGTGCCGAAGCCGGCGCCGTACGCGTGCGCGTGGTCAGCGAAACCGACCCGCAAATCACTTCGATGGTTGAATCCATCCGCGAGGCCAACGGTTTCGCCGATCCGGACAAGAACTCCGCATCCGACGACAAGCTGCACGAGTTCGCCGCCGAGGCACGCATGGTCAAGGACGGCTACGAAATCAACGAAATGCGCAAGGCCGTGGACGCCACCAAGCATGGCTTCGACCGTCTGCTCTCCGCACTGCCGGCCGCGCTCGACAAGCCGCGCTCCGAGCGTATCCTCGAAGGCGCGTTCAACGCCGTGTCCCGTGAACTGGGCAACGCCGTCGGTTACGACTCCATCGTGGCTTCCGGCCCCCACGCCCCGATTCTGCACTGGATGCGCAACACCGGTGTGGTGAAGACCGGCGACATGCTGCTGGTGGATGCCGGCGTTGAGGTCGATTCCCTGTACACGGCCGACATCACCCGCACCTTCCCGACCAACGGCAAGTTCACCGACTTCCAGAAGCGTCTGTACCAGGCCGTGCTCGACTCGCAGCAGGCCGGTTTCGAAGCCGCCAAGCCGGGTGCCACCTACTCCGACATCCACCACGCCTGCATGCGTGTGATCGCCGAGCGTCTGCACGATTGGGGTCTGCTGCCGGTGAGCGTCGAGGAGTCGCTGTCCCCGCAAGGCCAGCAGCACCGCCGTTGGCTCGCCTGCGGCGTGGCCCACCACTTGGGTCTTGATGTGCATGATTGCGCGCAGGCCCGTTTCGAGTCCTATCAGGGCGCGCCGATTCGCCCGGGCATGATCTTCACGATCGAGCCCGGCCTGTACTTCCGCGAGGATGATCTGCTGATTCCACCGGAATACCGCGGCATCGGCATCCGCATCGAGGACGACGTGCTCATGACCGAGAACGGCCCCGAATGGATTTCCGCCGGCATCCCGAAGCAGATCGACGACGTCGAAGCCTGGATGGCCGAGCAGGCTGCCCAAGCGAAGTAACCTAAGCTCCCTCTGATGAGGGAGCTTCTTTTCTACTAAGGAGGCAATGTGTCCACTCCGGAATTTGTGTTGGAATTGCGTAAGAAGATCGGCCATGATCTGTTGTGGCTCAATGGCGTGACCGGTTGTGTACTGAACGAACATGGTCAACTGCTGTTGGGCCGTCGTTCGGACACGGGCGAATGGGCGATGGTCTATGGCATCAACGAGCCGGGCGAACAGCCGGCGGACACGGTGGTGCGCGAAATCAAGGAGGAGACGGGCATCGATGCCCTCGTCACCGATTTGGTGGCCGTCACCTCGTCAGACAAGGTGCTGACCTACGCCAATGGCGACAACACCATGTACATGGATCATTCGTTCCTGTGCGCCCTGAAGCCCGGCGGCAATGCCGAGCCATTCGTGGGCGACGAGGAAAGCCTGAGCGTCGGTTGGTTCGATCTGGATGACCTGCCCGCTCCCCTGGCGGCCAGCACGAGCGAGCGGCTGGAGCTGTTCCATACTTACATCGAGAACAAAAAGCACGGCGACGCCCACGCCCTGTTCCAGTTCGATGGGCAGCAGTACTAGCGGATATAAAGTTAGCTCCCTCTGACGAGGGAGCTCCAATGCTATGCGATTACGCCTCTTGGGCTAGGAGCTCGTGGAGGTGGGCGCGGTGTTGCTGCTGTTCGCGCGGGTCGGGCACGGGCAGGGAGGCCAGCAGCTTCTTGGTGTACGGGTTCTCCGGGTGCTGCATAATCTGGCCGGCATCGCCGTGCTCCACGATCTGGCCCTTATGCATCACCATGATGCGGTCGGCAAGCATATCGACCACCGCCAAATCATGGGTGATGAACAGGCACGCGAAGCCGATTTCCGCCTGCAGTCGCTTGAACAGCTCCAACACCTTCGCCTGTACCGACACATCCAATGCAGAAGTCGGCTCATCGGCGATCAGCAGCGACGGCTTCAACGCCAAACCACGCGCCAAAGACGCCCTCTGGCGCTGGCCGCCGGACAGCTCGTGCGGGAAACGGTTCATGTAGGCGCGCGGCAGCTGGACCATCTCCAGCAGATCGCCCACATAGTTCTTGGCATCGGCCACGGAACCGTACTTGTGGTGCACGAGCAGCGGCTCGGCCACATTCTCCGCGATGGTCATCAGCGGGTTGAACGAGGAGCCCGGATCCTGGAACACGAAACCAATGTCCGCGCGCTTGGGCTTGAAGTCACGCTCCTTGACGCCGTTCATCTCGATGCCGAGCACGTTCAGGGAGCCGCCGGACACCTTCTGCAGGCCGGCGATGGCACGGCCGGTGGTGGACTTGCCGGAACCGGACTCGCCCACCAGGCCCAGCACTTCGGAGCGGTGGATGGTGAAGTTCGCGCCGTCCACGGCCTTGAAGTCGGGCTGCATGAGATGGCCCGGGTACGTGATGGTCAGGTTCTTGGCCTCGACGGCGATCGGCTGTTCGCGCCAATCGGCCTTGCGCTCGATCGGCTTGCCCTCGCGGTCGCGCACGACCAGCTTCTGACCGATGCGCGGCACGGCACCCAGCAGTCGCTTGGTGTAGTCGTCCTCGGATGGTAGAAGATCTGCTCCACGTCGCCCTGCTCGACCACGTGGCCGCGGTACATGACGACCACCTGGTCGGCGATGTCCGCGATCACGCCCATGTTGTGGGTGATGATGAGCACGGAGGCGTCGAACTCGTCACGGGCGAGGCGCAGCAGGTCGAGAATTTCGGCTTGCACGGTCACGTCGAGGGCAGTGGTGGGCTCGTCGGCCAGAATCAGGCCGGGGTTCAGCACCAACGCCATGGCGATGACGATGCGCTGCTTCTGGCCGCCGGAGAACTGGTGCGGGTAGTAGTCCACGCGGGTTTCGGCATCCGGGATGCCGACCTTCTTCAGGATGTTGATGGCCTTGGCGCGCAGTTCCTTCTTGTCCTTCATGCCGTGGGCGCGCAGGCCCTCTTCAATCTGCCAGCCGATGGTGTACACCGGGTTCAGCACCGAATTGGGCTCCTGGAACACCATCGCGGCCTCGGAACCACGCACTTCGCGCAGCTGTTCGCCGCTCAGGGAGAGCACGTCCAGCGAATCGGAGCCATCGCGCTTGGACAGGTAGACGGCACCGGAGGTGGTGGCCGTCTCCGGCAGCAGCTTGATGATGGAGCGCGCGGTCACGGACTTGCCGGAACCGGATTCGCCGACCACGCCGACCACGGTCTTGCGCGGAATGGTGAAGTTCACGTCCTCGACGGCCTTGATGGAGCCGGCGTCGGTCATGAAGGAGACGGACAGGTCCTTGATATCGGCGAGATTCTTGTTGTTTTCGCTCATCTCTCACTCCTTGCCTTCCGGCTTGCCCTCGCCGGTCCATTCGGAGGCGACGATGGTCGGGTCATGGTCGGTGACGGTGGCCGGCGGGTCGACGTTCGCGTCGAGTTCGGCGATCACCTCGTTGCGTGCGGTCGGCTTCTCGTTTGGGTCGACGGACGTGTCTTCGATCGATCCGACCACTTCGCCGGCGGACTTGCGGGCGCGCAGACGCGGATCGGCCAGATCGTTCAGCGATTCGCCCACCAGGGTGATGCCCAGCACGATGAGCACGATGGCGATGCCCGGGAACACGGCAGTCCACCAGATGCCGGCGGTCACGTCGGAAACCGAGCGGTTCAGGTCGTAGCCCCATTCGGCGGCGGCGGTCGGCTCGATGCCGAAGCCGAGGAAGCCCAGGCCGGCGAGGGTCAGGATGGCTTCGGACGAGTTCAGCGTCAGGATCACCGGCAACGTGCGGGTGGAGTTCTTGAACAGGTGCTTGGTCATGATGCGCCAGGTGGAGGCGCCGACCACGCGCGCGGACTCGACATACGCGGATTCCTTGATGCGGATCACTTCGGCGCGAATTGTGCGGAAATACTGCGGGATGTACACCACGGTGATGGAGATGCCGGAAGCCAGAATGCCGCTCCACAGGCCGGACTGGCCGTGGGAGATCATGATGGCCATCAGAATGGCGAGCAGCAGCGAGGGGAAGGAGTAGACGGCGTCGGCGATCATCACCAGAATGCGGTCCACCCAGCCACCGTAGTAGCCGGAGACCAGGCCGAGCAGCACGCCGGCGAAGATGGAGAGCAGCACGGCCACGACGATGGCGATGACGGCGGTGCGTGCGCCCCACACCACACGGGAGAACACGTCGAATCCGGCGGCGGTGGTGCCCCAGATGTGTTCGGCGGAGGGTGCGGCCTGCGCCGGGAAGGACGTGCCGTCGGCGGCCTTGATCTGGGCGTGGCCGTAGGGGCGATCAGGCGGGGCGAAGAGGGCCACGAGCAGGAAGAACGCGGTGATCGCGAGACCGGTGATCAGCATGCCCTTCTGCCAGCCGACCGCCACGCGCAGTTCCTTGATGATCGGGATCTTGGTCCAGAACGGCGTCTTGGTGCTGACGTTGAGCTTGGTAAGGCGGTCGTCACCGGGGGACGGTGATCTTGTCTTGGGATGCGGTGGTCATCTCAGTACCTCACTCTCGGGTCGATAAGCGCGGCGATGACGTCGACGATGAAGTTGACGACGGCCACGATGATGGCGATTAGGATAACGATGCCCTGCACGGCCACGAAGTCGCGTGCCTTCAGGTACTGCGACAGCATGAAGCCGAGGCCCTTC
>ENA-OQDL01001452-OQDL01001452.1-human-gut-metagenome-genome-assembly--contig:-NODE-1452-length-11674-cov-3.570278_pt1 | contig 11674 bp, 15 predicted proteins | sample MGYA00242782_ERZ504609 | MGnify/ENA primary metagenome ERZ504609 (study PRJEB26092, sample SAMD00036320) | human gut metagenome | host: Homo sapiens | study: EMG produced TPA metagenomics assembly of... | reverse complement strand
AGCAGTACGGAACAGATCCGGGTTTTTAATACATATTTGTCTTTCATACCAAAACCTCCTTATATCTCTCCGGAACGGCTCACCTTCAGCTGGAAGATAGAGGCGGTTACGGTAATGACAAAAATAAGAACACCAGTTGCAGCAGCCATACCCATATCATCATGTAAGAATGCGTTCTGATACAGGAATAAGCCAAGTACCTGGGAAGCATTTCCAGGACCACCTACTGTGGTGGAGTAAACCTCGGTAAACAGCTTGAATGCACCAATTACAGTGATAATGGAGCAGACGATCAGCTGTTCCTTTGCAAGAGGAAGGATAATGCTTACTGCGCGGCGGATGGGGCCTGCGCCGTCAATAACAGCAGCTTCGATGTAGTCTCTGGACACGTTCTGGAAAGCAACTACCATTAACAGGGTAATGTAGCCGGTGAACTGCCACTGGCTCATTGCAATGATACAGAAGATAGCCAGGTTTTTATCACCTAACCAGGTCTGTTGCATGCTTGCAAGTCCGACGTGCTTTAAAAATGTGTTTAAAAGACCAAGCTGCGGATTGTAGATAAAGTTAAACATCATACCAACGGCAGTCAGGGAAACCAGTGCCGGAAGGAAATAGATGTTTCTGCAAATTGATTTAAAGCGGTCACTGGCAAGTCTGCTCTCTAACAGGAAAGCCAGGAATGTTCCAAATCCAACCTGCACGATCAGGGAGATCACGCAGTAATACACATTGTTCCGCATCATGATAGGGAATGTATCATTTGTAAATAATCTGCGGAAATTGTCAAGTCCTACAAACTTCATGGAAGAAGAGTAGGAAGAAAGACGGAAAAAGCTGTATACAAGGTTAACGATAATAGGGATATAAACAAAGCCAAGGACCATTAAAAGGCCGGGGATCACATATAAATACGGTGTGAGTTTTGTTTTCTTTTTCATCCTGACACCATCCTTTTCTTTAAAGATAGGGAGCAGATGCTGCTCCCTATCGTGGATTTCTTATAAAACTTTAACGAGAACTATTCAACCAGTTTCTGAGCTTCAGCAGCTACCTTCTGGATCTTAGCCATTGCGTCAGTTGGGGTTACGTCACCATTTGTGATGTCGGAAATCTGGGTCAGATACTCGTCGCAAACTGTGGAGTACAGAGCGTTATCAAACCAGATGTCCATCTTCTTAGCGTTGGAGATTACATCGTAAGCACTCTTTAAGGACTCATCGGTTAAAGTCTTGTCCAGGCCAAGGGAAGCGTTAAACCAGCCAACCTGCTCTGCCTGCTGTGCACCAACTTCAGCACCAAGGAACCATTTTAAGAACTCTACGCACTCATCTGGGTACTTGGTCTTAGAGGAGATCGCAAATCCTTCAGGAGCGCCGGATACCAGATTTGGATTACCCTTAGCACCTTCGATGGTTGGGAACTTGAACATTCCCCAGTTCAGATCTGGGTTTTCCTGCTTAACATTGGTGATCTCAACTAACTCTGCAAAGAGGATAGCGTTCTGTCCCTGGGTAAAGCCTAAACGGGCCATATCATGGGTCATACCATTTACACCTGTGTTCATGTAGGATACTAACTGCTGGTATTTTTCAAGAGCTTCTGCATATCCTGGATCGGTAAATTCACCGGTCTTAGGATTGTAGTCTTTTGCTCTGGTCTCATCATCTACTAACTGCTCATTTAATGCGCCGATGTAGTGAGCGGATGGCCACTTGTCCTGGTTTCCTTCTGCGATAGGATCCATGCCGGATGCTTTGATCTTGTCAAGAACCTCGATGAACTGATCCCATGTCTCAGGAACTTCCAGTCCTAACTCATTGAAGATATCTTTGTTGTAGAAAAATTCTTTTGCATCCAGACGGAATGGGATACCATAAACCATGCCATCTTCAGTTGTGTATTCATTCATCTGTGTTTCCATCAGAGAAGCTTTCCAGTCAGGATCTGCTTCCATGTATGGAGTTAAGTCTAATAACAGGCCTTCACGGATAAATCTCTCAGAGAACTCACCGCAGAAACTGAAGAAGATATCTGGGCACTCATCGGAACCAACTACGACTTTGATCTTCTCTTTGTATGGCTGGTTCTGTGCGCTGGTCACTTCAAACTTGATATCTGGATGAAGGGATTCGTACTCAGCAAGTTTGCTTTCAATGAAGCTGTTGCATGGATCATCAGGGAAACGGTGGAACAGTTTGATGACTTTTACATCACCGCTGTTTCCGGAATCAGCAGCTGCTTCTGTTTTGGTTTCTCCACTGCCTGCTGCAGCTGTGGTGCTGTCAGAAGAGGAACTGCCGCCTCCGCATGCGGTAAGGCCCAGTGCCATTACTGCTGCAAGTCCAAGGCTTACGGTCTTTTTCAGTTGTTTTTTCATAATGATCTCCTTTCGGTCCTCAGTTTTCGCTGTCTCTGTTGTATTGATACAACACATAACATCTTAGTACAAAATATACCACATTGTTATATGACTTGCAACTGTTTTTTTAATGTTTTTGTAACTTTTGTTGATAAAGTTTTAACTAACCAGCACTTTTTGAGAAAAAATGACGGCGTTTCTTTAGAAAATAAAGTTATTTCATAAAAAACGCCGTTGTTTTTAAAATTCCTCTTTATAGTTGTATTGTCGCTTCTGAAGAATATTAGGTACAGTAATTTATACTATGAACCTACGTAACAATCGTAAGACGGTATCTTTGGGGGTTGGTAAGCAGCTTGCTGTAATGCAGCACCTCATCATCCTGGTCAAAGACCTCATCCTTTTGCAGCAGGAGAGCATGTTTTTCCGGAACTCCCAGACGCTGGGCTTCTTCCGGTGTAGCGTAGCAGATCTCTACTGTTTAACAGAATGGGTTGGGATCAGTCCGTGGTTATGGAAAAATTCATAGGTAGAGCCTAACAGGTTTTCCTTTAAAAGAAATTCCATACGCTTGGGATAGTAGCTGTCCTCGATCATCACCGGCACATCATCATTTTTACGCAGACGGACGATGCGCAGCACTTTTTCGTTTTCATCTACTTTCAGACGTTTGGCAATGGAACCGTCCGGTATCATCCATTCAACGGTGATCAGTTCCGCAGATGGCACATGCCCGTCCATTTTGCTCATTTCTGTAAAGCTTATGATCTGGTTGTCTACAACACGGTGCAGTTTCTTTTCTGCCACAAAGGTTCCAATGCCCTGCTTGCGTACTACGAAACCGTCATCTGCCAGCAGTTCAATGGCCTTGCGCACAGTAATGCGGCTTACTTCAAAATGCTGGCTGAATTCTGCCTCTGTCATCAGCTTGTCCCCGGCTTTTAATTTGCCGTCTGCAATCTGTTGTTTGATCTTTTCGGATAGCTGCTGGTAAAGAGGCACCATAGAATTTTTTTATCATGAATATTTATTTCACTCCTAATACATTCATTTATATTGTTTTGCTTAAATGCGGCACGGTTATAAAAACAGGTGCGTGAAAAATTCCGAAACTGGGAGAATGTTAATCGATAATAGCAGTTCCGTAGCCGAAAGCCCCTTCTAAGCTGCAGACCTTCGCTGCAAATTTTGCCCCACAGTCCATTGCATGCTTCAGCTGGGCGATCATATGGTCATGGTCACCGGCAAAAAGAGCTCCATTTTCCTGAAGCAGGGTAGTGAGCAGAGTGGAGAAATAGGAGTCTCCGGCGCCCATGGTATCTAATACAGTTTCTGCTTTATAAGCAGGTGCATAGACGATCTCACCGTCATAAAGTGCATAGGAGCCGTCTTCGCCTACAGTACCTACTACTAAGGTTACTCCGTAGGAAGCTGCTTTTTTCATTTCACGTTCTCTTTCCTCTGGAGTTAAATGTGCGCAGGAAAGAAGGGCTACTTTGATATGAGGACACACCTGTTCAAGCAGGGCATCGTCCCATACAGTAGAAAAATCAAAGGCAATAGGTACACCTGTCTCTTCTAATAAAGACAGGTCATCATAGATGTAGCTGTTTGTATTGGAGTAGATCACCTGGAAGGACTTGATATAGTCCAGATCTTCTTTTGTAAAGTCAAATGGATGTTCTTTGGCAACACCGCCGCGGTTGGAGCCTAAGAATACACGATCCCCGTCCTTTAAGGTAACGCGGGCTGCACCGTTTTCACCGTGGAAATGTCTGGAATGGCTGAAGTCTACGCCTAACTGGGTTAAGATTTTGCAGTTGTATTCAGCAACGCCGTCATCACCAAATTTACCAAGATATGCTGGCTTTCCGCCGTTCATAATGGAATAGACACATGTGTTTACACACTGTCCTCCTGGATACATTTTTCCTCTGGATAAGTATTTATCCACTACATTATCACCAATGGCAATGATTTTTGCTTCACTCATATTAAAAACCTCCGGTTTTTTCGCTCATATTTCCTGACGGATGTCCGTAGGACAACAACAATCTGTTAGATACAATATATAACAATATATAACATCTTGTCAATGAGTTTGTATATTACCGGAGGTTTTTCTTGCAAGCTTACGTCGGATTTACGATTTTTTGACCCTGGTATCATACATATAAGGTTCAAACAGTTTGAAGTTTCGGCAGTCAGCCTCAAATGGCTTCTGATAATAGTCGGAAGCAGTGATCTCCTGGCTTAAAAGTCCGGTGTAGCCGTTTTTATTTACAGTTTCAAGCCAGTTTTTCAGGTTGTGATTTCCGTCACCCCAGATCAGATGTCCGTAGGGAGTTCCGTCTATGAAGTGCATGTGTACAATGTTCTCGGCTCCTAAGGTATCAAACCACTGCTGTAAAGTCTCGCCTGCCACGCCCATTGGACAGGTGTCGATCATGGCTTTAAAATTAGGATGGTTTATTTCCGTAAGCATCCGCTTTACATCATCAACAGTAGTTGCCAGATTGGTCTCATCCGGGCGAAGGGATTCCATAGCAAGGGTAATGCCCTTTGTACCGGCATAATCAGCCAGCCGTGCCAACATGTCGCGACCCCGTTTCCAGCCTTCTTCCCGGTCTTCGTTTAAATATCCCCGTCCGGAGTGTACAGCCATGACCTTACAGCCAAGTTCTTCACCGGCATCTAGGCCTTTTTTGAAATATTCAAAGCTTTTGGCATACAGATCCGGGTCTCCGGCTGCAAACTGATAGGGGACAGTACAGTTTTCCGGGGTGATGACCTGGATGGTAAGACCACGTTCTCTTGCCATTTTGCTTACTTTTTTACAGTCATCATATTCCAGATTGCTTAAGAAAAAATGAGGGGAACCAGCCCATAATTCGATGGTCTTAAAACCGGCCCGCATCTGGGATTCCAGAAAATATTCCAGAGAATAGAATTTATAATGGATGTTCATGCCGGATACCTGATCAGGTCGTATTAGTTTCATTTTGTATACACTCCTTTAACTGTAAATTTTTTAAATTGAGTATAACACAGGAAAGCCGGGGCGTACAGATAGGAAAAAATTAAGGTATGTTTCTTTTTGTAACATGCCATATGCCGTATATGATCAGAACCGAACCAATAAAGGAGGACAGGCCAAAGGGTTCTTTAAGAAACAGTACTCCTGCAAACATGGACCACATGGTCTGCAGGTTGGAGAAAGCAGCAAGCCTGCCGACAGACATTTTTCCAGCTGCATAATTTACCAGGATATTGCAGGTAACAGAGCAGAAGATACTAAGGATCAGTACCGGGATGATAAAGCCGGGGATGGTGGCGTAGTGAAGCAGTTTCATGGCATTACCGCCCAGTTGGTGGACTGCATTGGCGGTGAAAAAGAGACAGGAGCTGCAAATAGTGAAATAAGTGCGTTCAAATGCAGAAAAAATTTACAGCTGCTTTCCTGTTGATCACACGCTGGGTTGCAGATAAAAAGCAGGCAGAAAGAACAAAAAGGATGCCCACCGGCTGGATTGCGCCTGAGGAGCTGCCGGCCAATATGATGATGACTACACCGGCTACCGGGAGAAAGCTGAAAAGGATCTGGCGCAGAGTGGGAAATTCTTTTAAGAAGAGAGCAGAAAGTCCCATTGCCAGGATCGGGATCAGGGATAATACTACACCTGTGAACATGCTGTTGGTAAGGGCGATGCCATAGCTTTCGCAGTAAAAATAGGCTACATCATTCAATGCCAGAAGGAGTACAGGAAGGATGTTTTTGCCTTTTAGCGAGATGCGTTCTATTTTAAAAAGAAGGATTAAATTCATTAGTAAAAATGCGATGATAAAGCGCATAGACAGCAGAATACTGGTGGGGGCATAGTTTAAAGCTGTCTTGGACAGAAGAAGACTGAAGCCCCAGAGAGTGTTGCCGGTAATGGCAGCAATATCAGGTATGTTTTCTTTTAGACGGGATGTTGGGATGGAAATAGTATCAGCGGGTGTAAACATGGAAACCTCCAAAAGTTTTTGATGTCCTATCAGGGTCTTACATTTGGTTAACGTATTTTAAATACAAGTTGAGTGTATCATTGCAGGTATATCTTGTAAAATACGGAAAAATCATATATTATATTGAATGGATTGAATATATTTGACTGGTACAGTTATTTTGAAAACGATGTACTAGTACACCGTTTCGAAAATGATGTACTGGTATTGGATGAAACATCAGGCCTGTTTTATTGATAGAAAATCGTTAAAAGAGAAATGGGGAAAGAAAGGATATGGATCAGGAGATACTGGCATTTTTAGAGATCTGCCGGTGTAAGAGCATTTCAAAAGCAGCGGAAAAATTATTCATCAGTCAGTCATCCTTAAGCACCAAGATCCGTATTTTGGAGCGGAAATTAGGTTATTCTCTTTTTATAAGGGGAAAGGGAAGCCGCAGTGTAATGCTCACAGATAAGGGAGAAAAATTTCTGGGACTGGCAGTGAAATATCAGGAGATACTGGAAAAAATGTTGGCTTTAGGCCGGGATGGAGGAAGCGAGAAGCTTCGGATATCTTCGATGAACAGTTTAGGAACTCATCTGCTGACGCCTGTATATGAGCGGTTCATGGCGGAAAATCCGGATATTATACTGGAGATAAAGGATGCGGATCAGGCTCATCTGGGAGTGGAAGAAGGGATAACAGACCTTGCTTTTACAGTGGTAAAAGTTGAGTCTGCTACTGTGCAGGTGCGTCCTGTTTTTGCGGAGCCTATGGTGTTTTTGTGTGCAGAGGACAGCCGGTATATGAACAGCTGGAATGAGAGGAACGCAGAAAAAGTGGAAAAGGATCAGTTGGATCTGAACCATGAAGTATATGTGGACTGGTTTTATGAATTTGTCCACTGGCACAGTCAGCTGTTTCAGGGGCGGCAGCCGAAGCTGGCATTATCTATTATGAGCCAGCTTCAGTTTTTTCTGCGTAAAAGAGATAGCTGGGCTTTTGTTCCGGCCAGTGTGGCTGTGGGGCTTCTGGCAGAAGGCGGGATAAAGAAGTTGCCGGTGGATTTTAAAGTGCCGCCAAGGGTGGTCAATTATATGTGCATGGAAAAGGCAGCGGGAAGCAGAAAAATCCAGCTTTTTTTACAGTGCCTGCGCCAGGTGCTTTTAGAAATGGAACAGGTGGAGTTTGAGATTTACATATAGAAGAATATATTAAAGAATATATTAAAGATATTCGTGATCCGCTTATTTTTCTTTGAAAATTGGTGTGGTGGATATAAAACAGGAGGATGTAAAGCGCATGATAAACAGAGAAGACATGCTGGAGCTGACCAGGCGTATGACACCGGCCAGAGCTTCCGTAGGCCGGATCGCAGGGGCCTATTTTGATGAGGAAGGCTATGTGGATGGCACATTTAATACGAATTTTCTGAAGCTGTCAGCCAGTGAGCGCACAAGAAATTTAAATATGGCGAAAACGGTGCTGATCTCTAAGACAAATGAGCAGTTGAAGGAATACAGAATTACAAAAGAGATGGGAAAGCCGGGAAGTGTATGGCAGCTGCTTGATGGTGTAAAAGAGTCAGAAATGAAGAATGACGGGTATATGGATCTGTTTTACGAGGTTCTGGGAGAGAAATATCATCCGGGATATCCATTTTCCTGCTTTATGTATTATGGTCAGTATGATGTGCCGGTAAAGGGAACGGATAAGGAGTGGATGGAAGGTTCTGAAGAGGTCTATACATATCTGCTGTGCGTTATCAGTCCACTGACAGGTGAATATGAGACTGGGACGCCGGAGTTTGGATTTTTGTATCCGGCTTTTAAGGACCGGAGTACAGGCTGGGAGTTTGTAAATGTGTATGAGAAGCTGCCGGAACGGGTACACCGGGAATGGATGGAATGGCTGTTTAAATAAAAAGCAATAATAAATAAAATAATGAGAAATGAAGTTTGCGTTAAAAGGAGAAGGGGAAAATGACAAAGGTTACAACAAAGAAAAAACTGGCTGTTTTAGGAAATGGATTTCTGGCGGGGATCATTGTAGAGGCTTATAATAAGGGACTTTTAGAGGAATATGAGCTGACCGGTATATTGGGACGGACAAAGGAAAAGACAGAAGCACTGGCAGAAAAAGGCGGCTGCCGTCCATGCAGCACTTTAGAAGAACTGCTGGAAGACAAGCCGGATTATGTGGCAGAGGCAGCTTCTGTTAAGGCTGTCCAGGATTATGGTATGAAAATATTGTCCGGCGGGGCAGATATGATCCTGTTATCTATTGGTGCGCTGGCAGATGAAACATTTTACAGAGAGATCAGTGAATGTGCAAAAGAAAATGGAAGAAAGATCCACATTGCTTCCGGTGCCATCGGCGGTTTTGATGTACTGCGGACTATTTCTCTTATGGGACAGGCACAGACTTCTTTCCGTACAAAAAAGGCCCGAAATCCCTTTCCGGAACCCCGCTGTTTGAAGAAAGCCTTATGACAGATAAAGAAGAAAAGCAGGTATTTCACGGAAGCGCAAAGGAAGCCATTTCTATTCTGCCTACTAAGGTAAATGTAGCAATTGCAGCATCTTTAGCATCTTCTGGCCCGGAAAATGTAGATGTGAGCATTTTCAGTGTTCCGGAAATGGTGGGAGATGACCACAAGATTACAGTCCAGATCCCGGGAGTAAAGGCAGAACTGGATATTTATTCCAGTACCAGTGCCATTGCGGGATGGAGCGTTGTGGCAGTGCTGCGAAATCTGGTTTCACCGATCGTATTCTAAATAACAGGAATAGAAAAAGGGAAGCTGACATTGCATCAGCTTCCCTTTTAAAAACCTTATTTTAAGCCATTTCTTAGAACTTGCCAGCCTTTGCAGCTTCCTCGATGGAAACAGCAACTGCAACAGTAGCGCCTACCATAGGGTTGTTACCCATACCGATCAGACCCATCATTTCTACGTGAGCAGGAACTGATGAAGAACCAGCGAACTGTGCATCAGAGTGCATACGTCCTAATGTATCTGTCATACCGTAGGAAGCAGGACCTGCTGCCATGTTGTCTGGGTGAAGTGTACGTCCTGTACCACCGCCGGAAGCTACGGAGAAGTACTTCTTGCCTTTTTCGATGCATTCTTTCTTGTAGGTACCAGCTACAGGATGCTGGAATCTGGTTGGGTTGGTGGAGTTACCGGTGATGGAAACGTCAACGCCTTCTTTCCACATGATAGCAACACCTTCTGTTACGTCGTTAGCGCCGTAGCAGTTTACTTTTGCTCTTAAGCCGTCAGAGTAGGACTTTCTCCACAGTTCTTTTACTTCGCCTGTGTAGTAATTCATCTCAGTTTCAACATATGTAAATCCGTTGATACGGGAGATGATCTGAGCAGCGTCTTTTCCTAAACCGTTTAAGATAACGCGCAGAGGTTTCTGACGAACTTTGTTAGCTTTCTCAGCGATACCGATAGCACCCTCAGCAGCTGCGAAAGACTCATGTCCTGCTAAGAAGCAGAAGCAGTCAGTATCTTCTTCCAGAAGCATCTTGCCCAGATTACCATGTCCTAAACCAACCTTACGCTGGTCAGCAACAGAACCTGGGATACAGAATGCCTGAAGACCTTCGCCGATTGCTGCAGCAGCGTCAGCAGCTCTCTTGCAGCCCTTCTTGATAGCGATAGCAGCGCCTACAGTGTAAGCCCAGCAAGCGTTCTCGAAGCAAATAGGCTGGATCTTCTTAACCTGAGCATAAACGTCCAGGCCTGCATCTTTTGTGATCTTCTCAGCTTCTTCGATAGAAGCAATGCCATAGCTGTTTAAAACAGAATTGATCTTGTCAATTCGTCTCTCATATGATTCAAATAATGCCATCTTCTTAATCCTCCTAATTGGTCCTCATCATTCTTTACGTGGGTCAACGATCTTAACAGCATCAGCAACACGTCCGTACTGTCCTTTAGCCTTTTCCCATGCAGTAGTAGGATCATCACCCTTCTTGATGAAATCGGTCATCTTGCCAAGGTTTACGAACTGGTATCCGATGATCTGATCATCAGCGTCTAATGCAATACCGGTTACATAGCCTTCTGCCATTTCCAGATAACGTGGACCTTTCTTAAGAGTTCCGTACATAGTACCAACCTGAGAACGCAGTCCCTTTCCAAGGTCTTCCAGACCAGCACCTACAGGAAGTCCGTCTTCAGAGAATGCACTCTGAGTTCTTCCGTAAACGATCTGTAAGAACAGCTCTCTCATAGCGGTATTGATCGCATCACATACAAGGTCAGTATTTAATGCTTCCAGAACAGTTAAACCTGGAAGGATCTCAGCTGCCATAGCTGCGGAGTGAGTCATACCTGAACATCCGATGGTCTCTACCAGAGCCTCCTGGATGATACCTTCTTTTACGTTCAGGGTCAGCTTACAGGCACCCTGCTGTGGAGCACACCAGCCTACACCGTGTGTCAGACCGGAAATGTCTTTGATCTCCTTTGATTTTACCCATTTTGCTTCTTCTGGGATTGGAGCAGCGCCATGATGAACGCCCTGTGCAACTTTGCACATTTCTTCTACTTCCTGTGAATAAATCATGTGTTAAAACTCCTTTCAAAGATACTTGTATGATTGGTTGTGTCTGTAGGAACAGACATGTCCGTTTGTTAAACCGGATGCCTTTGTTAAAATTATCACGGCACACCTATGTTCATTTTCTCACATAATATGACATTTTACAAGCAAAATTTTCTCATGTGAGAAACAAGTTTTTCATGTAAATGTACTAAAAAAAAATACAGGGATAACAGGGAAAATGGGTATAAAAAAAGACTGCTATAAAGTGAAAAATTCATTTTACAGCAGTTCTTTATCTCCAGCCGGAGCGTGTTCCCGGGATAATCAGTGTGAGACCGGACACCTCCGATACGGGCGAAACCGTACTCCTCCCAGAACTGGCGACTTCCTTATTATAAAACTCTAAATAAAAAAATACAAGGGTGGAATAACCTGGGAAAGGGAACGTAAGAGAAGTAGAAGTAGTGGAAATAAGATCGTGGAAAATGAAGAAATGTGTAAAAATGTCTGTAAAAAGGGGGATGGCCCGGAGTACTCTGCGTAGCAGGTACTTCCGGGCCCGCGTCATCTCTGACTGGTTTAAAAATATACCATGACCCGGTTTAAAATGCAATGGAAGTCATAGAAACGTAATGAATTGTAATATTTCTTACAAAAAACAATAGAAAGAGTTATAAAAGATAGATGAAAAATATTTGAAAAATCTGAGGTTTTGTTATATACTACATATTACGATAGCGGCAGTATGTCTTTAGCGATG
>ENA-OQDL01001450-OQDL01001450.1-human-gut-metagenome-genome-assembly--contig:-NODE-1450-length-11697-cov-2.763354_pt1 | contig 11697 bp, 9 predicted proteins | sample MGYA00242782_ERZ504609 | MGnify/ENA primary metagenome ERZ504609 (study PRJEB26092, sample SAMD00036320) | human gut metagenome | host: Homo sapiens | study: EMG produced TPA metagenomics assembly of... | reverse complement strand
GTGAAAGTGACGGAACTGAGTCATGAGGCATTGAAAGGTTACCTGAAATAATGAACTTCCTTTCAAGTTTTGAAGCCGGTACGGCCCCGACTATATCGGAACTACCGGACTGGCAAAAGCCCTTGATTATGTGAACGGACATGGCATTGAACAGATAGCCGCCCATGAGCATGAACTGACAACTTACGCTTTGCAACGTCTGAAAGAAAATTCCCCCCATATACGTATATTTGGTGAAGCAGCCGAACGGGGAGCGGTCATTTCTTTCCTGGTGGGAGATATCCATCATTTCGACCTCGGCACGTTGCTGGATCGTCTAGGTATTGCCGTGAGAACAGGGCATCATTGTGCACAACCTCTCATGCAACGTCTTGGCATAGAAGGAACTGTACGTGCTTCGTTTGCCATGTACAATACCAAATCGGAAATAGACACTTTGGTGGCAGGAATTGAACGTGTCAGCAAGATGTTTTAAAGATATGAGCTGCTATTCCTGTGGAGTAGCGGCTTTTTTTATTCTTTAACTAAAAAAAGAGGGCCTCGAGTGCAGTGATTTGAGCTTTCGTGCGTCTAATAGGTAAAGAAACAAAATGTTCATTGAATATCAGGAGGGTCGTGAGACCATGCTTATATTATATAAATTCTCTCTCTTTAACATTAATGCAGCTATATCGTAAAAGTTACGGTGTAGCTGCAACTTTTTTAGAGACTTCCTCCGTCTAATAGAATAGTTGTAACCATTGAAACAGCTGTTGCGATTGAAGATGAATTGAATATTATTGTATGTAAAAAGAAAGGGGAAACGCTGATAACAGCGAATCCCCCTTTTTTATCGATTATTTCCTTCCTTTTTATTCAGCAGTCAGCTCAATTACGCGGCTGAAAGCCTGATTTGTTGTGAAAGCATTGATTCCCACTTTCATCAGATAATCTCCTGAATAAGTTTTCTCATTGGCAGCCAGATTCGATTTGGAATTCGGCATCAGGTTGATTTCTTTCACCTTATACATTTTCTTCGCATCCAGTCCCTGAAGTTTTACCGGGAGCAGTTTCTCACCGAAACGTGGGTGGATATCGTAGGTATAAAGCACAGCTTTGTTCTTATCCGGTGAGGCATACATGAGAGACATGTGATTGCCATCGTAGGGAGAAACCAATCTGTATTGATCGCCGTCCAGAATCACTTTTTTCAGACGCGTCCAGTTGGCAACTGCATTCTGGCAGTAAGTCTGTTCGTCTGCATTCAGTTCCTTCAGTCCAAGGTCAAAGCCCAGTTTGCACATACTTGCCACATCCGTACGGAACTTCACGCTTGTGTTCTTGTTCCAGCTGGTTACGTGTGCACACATGGCTTTTGCCGGGAAGATTTGTGAGAATCCCCACTGGATAAACAGACGTTCTATCGGGTCTGTGTTGTCGCTGCACCAGAATTCTGTGTAATATTTCAGAGCTTCGTAGTCGCAACGGGCGCCACCGCCGGAGCAGAGCATCATTGGCACGTTTGGATATTTGTCTTTGATACGTTTCAATACATTGTATATACCACGTACATGGTCGATATAAAGCTGTCCCTGTTTATTTTTTAAATATGGAGAATAAACATTTGTAATTGGAGAGTTACAGTCCCATTTAAAGAAAGCCACTTCCGGATTCTCTGTCAGGATCTTATCCACTACACCATATACAAAGTCCTGTACTTTCGGATTGCTAAGATCGAGTACCAGCTGATTACGGTAATAATATGTTTCGCGGTTAGGCAGTTGGATAGCCCAGTCGGGATGTTTTTCGAACAACTCACTTTTAGGGTTAACCATTTCCGGTTCAATCCAGATACCAAATTTCACTCCGGCTTCTTTGGCAGACTGTACAAGGGCAGGAATACCGCCCGGCAGTTTGGATCTCATCACTTCCCAGTCACCCAGTCCGGCATTGTCACTGTTGCGTGGGTGCTTGTTGCCAAACCAGCCGTCATCCAGCAGGAACATATCTACACCAAGATGTTTAGCTTCCTTCATCAGTTCGGCAAGCAGTTCCTCATTGAATTTGAAGTAAGTATTTTCCCAGTTGTTTAATAAAGTCATACGGTCGCCTTGTCCGTCTTTCAGCTGATAGTTGCGTGCCCATGCGTGAAGGTTGCGGCTGGCTTCGCCCGTACCGTTGTTGCTGAAAAGTAAAGATGAATTCAGGAGTTGTAAACACTTCATTCGGCTTCAGTTCATAATCAGATGCATAAGGATTGATGCGGGGATTACACGGAGGTTACCTACGTTGTCCACTTCGAAAGTGAACTGGAAGTTTCCTGTCCATCCGATAGTACCTAGCATGGCACGTCCCTGCGCTTCCTGTGCCGGTTGTTCAAAACCAAGCTCAAAGAACGGTGGGTGTGCATGGCAGCACGGCTTCCCAGTTTGGTTGTCGATCACCTTTTTACCGAACAACAGAGGTTGTGTGCTCATTGTGCTTCTTTTGCCCAATCGCTACTGAATTCTGTCAGGTAATATTCGTTTCCGGAGAAATAAAGCATGGTGGAAGCATAACGCCATAAGGTCACAGGCTTCTTTTCAGCATGTTTGATTTCGCTCCACGTCTTGATGACGTTTTCTTTCGGATAAGCGATGTAATGTAGTGTGACTTCTACCGGATACTGATTATCTTTTAGTTGAATGATCGTTTCCGTTCCGCCCGCCACTGCCTTCTGCTCGGAGGATATATAGCGGAGAATCGTACTTGGGTTTCCATCATTGTGGGTGATAGCTACAGCCGGTTCAAAATAATCTTCGGCGCCGGAGCCCGGATATACTTCCCATCCTCGGGTGGATACGCTACCGTCACTTCCTCCTTTTACGTAAGGAGAAAAGTTGTTGATGTCTTTCTCGTTCAGTAACTTATCGCCCAGATAAGCCTGATAGAGTCGTCCGTTAGGAGCTACTTGGAGAATTAAGTCTGTGTTGTCCGTTGCGATGCGGATAACGTTCTTTTCCTGGGCGTCCACTTGCGCCAGGGTAAACAATGCCATAAGTAATACGAGAAGTTTCTTCATGGTTTTTTAATAATTAATTAGGTATTAGTTAGTTTGTGGGCATAGAATGCCGCAAAGATAATTATAATTCGTCAGGAATGAACTAGAATTTAATGCTTGCGCTAAATTCTACGGTAAATGGGCGTAAATAATTTCCACTCATATAGTTGCCTGCATACTGGGCAGCTTCTTCTTTGGTAATCAGTTCCGAACCGTTGATGGTTCCGCTGGCCCCCTTCTGATTCAGGAAGTTGATGACTGTTGCCCCTAAAGAAAGATGCTTGTTTACATTCCAGTTGATCCCCCCGAAAGTTTCCCAGCGACCGTTGAAATAGAGGGCTTCCTGGAGATTGGCGTAAGTCTTGCCGAAATAGCGGAAACTAAGCCAAAGGCGTAAGTCCTTCGTGATATTATAGCTTGGGTCGAGTTCGACAAGAATCTGCGGAATCTCTTTTACAATCATCCCATTGGCGTTGACAGACATTTCCGAACCATCGTTGAATGTGACGCTTGCGTTATAGTTCTTGTAAACAGGTTTCTGATACGTGAACAGAGCGTGCAGGTGAAAACCTTTGAACGGGTCGATTTCGGCAGATGTGGTCCATCCCAGTGTTTTGATATTATAAATAAGCAATACGGTCTTTCCTTCTTCCGTTCCCGGTTTCGTCAGGTTTTGCTGGTCAATATTATTAGATTTAGAGATATAGGTAACCATAGAGGTGAGGTTGATCCACTTGTTCTTGTAGAACAAACCGCCACGGATTAACGGTATGGTGACACGTTTGTATTGCTCTTCCGTAGGACCTGTTCCGGCATATTCGTTGATACGTGGGAAGCGGGTGGCTACTGTTCCGTCGGCAGTCAGGCCGAATTGCCCGGTTACGTTGTAAGTGGCGCGGAGCGTGGCGGCATAGTTCAGTTTATCCTTTACCACTTTGGCGGGATGAATGCTGCGTTGTGTGGCAATGATATTTCCTGTTTCTTCCTCTTTGCTATAAGTGGTAAAGTCGCCGATGCGGAAACCCGGGAAACGGGAAGCGGATATTTGATCGGCACTCATCCGGTAATATTCCAGGCGTCCGCCATAATAGATATTGAATTGGGGAGTTACTTGCCAGTTGTCTGTAAAGTAAAGGGCGAGTTTGTTCTCATATCCCTTTGTATATTCGGGACTAAGTTCGTTGTACCCGTATGTCTGTACGCGCTGACCGGTCAGAGTAGGGTCCAGGGAACTTGTAGTTGTGGAAGTCAGCAACTGTGGATAGTTCTGTACGGTGGCCATCCATTGCAGAGAAGAGGAATAATAATCAAGATGGTAATACCATTCGTTCACTCCCAGACGCAGATCATGGTTGCCAAAGGTCTTGTTTAGCTCGGAAGTGATTAGGAAGTTTTTCACTTTGCCTACGTGCAACCAGGTGCGGCGACCTTCTGCCAGTCCCTCATACGGATCACCGTTTGATAGCGTAAAACCATCGTTGGCGGTTACTTCGCTGATGGTGCTGCCTCCGAAGTCGACATAGTTGGCACGTGGAGCATCCATATATTTCAGATTGAATTTCCATAGCAGATCGTTCCTGAAACGATAATCGGAGATCAATGCAATCTCATTGGCACGGTTTTCAGAACCATCGCCCAAATTCCATGTTTTCATCTTTCCGTCTCTTACGTCCATGTATGGAAAAGAACCGTTCTGCGGAACATAAGAATTTGTTCCCAGTTTGAAACCGTCTATCTCTTTGACCGAGCCGTCGCCGACATAGATAAAAGGAGCTGCATTGGCATAGCTGGCCGGATTTTCACTGCGGGAGTGTTTGTAGAGCAAAGATATTTTGCCGCGTCCGTTGTTGAAGAGACGGGTCAGGCCGGCATGATAAATCTCTGTGCGGTCTGCATAGTTCGTAAATTCCAGGTCGAAACTTCCCGGGTCGAAGTTCTGGTAAATGCTTGCCGTGTAAAGCCATTGGTTATTGATGGCTCCTGAAACATTGAAGTCGAAGTTCTGCATACCGAAATGATTGGTGCGGTAGTTTAATATACCTTGGAAATCCTTTTGTCCCAGTTTGCTGAATGAGTTGACGGAGTAAGCAATATTACCGGTCGTGATGGCCGATTCGGAAGGAGATAAAAGTCCTACTTCTCCCAGGCTGCTGTCGCTACGCCAATGAGCGGCAAGTTTGTGAACGGTAGAGGAATATACGGCAGGAAGTCCATTCTCATAGACATTAACGTCCTCGCTGGGAAGGCCGATTTGAATTTCGCGGGGTTTGTTGGCGTCAGAAGCATTCAGCATCACATTGCGTTCGCCTTCTTTCTGATTCTTTTTTTAGTAGAGTTGGCAGGAATCGTATCCTGCTTCATTTTCGGTTCGGTTCGTCTTTTTCTTGTTCACCTGAATGTTCGCTGCATTCCCGTTGGAAGGAATCAGTTGCAACAGGGTTGCTAGAGTAAGGCAATCTAAAGGTTACTTTTTTCATCACTTGTATTCATTTAAAGATTTGGAAGTTCACATCGGTTGTGTCATTTTGACGAAGGCAAAGATAGGAGGAGGAGAAACAAGTGGCTATACTCTTTTTTGTCAAGATGTGCAAGAGATGTTTCAAGTGTGCGATAGCCCTTTGCAGTGCGACATTTATTGCCATCCGTGCAACAAATGTTTCATCCTTCCTATGCATTTAGCGTAAAAAAAACTATATTTGTCGCTATCTAATATCTGTGTATGAAAAGGAAATTGCTGCTTTTTCTCCTTTCTATTTGTTTTTTCCTTCCGGATTTTTGCCGCGACGGGACAGTATAACTTTATCCGTGTAGATGGAGGAAGCGGTCTTTCGAACAGTCATGTCAAGTCCATTATTCAAGATAGTTACGGTTTTATCTGGCTGGGTACGCGCAACGGTCTTAATCGTTATGACGGCGTGTCGATGAAGCTTTATAACTGCTATGACGAAACTTTGCAGCATGGCAATCAGGTCATATCCGCTCTTTTTGAGGATAATCACCGTCAATTATGGGTAGGTACGGATGATGGTGTTTATATTCAAGAGCTTGCTACCGGGAAGTTTTCGTTCTTTTGATGCCCGCACAGAGAGCGGAGAGCAAATCAGATACAACTGGATTGAAGATATTCTGGCAGATCATTCAGGAAATATCTGGGTGAATGCACCGAATCAGGGAGTTTTCCGCTATCAGGTGGAGACGGGTAAACTGTTCCGCTATATTCCCTGTCCCAGTAAGGATAAAAGCAAGGACTTTCCGCAGTCTATCTGTGTAGATAAAGAAGGTACGGTCTGGGTGGGTACGTATGGAGCGGGAATTTACCGTTACAGTCCGGAGCAGGATAAGTTTGTGCCCTATGCAACAGAAGCCCTTAAAGGGGATTTCATCTTTACTCTGTGCGATTATGGCGATGAACTGATTGTCGGAGTGCATGAAGAGGAACTGAAACGGTTCAATAAAAAGACTGGAGAAGTGAGTATATTCCCTGCGCCCGAAGTACATCGAAAAATTATCCGCTACGCTGTTTGCTTCGGAGACGAGCTGTGGGTGGGTACGCAGAATGGCGTTTATGTGATTAATGAGAAACACAACAGTGTGCAACATATTCCTGCCGATGCCGGAGGGAAGTATGGGCTTGGAGATGCTATCGTCGATAAGATTTATCGTGATCGTGAAGGGGGAACCTGGATCTGTACGCAATTTGGAGGAGCCAGCTATCTGCCTGTACGTACGCTCGATTTTTCGGTTTATCTTCCGGGAGCGCCCGGTACAGTCAGCGGACGACGCATCAGTGAATTGGCGGAAGGAAAAGACGGAGTGGTGTGGGTTAGTACACAGGATGGCGGTGTTTGCTACTGGAATCCGGGAACACAGACTTTCACTAAAATTCCCCAGTCGCCTGACCGTCAGAATGTATTAAGCCTGTTCGCTTCGGATGATTTGGTTGGCGCAGGTTACTTTAAAGGGGGCATTGACCTGATTGTTCCTCAAGATCAGGTTCAGACGTTCTATCCCGCACAACTTGGTATCAGTGAAGGTTCCGTGTTTGCCCTTTACCGCGATCGTGGGGGAGCAATCTGGTTGGGTGATGGCTGGAACATCTTCCGTTCGGCCGACAAAGGACAGACTTTTGAGAAAATGGAGCAATTCGGGTATGCTTATATGCGTGATATTCTCGAAGATAAATCCGGCAATATATGGGTGGCAACGATGGGCAGTGGAATATTCCGGTATCATCCGCAGACAGATCAGATGGTCAGCTATAAATGTATACCGGAGGATAGCACTTCTATCGGAACAAATGAAGTGACAGGTATTTCGGAGGATAGTAAAGGCTTTATCTGGTTTTCTACAGACCGGGGTGGATTGTTGCGTTTTAACCCCGAAACCGGAAGATTCCGGACATACACCAAAGCGGACGGGCTTCCGGACAACGTAACATATAAAGTCGTGGAAGACCGGCAACATCGTATCTGGTTCGGAACAGACCGTGGGCTGGTTTGTCTTCATCCGGAAACAGACAGCCTGCAAGTTTTCAACCGAAATGACGGGTTACCTGATAACCAGTTTAACTATAAGTCGGCCTTGGCTGCCTCTGATGGTACTATTTGGATGGGAACTATCAATGGATTGGTCTCTTTTAATCCACAAATTGTCCACCCGAATACTTTTGTGCCTCCAGTCTATATCACCGGAATGTACGTGCAGGGACGTGAAACTCCTTTCACGGCGGATGGTGTGCAACTGCCTTACCGTTCTAACGTCAGCTTTGATTTTGTTGCTTTAAGTTATACCTCACCGGGTGCAAATCGCTATGCCTACAAAATGGAAGGGATAGATAATGACTGGAATTATACATCTGATGTGCATACAGCGTCTTATGCCCAGCTCCGCCGGGAGACTACCTGTTCCGTGTGCGGGGCAGTAATAATAATGGTGTCTGGAATCAGGAAGAAGCTACTTTATCAGTGCGTATTCTTCCACCTTGGTGGCGTACAGTGTGGGCTTACCTTATCTATATCATTGTAGTGTCCGGCAGCTTTGTCTTGACTCTTCGCGCCTATCGCCGCCGGGAAGTACAAAAGATCCGTGAGCAGCAATTATTGGCAGAACTGGCGCGTGAGCGTGAATCCCATCGTACGCATGAGATGTTTATTAATCAGATCACTTACGGAGCTTGTACTCCGCAAGGGGGTGCGATGTCACGGGCTGATGAACAACTGATGTCCCAACTGATAGCCAAAGTGCGTGAGAATCTTTCCGACGCCAATTATAATGTGGAAGCATTGGCTGCAGCCATGAATATGTCCCGCTCCAGCCTGCATCGTAAGATTAAGGCGCTGACCGATCTTTCTTCACTCGACTTTATCCGTATCATCCGATTAAAACGTGCGGCAGAACTATTGCAGGAGGGAGAATTGCGCATCAACGAAATCTCTGACAGAGTAGGTTTCCAGTCGCCTTCTTACTTCGCAAAGATATTTCAGAAGCAATTCGGAGTTACTCCTACAGAGTTTGCCCAACAAAATAAGCAGAGAATGGCAGAGGATTAGTAACTATGGGCTATTATTCGTTATTTTATCATGGGGTGGTGAACAGGTTTTAGCTCCTTTCGGTACTGGAATGAACTAATCTTAGTTCTTCTAAGATTTAATTGGTAATATGCGATGATTTAATATTCATCATATATAGATTTATTCGTCTGACAGTTGTTGAACTTTCGTCTGGCAATTGTTGTTCTTTCGTCTGACAATTGTCAGACGAAAAAGAAACAGCTGTCAGACGAATAAATTCATGTATCATTAGCCATAACCCCATTAGGTATCAAAAATAAATCTGCACAAGCTCGAAATTAGTTCATTTCCGTATAGAAATGAGGGAATGAAGTAAATAACTACAGTGTGCCCATTTTGTTTAAAGAGATTAAAAGATAGAATAATTCAGCTTTATAAATTCTTTCTTTTTTACTTGCTTATTTCATTTGATTTCCATACTTTTAGCCTCCGTAAACCCTTTAAAAATTGATCCTATGGACAACATTCTTTTCTGGCTGGTTCCAGTCGCTTCCGTGTTAGCCCTCTGCTTTGCTTATTACTTTCATAAGCAAATGATGAAAGAGAGCGAAGGTACACCCCAAATGATAAAGATAGCTGCTGCTGTGCGCAAAGGAGCTATGTCTTATCTGAAACAGCAATACAAAATAGTAGGCTGGGTATTCTTGGGGTTGGTTATTTTGTTTTCAATTATGGCCTACGGCTTTCATGTACAGAACGCATGGGTTCCCATTGCTTTTCTTACAGGCGGATTTTTCTCCGGGCTTTCCGGATTTTTAGGGATGAAGACGGCGACTTATGCGTCGGCTCGTACCGCTAATGCCGCCCGTAATTCTCTGAATGCAGGGTTGAGGATTGCTTTCCGAAGCGGCGCGGTGATGGGATTAGTTGTAGTTGGCCTGGGATTGCTCGATATATCTTTCTGGTATCTGTTGTTGAATGCAGTGATTCCTGCTGATGCGCTGACACCTACTCATAAACTCTGTGTGATTACTACTACCATGCTGACTTTCGGTATGGGTGCTTCTACGCAAGCACTCTTTGCCCGTGTAGGTGGTGGTATCTATACGAAGGCAGCCGATGTTGGAGCCGACTTGGTAGGTAAAGTAGAAGCCGGAATTCCGGAAGATGACCCTCGTAATCCTGCTACTATTGCCGATAATGTAGGTGACAATGTAGGTGACGTGGCCGGTATGGGAGCCGACTTATATGAATCTTACTGTGGCTCGATTTTAGCAACAGCTGCACTGGGTGCTGCTGCTTTTATCCATTCGGCAGATACAGTGATGCAATTCAAGGCAGTTATTGCTCCGATGTTGATTGCAGCTGTTGGCATTATCCTTTCTATTATAGGGATATTCGCTGTCCGTACTAAAGAGAATGCGACCATGAAAGACTTGCTCGGTTCATTGGCTTTCGGTACGAACCTTAGTTCCGTGCTTATTGTTGCAGCTACATTCTTAATCCTGTGGCTCTTGCAACTAGATAACTGGATTTGGATTTCTTGTGCCGTAGTAGTCGGACTGGTAGTAGGTATTATCATCGGACGTTCTACGGAATATTATACTTCTCAATCTTATCGTCCTACCCAGAAACTAAGTGAAAGCGGTAAGACTGGCCCTGCTACCGTCATTATTTCCGGTATTGGTTTGGGTATGCTTTCTACAGCTATTCCTGTAGTTGCAGTAGTGATTGGTATCATTGCTTCTTATCTGTTGGCTTCCGCAGGTGATTTCGGTAATGTAGGCATGGGATTGTATGGCATCGGTATTGCAGCTGTTGGTATGCTTTCTACCTTAGGTATCACATTGGCAACGGATGCTTACGGTCCGATTGCGGATAATGCGGGAGGTAATGCGGAAATGTCCGGCCTGGGTGCTGAAGTTCGCAAACGTACTGATGCGCTCGATTCATTGGGTAACACAACTGCCGCCACGGGAAAAGGTTTTGCAATCGGTTCCGCTGCACTGACAGGTCTGGCTTTGCTGGCTTCTTATATTGAAGAAATCCGAATCGGTCTGACACGTCTTGGTAATGTGGACCTGACTTTTGCAGATGGAAGTTCTATCAGCGTAGCAAATGCCACTTTTATCGACTTCATGGATTATTACGAAGTACACTTGATGAATCCGAAAGTACTTTCGGGCATGTTCCTCGGTTCAATGATGGCTTTCCTGTTTTGTGGTTTGACAATGAATGCAGTAGGGCGTGCAGCAGGACACATGGTTGACGAAGTGCGCCGCCAGTTCCGTGACATAAAGGGTATTCTGACCGGAGAAGCCGAGCCGGATTACGAACGTTGTGTTGAAATATCGACAAAGGGTGCGCAGCGTGAGATGGTTATTCCTTCCTTGATTGCTATTGTTGCTCCGATTCTTACAGGATTTATCTTTGGTGTTCCCGGCGTACTCGGTCTGCTGATTGGTGGCTTGAGTAGTGGTTTCGTGTTGGCTATCTTTATGGCTAACGCCGGAGGTGCATGGGATAACGCAAAGAAATATGTGGAAGAAGGTAACTTTGGTGGAAAAGGCGGTGAAGTGCATAAAGCAACCGTAGTAGGAGATACAGTAGGTGATCCGTTTAAAGATACCTCCGGTCCGAGCTTGAATATTTTGATAAAGCTTATGAGCATGGTCGCCATTGTGATGGCAGGACTGACTGTTGCCTGGAGTTTATTCTAAAAAAGCAGAAGAGAAATAAGAAAAAGGAGACAAAACAAGTCTCCTTTTTTAATTTGAATTACCTTTGTATCAAAATAGAAGCGATAAATATGTTATTACCTTATTTGAACGAGAATCTGATTGAGGCCGGATGTGATGAGGCCGGTCGTGGGTGTTTGGCGGGAGCGGTATATGCTGCTGCGGTTATTCTTCCGAAGAATTTTAAGAATGAACTGTTGAATGATTCCAAGCAACTGACGGAAAAGCAACGTTATGCATTACGTGAGGTAATAGAGAAAGAAGCGATTGCTTGGGCGGTTGGCATTGTGTCGCCGGAAGAGATTGATGAAATAAATATCCTGCGGGCTTCTTTTCTGGCGATGCATCGTGCAGTGGACAGTTGACCACCCGTCCCCAACATTTACTGATCGACGGTAATCGTTTCACTAAATACCCCGGTGTTCCCCAT
>ENA-OQDL01001446-OQDL01001446.1-human-gut-metagenome-genome-assembly--contig:-NODE-1446-length-11721-cov-2.070467_pt1 | contig 11721 bp, 16 predicted proteins | sample MGYA00242782_ERZ504609 | MGnify/ENA primary metagenome ERZ504609 (study PRJEB26092, sample SAMD00036320) | human gut metagenome | host: Homo sapiens | study: EMG produced TPA metagenomics assembly of... | reverse complement strand
AGTATTTTTGACGATAGCGCCGATGACGTCGAGGCCGCCACTGTTGCCGTTATATTTGTAAATGATGCCAAAGCCGATGCCCGACAGGATGCCGCCGGTAATGGATGAGAGCATGGGATCATCCATGATCTTCCACGTCGAAAGGAAGGCCGTGGCGTCCGCTAAAATCGAAAGCATAATGGTGCCGACGATACTGAGTAAGGTGTACCGCCGTCCCATGAATTTGTAGCAGGCAATCATGATCGGGATGTTGAGGATGAATATCCCGGTCCCGACAGGAAGTCCCGTCGCAAAATAGACCATGATCGCTGCGCCGCTGATGCCGCTGCTCAATAAATGGAAGGGGATGAAGAAAGCATTCATCCCGATGACGACGACCAAGCTTCCGACAAAGGACGCAATGTAAGGAACCGCTAATTCCCAAAGTGTCTGGGCTGGTAATAAATTCTGTGCCGGTAGTAAGTTTTTCATAATTTTTCCCCCAGTTTGAATGAACAATTGTAAAGCAAAGGAAAAAACGGTATAATCATGATAGCATAATTGAAGTTTCTGTGCATTCGTACAGGATGCTGTGAAGGCAGTAAATCCCTGCTTTGTCTCATTATAACATAGAGAATTTTTTAATCAATAAGGCAGGGCACATTTTATACATGGAGTGACAGTATGACTGAAATAGTAGAAACCGGATATGGCAAAATTAACTTGGCGTTGGCGATACAGCGCTCGAGAGGATGGTTATCACAATATCGATACGATCTTTCAATCCATCGGTCTCTGTGATACGGTAACGCTGAGGGAAGCGGAGGAATTTCAGTTAACCTGTTCCGTCGAGTCACTGCCTTGCGATGAAACGAATTTGGCCTACCGGGCATGGAAAGCTCTCTGTCCATATAAAAAGGACATCACCGGGTAGCCATCCATATTGAAAAAACGGATCCCCATTGCCGCCGGCCTTGCCGGAGGCAGTACGGACTGTGCCGCTGTTTTGCGAGGGCTGAATCGGTTGTGGAAGCTTTCTTTATCGCAGCAGGAACTATGCCGTATCGGTGCCAAACTTGGCGCCGATGTGCCTTTTTGCATCTGTGGCGGTACCATGCGCGGGACCGGGATTGGCGAGCAGCTTCGAAGGCTCCCGTCGCTGCCTTCTTGGCCTGTCGTCGTGCTTCATCCCCGCGTTGCCGTACAGACGAAACGGGCTTACGCGCTCTTTGACGGCAAAAAAAAGACCGGCACCATCGATGTCGATGCCGTTGAAGCGGCTATCCGTCGAGGCCATTTCGAATCTGTGACGACCGCCATGGGTAATACCTTTGAGGAACTGGTGATGCCTGACGTGCCTCAAGTGATCAGTGCCGGAACGCCTTGCTTCTCTGGGACTGCAGCCGCTCATGGCCGGCAGCGGACCGACGGTCTTTGCTTTGGTTCCGCCGCTGCAGGAAGAGGCCGTACGACGTCAGGTGATGACTTGGACCGATGTCGATACCTATATGACTACCATAGTGAAACGAGAGGACGGTGAATACTGATCGATGCAAAAGCAAACGAAAAGGCATGCCTTAGAACCGATAAAATTAGATGCTTACCGACCGCTGCGGGAAGTCGTCAGCGAGGCCTTGCGTCAGGCTATTAAAGACGGCGTATTGAAGCCCGGTGAGCGGTTGATGGAAATCCAGTTGGCCGAGGAACTCGGCGTCAGCCGGACGCCTATTCGCGAGGCTATCCGAAAATTGGAACTTGAAGGCTTCGTCGTCATGGTGCCGCGGCGCGGAACCTATGTAGCCGATATTTCTTTAAAGGATATCGCTCAGGTTTTCGAAATCCGCAGTGCCTTGGAAGAACTGGCAGCCGGCCTTGCTGCCGAGCGAATTACGCCGGATGAATTAGAGTATTTGGAACGCATCCTCGTCGAAATCAATGAATATATTGACAATGACCAGTTTGACAAGATCGTCGATGCCGACATTCGCTTCCACGACGTTTTGTACCACGCCAGCCGCAATCAGCGTTTGGTTGATATCTTGAACAATTTACGCGAACAGATGCTGCGCTTTCGCTCCATTTCCATGCACTATCCCGGCCGTCTGGCGGCAACCTGGGAGGAACATCGGCAGATGGTAGAAAATATTGCCGATCATAATAGCGCCATGGCGCGAAAAGTGGCTAAAAAACATATGGAAAATTCAGAACGCACCCTGCTGAAAGGGATTCGCCAAGATGAAGAGTCGGCTCGACGCGTCCATGAATTATTCCCTCATCAAGACGGATAAGGAAGGGACTTTCAAATGGGACATTTTTTACTCGAGCTATTTTTCACGAAATTCATGAACGTTCTGAGCACATGGAAGACTTTGAAAACTTTCTCTATGTTTTGACCTATATTTTGTTTGTCTGTTTATTCATACGCTCCCTTGTCGCCTTGTATATGGGACATTGGAATCTATTTTGATAGAAGGTACTTTTTTATGAAAACCTATTCACTTCCCTTTGGGAAAGGGGAACAGCAGATTTCCCTTGATGAAACACACATATTATATGATTTACATGGGAATCATGTAAATGCCGTCCCCGATGAGGCCGCCGCTGTCCGAAAGGCCCTGCGCCAACCCATTGACAGCCTTCCCTTGGCCGACGTCGTAGCGCCCCGGGGGATACGGTTGCCATCATCGTCAGTGACATCACGCGCCCTGTCCATACGGCACAGATGCTGCCGGTCATTGTAAACGAATTGAATCTGGCCGGTATTCCTGATGAGCAGATCAAGGTCATTACGGCCCAGGGGACTCACCGGGCTCATACGCCGGAAGAAGACGAGTTGGTCTGCGGCAAGGAGATGGTACAGCGCCTTACCATCATCAATCATGACTGCCGTGATAAGGAAAAACTCCTAAAAGTCGGGACGACGACGCACGGCAACGATGTCTGGCTTAATGCCGAAGCCGTTCGGGCCGATAAGGTCATCGTAACCGGTGCGGTATCCTTCCATCCCATGGCCGGGTTTGGCGGTGGCCGCAAGGCTGTTTTGCCGGGGATTGCCGGCTATGAAACAATCATGCGCAACCATGCCTTGGCGCTCACTGAAGACGTTGGCGGCGGCTGCAATGAACGTTGTGAAACGAGTCTCTTAGAAGATAACCCCCTTCACGACGATATGAAACAGGCCGCGGCACTGCTGAATCCCTGCTTCCTGGTCAATACCATTTTTTCGGCAGACGGGGATCTGGCCGAAGTCGTCGGCGGTCACTGGTATGCAGCCTGGAAGAAGGGCTGTGATGACCTTCTTTCCTTTGCCAGCGTGCCCATTGCTGAAAAAGCAGATATCACCTTGGCCTCTGCCGGTGGCTATCCTAAGGATATGAACCTCTATCAGAGCATGAAGGCCCCCATGAATGCTGTTTTTGCGACGAAACCCGGCGGCACGATGATTCTCACCCTCGACTGCCCCGATATCAAAGAACCGGCCGTCTTCACAGATTGGTTCTTCCGCAGCGACATGGCGGCTTTTGAACGGGACTTACGGGCCGACTTTTCCATTCCGGCCTTTGTAGCCTTCAAGTCCCATTGCATTTTCCGTTCCATGCAGGCCGTCTATGTCGTAACCCGGACTGAAAACTTTGATATCATTCGTCAGAGCGGTCTCATCCCGGCGGCATCTTTGGAAGAGGCTTGGGAAAAAGCGCAGGAAAACCTTCCTAAGGATTATACCGTTACCGTCATGGGTCATGCGGCAGCGACCTTTCCCGTGCTATAAGGACTTTTTTCAGCATCTGCCGTCGCGTGCGATCGATAGAGAAAGCTGTCTTTTAAGACAGCTTCTTTTTTTTATATAAAACCCATGGATTTAACTTTTCTTTAAGATAGAGGGAAGATATAAATAAAATGATAAAGGGATATATCCTTTTTTTGAAATTTTCGAGACAAATAGGGGCGCCTGTACTATAATAGTCATAAAATTAAAAAAAAGCAGTTGCGCTGGGCGAAACCTCAGTTCCATTTCTGCGAAACAGCAAAGGGGATTTTACGATGAAAACATATAATCCGGTTACCGATGAAGTGTTAGAAGCTTTAAAAAATGCCGTTGGCGATAAATACGTCAAGACCGATCCGACCGTCCTCGACGTGTATAAGTCGGATGAAAGCCTGGCCCCGTCTTTTTGGCGGACGCCGGAAGTCGTCGTCTTGCCGGCGAATACCGAAGAGGTTTCCGAAGTCCTTCAGATTGCCAATCGCTTTGGCGTCCCGGTCACGCCGCGCAGTGCCGGTACCAGTGTCAGCTGCGGTGCCGTTCCGGCCTATGAAGGCATCGTCCTCCTCATGGAACGGATGAACAAAATCCTTGAGCTGGACGAAGACGGCATGTATATGACCGTTGAAGCCGGCGTTCGGACGATTGACATCCAAAATGCAGCCCGCGAAAAGGGACTGCTTTATGCCGGTGATCCCTGCAGTTCCGACAGCTGTCTCATTGGCGGCAACCTGGCAACCAATGCCGGCGGCAATAAAGCCGTCCGTTACGGTACGACGCGCCACCAGGTCTATGCCATCGAAGCCGCCTTGCCGACGGGTAAAATCGTAAACCTCGGTGCGACCCTTCAGAAGTGCTCTACCGGTTTTTGCCTCGATCAACTCATCATCGGCTCTGAAGGAACCTTGGGCATCATTACCAAGGCGACGCTGAAGCTCGTGCCCCTGCCGCCGTATAAACTCGACGTCCTGGCCGTCTTTACCGACCTTGCCAAGGCGACGGCCCTGGTCCCGAAACTCATTAAGGCCGGCCTCAACCCGACGTCGGTCGAATTCATGGACAACAATTTCGTCCGCAGCGCCAGCGATTACAGCGACTTAAAGCTGCCCCATTACGAAGACGGCTGTTACGACATCATTTCAATCGAAACCTTCAACGAAGATGAATTGGACGATAAGATGGAAAAACTGGCTGCCGTCTGTGAAGAATGCGGGGCTACGGATATCGTCGAAGCCGATGACCGGGTATGGAAGGTCCGCCGCAACTGCCTGGAAAGTACGCGGGCTTTTTCGAAAGTGGCTACGTCGGAAGATTTAGTCGTTCCCGTTCCTAAGATTGCTGACTGCATTCAGCATTTGGTCAACGAAAGTAAAAAATACGACTTCGTATTTTCTGCCTGGCCCACGCCGGCGACGGCAACCTGCATTTTCAGATTTTAAAATGTGATATGAGCGATGACGCTTGGGAGCAGCAATTGAAGGAGTTCCGGTCGACGGCGTATACTTATGTATATAATCTGGGCGGTCGTCTGTCCGGCGAACACGGAATCGGTTTGAAGCGGCTCAAATATATGGAAGAATATACGGACCCGGCTGAACTCGACCTGATGAAGACCTTGAAAAGTGCCGTAGATCCTAAGTGGATCCTGAATCCGGGCAAGGTTATTGAACAACCTTCTGATTTTTGAGAATTTATTTTCATAAAGCAGGTATAAGTCATACGAACTTTATTGTTTAAAGTTTGTACTTAATATTATAAAAAATAAACTTATTATTAATAAAAAAAGCTATTGGACAAATGCAGGCTGTTTCATGATATACTACAATAAACGATAATAAATATCAATGAATATTAAAATAGTATTAAAATATTACATAGTAAAAGGAGATGTTGAGATGAACGCTATTGTAGTATATTCATCCCAGACCGGCCGCACCAAACAGATTGCCGAGGCCGTTGTATCCGGTCTTCCCGAAGGGACGCCCTGCGTCAGCGTCGATGAAATGCCGAAAGATCTTTCCGGCTATGACTGCGTTTTCGTCGGCTTTTGGAGCGATAAAGATCAGGCTGATCCCAAGGGTCAGGAAGCTTTGAGACAGATTAAAAACAACAACGTAGCTGTTTTTGCAACCCTTCATGATGATCCCTATTCGGACCAGGCTTCGAAACACCTGCGCGGTGCTGTGGAACTTTTAAAACCCGGCAGTGGCGTCATCGGAACCTATGTCACCTGGACGGATAAGGATAAATACATGCAGGTTCCCGTCGATGAAAGCGAATTGAACCTCGATCAGGCTCGAGCTTTTGCGCAAGATACGATGAGCCGTGTTCAAAAACAGTAGCCCCTAAGGCTGTGAAAAGACCTCAGATTACCGTTGTAATCCGAGGTCTTTTTTGTAAGCGTCATTACTTTGTTCCGGGCTGATATAGCCTTGTTCGGTCATGAGGGTCAAGACGATTTTTTGCCGGGCTTTGGCAGCCGGATAGTTTTGCAGAGGGTTATAATAGGTCGGAGCTTGTACCAGGCCGGCCAGCATGGAAGCTTGGGCCAGGTCTAATTTTTCCGGCGACGTCGTAAAATAGGTCCGGGCGGCATCGTCGATGCCGGTAGCATTGGCCCCAAAATATGCCGTATTGAGGTAGATCTCTAAAAATTTCATCTTTGCTGTAATTCTGCTCCAATAAGAAGGCCATGACGAATTCCTGCGCTTTCCGGGCGATGGTCCGGTCTTGGGACAGAAAGACACTTTTTTACGACTTGCTGGCTCAGGGTACTGCCGCCTTCTACGGTTTCACCAGATTGAATATTGGTCAAAACAGCCCGACCGATGCCAATGGGGTCGATGGCTCCATGGGAATAGAAGCGGCGGTCTTCAGTGGCTACGACAGCGTGCTGCATCGGTTTGGAGATGGCTCCGATGGCCACATAGACGGGAATCTTTTTGATCTTGGCATCCATGGCCTGATGAAAGTGTAAATAGGGATACAGACTGGCTTCAAGAGGCTGGAGCGGTGCCGGCCAAGTCCCTTGGGGCTCGGTTGTTTCCTTTATCCGGCTCGTTGTCCCCGTCGGCGGCTTCGTCGTTTTCGGTGCGTCGAAGATGATATTCCAGCCGGCGCAGAGGGCAAAGGCCAAGATGAAAATGGCGATGTATTTTCGTTTCATCACATTCCTCCTATTAAACATCCCTATTATACTATACTTTAGAGGTCGATGGAACTTTGAGAAGGCGTTAAAAAAACCATGTAAAATTTTTATGCAAAATACTTGCATAATTTTTCTGTCTGATGTATACTATCAAACGTAGACAGAATAAAACTTTACCATCAATCGCAGTCGTTCATTCGATAGAGGAGGAACTTATCATGAGCAATACGAAAAAAGAGATTAAAAAAATTGTCCTTGCTTATTCCGGCGGACTCGATACATCGGTCAATTATCCCTTGGTTAAAGGAAAACTATCCCGGTGCCGAAGTCATTGCTGCCTGTGCCAGACGTCGGCCAGCCGGATGACTTTGAACCATTGAAAAGAAAGCCTATGCTTCCGGTGCTTCTAAAGTGTACGTCATGGATATCAAGAAGGAATTCATGGAAGAATACGTATGGCCGACGGTAAAAGCCGGTGCCGTTTATGAAGGAAAATATCTCCTTGGCACGTCCTTTGCCCGTCCGCTCATTTCTAAAAAAACTCGTTGAAGTCGCTAAAAAAGAAGGGGCTGAAGCCATTGCCCACGGCGCTACGGGTAAGGGGAATGACCAGGTTCGCTTTGAATTGACGGTGAAAGCCCTAGCTCCGGAAAATGACCTTGATTGCACCGTGGCGGATGTGGGACCTCAAATCTCGTGAAGACGAACTGGCTTATGCTGAAGCCCACAACGTTCCTATCGACTATAAATCGGAAGAAAATCCTTATCCCTACAGCATGGACTGGAATATCTGGCATTTAAGCCATGAAGGCGATGACCTCGAAGATCCGGCCAATGCTCCGAAAGACATGGTCTACATGGTTACCAAGACGCCGGAACAGGCTCCGGACGCTCCGGAATACGTTACCATCGATTTTGAAAAAGGGATTCCCGTCGCCGTCAACGGTGAAAAACACGACGCCGTAACCTTGATTACGGTCCTCAATGAAATCGGTGCCCGCAATGGCGTCGGCATCGTCGATATCGTTGAAAACCGTTTGGTCGGCATGAAGAGCCGCGGTATTTATGAAAATCCGGGCGGTGCCATCCTCATGTATGCTCACAGAGAATTGGAATACCTCTGCCTCGACCGCGATACCTTCCACTATAAAGAAACGGCAGCCAACAAGTTTGCCGAACTCGTCTATGATGGTAAATGGTTCTCGCCGCTTCGCGAAGCTCTTTCGGCTTTCGTCGATGAAACGCAGCAGACCGTTACCGGTCAGGTTATTTTGAAACTCTACAAGGGCAATATCATCAGTGCCGGCTCGACGTCGCCTTATTCTTTATACAATGAAGAATTCGTTACTTTTGGCGAAGACGATGTCTATGACCAGACGGATGCCGAAGGGTTCATCAACCTCTTCGGACTGCCCCTCAAGATGCGGGCCCTGATGAAGCAGCACGTTGAAAAACAGGGTAAATAATAAGGAGAGAATGATATGAAGTTATGGGGCGGCCGGTTCACTAAGGCCACAGATAAAAGTGTAGAAGCCTTCAATGCATCCATTCAGTTTGACTGCCGGATGTACGCCGAAGATATTTGCGGCAGCATCGCCCATGCGACGATGCTGGCCAAGGAAGGCATCATTTCGGAAGCGGATAAGGACGCCATCGTAAAAGGCTTGAAGGTTATTTTCCAGCAAATCGAAGACGGGAACTTTGACTTTTCTGTCGAACTCGAAGATATTCATATGAATATTGAAAAGAGACTTACCGATGCCATTGGCGAAGCGGGAAAACGCCTTCATACGGGGCGGAGCCGCAACGACCAGGTGGCCCTCGATACCCATCTCTATATTCGTCGGGAAATCGCCGCCATTGCCGACCTCTTAGTCAAGCTCCAAGCGTCCCTTGTGAAGGCTGCTGAAAAGTACAGCGACGTCATCATGCCGGGATATACACACCTGCAGCGGGCTCAGCCGATCCTCTTCAGCCACCATCTCATGGCCTATTTCTCGATGCTGTCCCGCGACTTCATCCACTTGAAATACGCTTGGGAGATGGCCGATATGATGCCCCTTGGCGCCGGTGCCCTGGCCGGGACGACCTATCCCTTGAATCAACCCTTTGTCGCTGAGACGCTCAAGTTTGGGAAACTCTATGACAACAGTCTCGATGCCGTCAGCGACCGGGATTATATCATTGCTTTCCTGGAATTTGCAGCCGTTCTCATGATGCATCTCAGCCGCCTGTCGGAAGAATTCATCCTCTGGTCGAGCTCGGAATTTAAATTCATCGAACTCGACGATTCCCACTGCACGGGTTCGTCCATCATGCCCCAGAAGAAGAATCCCGATATTTGCGAACTCGTACGCGGCAAGACCGGCCGCTTTTACGGCCATCTCATGGGCGTCCTTACCATGATGAAGGGCATTCCCATGGCCTATGACAAGGACATGCAGGAAGATAAGGAAGGCGTCTTCGATGCCATCGACAATTTGAAATTTGCCCTGACCATCTATGCCGCTATGATCGATAAGATGACGGTCAATGGTGAACATATGCGGGAAGTATTGGAAAGCGATTTCTCGAACGCTACCGATATGGCCGACTATCTGGCCAAAAAAGGTCTTCCTTTCCGTGAAGCCCATGCCGTCGTCGGAAAAGCCGTCCACTACTGCATCGAACAGGGCAAGGTATTACAGCAGTTATCGCTGTCAGAGCTGCAGGCCATGAGCCCGCTCTTCGCCGAAGATATCCATCATTACTTGGATATCGAAACGTGCGTCAAACAGCGTAACACATATAACGGCACGTCGCCAACGTCCGTTGCGCGTCAATGCAAGGCCGGCCGCGATACGATTGCCGGTGAACAGACCCAAATCGGAACTTGGGACGATGTCGTATCCTCTGTCTATGAACTACTGAAGTAACAGCGATTGAAACAAAAAGGAGTTGTCTCTAAAGGCAGCTCCTTTTGTTTGGCGCAAGGGGCCGGGTGAACAATTACTTGTCATATGGCCTCTCGATAAGGTATAATAAAAAAGCATGAAAAAAATTATAAAAAAATTACGAAAAAATTATTTGTCTTACTCGTAACAGGAAAGGAGGGGCCTGCCTATGTCACAGACAGCACAAACGACACTGGCTCATGACGTTTCATTTAACGGGATCGGCCTGCATGCTGCCAACGAAGTTCATATGGTACTGCGCCCGGCTCCGGCTGATACAGGGATTGTTTTTATTCGGACCGATTTGCCGGAAAAACCGTCTGTACAAGCCCATCTGACGAATGTAACCAATACGATGCGGGCGACGACCCTGGAAAAGGGAGCGCCAAGGTCTTTACGGTAGAACATCTGCTGTCGGCCCTTTATGGGATGGAAATCGACAACTGCTTTGTCGAAATGGATTCCGTCGAACCGCCCGTTGCCGATGGCAGCAGTCTGACCTTTGTCAAGCTCATTGAAGAGGCGGGAGTCCGTGAGCTCGATGTGCCGCGCCGACCGCTGGTCATACAGAAACAGCATCTCATTCAGGACGGAGATAAGTTTATCGCCCTTGTGCCTTACGATGGATTCCGCATTACCTTTACATCTATCAATCCGCACCCGATGTTGGGCGTCCAGTTCTTTGATGAGACCGTCACCAAGACTTCGTACATTGAGCAGATTTCCTTTGCCCGGACCATCGCCTTTACAGAAGAATTGGAAATGCTGAAGAAATTGGGCCTTGGCAAGGGCGGTACGATTGAAAATGTCGTCGTCTATGATAAGACGTCGTGCCTGTCCGTTCCGCGCTCCGATGACGAATTGGTCCGCCATAAGGTGCTCGATATCGTCGGTGATTTGTCGCTGCTCGGAAGACCGATACAAGGACATGTCATTGCCGTCAAATCGAGCCATAACTTAAACAACCAGCTGACACATCAGATTTTTGAAGAACTACAGTGAGCTAAGGAGGAATTCTCATGACTTTGGAAGTAACTGATATTATGGAAATTTTGCCGCATCGCTATCCCATGCTGCTTATTGACCGGATCATTGAATTGGAACCGATGAAATATGCCATCGGCATCAAGAATGCGACCTTTAATGAGCAATTTTTCCAAGGCCACTTTCCGGGCAAGCCGGTTATGCCGGGCGTCCTCATTGCCGAAGCCATGGCCCAGGTCGGCGGTATTGCCCTCTTGTATCCTGAAGAAAACCGCGGCCTCATTCCCTTCTTTACGGGCATCGATAAAATCCGCTTCCGCCATCCCGTCATCCCCGGCGACCAGTTGGTCATGCGGGCTGACATCGAAAAGGTAAAGGGCCGTATGGGCAAGGTCAAGGCTCAGTGTCACGTCGGTGATATCCTCTGCGCCGAAGGGGAATATCTCTTTGCCCTCATGCCGGGACAGAATCCGAAAAAGTAATCAATAAAATTGACTTTATGTGAAATAATGAGCTAAACGGGCGTTTTTAGCAGCATAAAGGGGAATATTGCAGGAAATGGCTTGATTTTGCCGGGCGAAATAAATCGTCCTTCCTGCGACTGTATACGTAGATATTTATGAATTTAAGCGACTGTCTCTTTTAGGGACAGGGAAGCGAGGAGTGACTTTAATGACCGAGGAAACGAATAACATGCGTCAGAGCATGATACATCCGACGGCTGTTATAGACCCGCAGGCGAAAATCGGGGCCGGTGTTAAAATCGGACCGTATGCCGTTATCGGGCCTCATGTCACCATTGGTGACGGAACAGAAATCATGGCCCACGTTACGATTGACGGCTGGACGACGATTGGTAAGGACTGCCGGTTTTTCCCGAGCTGTTCTATCGGTTCGGAACCGCAGGACTTAAA
>ENA-OQDL01001445-OQDL01001445.1-human-gut-metagenome-genome-assembly--contig:-NODE-1445-length-11723-cov-2.024750_pt1 | contig 11723 bp, 14 predicted proteins | sample MGYA00242782_ERZ504609 | MGnify/ENA primary metagenome ERZ504609 (study PRJEB26092, sample SAMD00036320) | human gut metagenome | host: Homo sapiens | study: EMG produced TPA metagenomics assembly of... | reverse complement strand
TGATGGCACTCCGTGCAGATGCACAAAAAGAACTGGACGAACTGCCAACTCCAGCACAGCTTAAGGAACGCTACCCGGATACTTCCCGATGGGATGCTCGCCTGAAAGCGGCATTGCATAAACGCCGCCCTATGCTGAAACGGGTGCTTGCTGCAGCCCTGACGCTGGTAATTTTAACTCTCGGTGCGCTTGCAGTAAGCGCAGACTTCCGCAAGACAGTCTATACGATGATTCAGAAGTTCTTACCAATTGAGATGCAAGTCACTTATAAAGTTGAGGGAGAACCATTAGAGCAGCTTCCCGATGCGTATAGTGAACATTATGTACAAGTCGGATTTTGGCGTGACTATACGCAAGGCTATGATAAAAAGGAAACATTCTCTCATGCGTATGTTAATGCTGCCGGAGAAATCTATTTTGTGGATTGTTCAATTATAACCGCATACGGACAGATTGAAACATTCGATAATGAACATACCGTTTATACAACTGTAAAGATTGGAGATAAGGAAGCAACACTTGGAACAAGTGAGATTCCGGGGCAGGTCACCTGTTATATTTTGATTTGGGAGGATGCTGGTGTTTCCTGCACAATTATGGGCGATGGTTCATTGGATGAGTTGATGAAGGTTGCAGAAAGTATTTGTTAACAGCAAAATGCCTAGATATTTGTAGATGAGCACAAATGCGAGGATGGATTTTTGTTTAAGTAAACAAATTTGGAAAATCCTGCAACAAATGTGTTGGTTGCTGCGTTGTCTAAGTAAAAGCTTCTGATGGAAACAAACGGGAGGTGTATGTTCTATATGAAAAGGAGCTTCATTGCAATTTCGGTTGCGACAATCATAGGATTGTCAGCTTGCTCAACAAAAGTATCCTCTTCGACTTCTATGAACTCTCCTATATCGACATCGGTGACAAGCGAGCAGGAATTTTTATCTAATCTTGAAAATACCAGCACAAGCCAAGTACTGCAAAAGCTTAAAGAATCGGATGGTGGGTATACAGAAGATTGCTTTTCGGTGTTGACAAATCGCCTTATCAAATTCCCTCAAGACACACTGTATGTGTTGAAATATGACAAACTGATGAATGATAAAGACTTTCAGCAGCTTGTTTTATCCGGCATAAAAACAGAGCTTCCCTATAGTGGGTCGGATGAAGAAAGAAATACGATTTATCAGTATCTGGAATCCATCACCACTGATAAAGAATATGGACAAATCGCATCAGATATTTTAGGAGAACAAGCTGAAAACAAGGAGAAACCAAATCGGCAAATTGAATTTCAACCTGAAGAATCAGGACAAGCGAGCAGTGTTATTTCAATCGAACTTCCGCAAGGGTGGAAAATTCAAAAGAGAGAACAAACGCAACGTGCTGATAATAAACCGCTTGTTCTTGCAAGCCTGAATCCGTCTTATCCAGTATATGATATTTATGACAAAAATCATGTGTTGGTTGGCGCGGTTGGATACAGTACCTATGAGCCATATGAAGGTGATAGAGATTCCGTGCAGATTGTTTACTCTGCACTTCGGCTAGGATCGGTTTACAGGTTTGACACGGATAATAAATACGATGTGATACAAACCACGGAACGCGGAACGACTGCACTTACAACGGTAATTTTTCAAGATGGTGCAAATTCAGAACCAGTAAACAATTTAGGCGTTCTCGCTTATGATAACGAGAAAGAATGCTTTGTTGCAATTGAACTTGAAGCAAGTTCTGTGTCGGAAAGCCAGGCATTGGAAATTGCAAAATCAATTCGCTTTTAGACATGATGGGAATAACGGTGTATAGGTGCCAGCAGATTAAGGAGAACAACTGTGAACAAAGTACCGTACTTTATGTCATTGCGGTACAGTCCTTGAAACCGGCAACGCTCCGAGATACTTTGACAGCAAGCCAATGGAGCGGTATGTGGTTCTTTTCTCTGGCATTTTTCGCTGTCATCTTTATGGAAATGCTGTCTGATTTCTTGCTGGTTACAGAACGCCGCAATACATGGAAAGCGTTAAATGGAAATGTCAGCGAAGCCGATTTCACAATCTTCAGCAAATTGTCTTGTGCGAAAATCAGAAAGTTTCCATTGAGAAAAACTTGCAAGTACGATACTACTGGTTCTGATGATATGTGCAACTGCTGCATTTGTATGGCTCACTTTTTGGTATAAGGTTTTGTTATGAAAGAGATAATTATTGAACCACATATTGGAATTGGACAATTAAAATTAGGCATGACATCAGATGAATTAGAAAATGCTCTTCTACAAATGAAGAAACAGTGGTCGAATTCTTCTGATGAAGCAATGCAAATGGAATGTTGTGCGGAAACCGATGACCCTAATTTGATAACCGGACGATATATGGATAATGATTCGTTCTTTCTTGTGCAGTATCGGAACGGAAAAGCTGCTGAAATCGGCATCCAGCGTGATTTGTCTAAAGTGGTATCAATAAAATTGTTCGGGATGGATATGTTTAATACAGCCGCCGAGTGTATTATTGATAGCTTAATGAAAAAGGACAACGTTATTTGCAACGAAAAGGACTTGCAACTGGGAACGGAATATATTTTTCCCGAAATTGGAGTCCGACTCTGGAGAGAGCGAGCATTTCATCTCAAACTGTTGAAAGACCCGTTATACATGGAAGAGATGCAGGCTGTATTGGAAGACGAATATCAGTATCAATACTTCCAGATGGTTACTGTGATGGGTTGAATTGCTAACGATCAATGGGATTTGATATAACTTTTCCGCTTGTGGTACATAGCGATGACCACAGCTATCTGCTAATACGGGTGAACTAATTTGAAGTATTTTATTGACGAAGATCAAAGAAAAGCCTCACACAGCAGCTGCTATTTGGAATTTCAACAAGGGCAGTATCATGACAAGTGCTGGCTTGACACATCTATTAGCATCAGTGATGAAGTATGGAATAGCCGCCATGTTTCAGATCTGATTCTTGAAGTGATTCCAGAGTTTGACTTTTATGGAATAACAATCGTTACAAAAGTACAATGGGATAATATTTTAACAAAAAGTCAATCGGATGGATGTACTTGCAAAGAGATTATTGCAGAAGCAGTTCCTTGGGCAGCAAAGTGTTTTGAAACGAATGATGTGTTCACTATCATAGGGATGTGAGTCGAACTTTCTCGGAGAATAACAGTGATACACAAAGGAGAGTGTAACATGAAAAAAATTCTTACAGCAATCGTATCGGTAAGCATATTTATTGTTGGAATTTTGCTTATACTTTGTGCGGACACTAATTTTTTATGGTATGCCTTTAATCAAAATGTTCGCCTTACAGTAGTTGCAGGGATTCTCATTGCACTTGTTGGTGGCGTTGGTGTGATAATGAATCTTTGGTGTGTTCTAAAAGAATTGTACAGTAAATAGTTTATTGAAGGTTAAACTTCCAGTCTGCCATGGTCGCAGCCAAGAGAGATAATATTCAAACTTACTACTCAGCAAAAGCTAGGCACACTCCAAGAATTTATTATAGAGGGTGAATATCCCGCGCTTTGAACAATTTAACGATGAATATATTGTGCGATATGGAGAATTTCATTTGCGCGTTCACCTCGAATTGACTTGCAACGCAAAATACGTTACAATAAATCCGAGGTGATAACCATGGAAAAAACAATGACGCTCAATCTCCGTGTGAACCCTACCGTCAAGCAGCAGGCCGAGGATGTGCTGAAGCAGCTCGGCATCCCGATGGCAACAGCCATTGATATGTACCTGCGCCAGATCACCCTGACTGGCGGCATCCCCTTCTCGCTGTCCCTGCCGAAGGCTCCTGCGGCTCTGAACGCTGACACCATGACCGATGACCAGCTTCATGCAGCCTTGCAGGTGGGCATTAAGGAGATTCAGAACGGTGATACCGTGGATGCTGCAAGCGCATTCGCACAGTTCAGGGAACAGCACAGATGAAGCAGTATGACGTAAAAATTTCCCATGTAGCCCTCAGTGATATGGAGCAGATTTACAGCTACATTGCTGACCGTCTGCTGGAGCCTGACACGGCCATGGGGCAGTATAACCGCATTGCAGAAGCAATCCAGTCGCTGAACATCCTGCCGGAACGCTGTGCGCTGGTGGAAAGTGAACCGGAACGCACCCAAGGGCTGCGGCAGATGCTGGTGGACAACTACTCGGTGTTCTACATCGTGGGCGAGGATGCGGTGTCAGTGGCGCGTGTGCTGTACAGTGCATCCGACCTTGTGCGCCGCCTGCGGAGAATGAAGTGAAAGGGGTGTTTGCATGACCGCCGTAATCTACGCCCGCTATTCCAGCGACAACCAGCGCGAAGAATCCATCGAAGGCCAGATTCGGGAATGTACGGCTTATGCCGAAAAGAACGGCATCACTGTGGTCAAACACTACATTGACCGTGCCCTTTCCGCCAAAACCGATAACCGCCCGGACTTCCAGCAGATGATCAAGGACAGCGAGAAACGGTTGTTTGACATTGTGCTAGTCTGGAAGCTCGACCGCTTTGCCCGAAACCGCTATGATTCGGCCCACTATGAGTACCAGTTGGAACGAAATCATGTCAAGCTGGTATCTGCCACGGAGCCTATCTCTGACAGCCCTGCGGGTATCATGGTCAAGAGTATGCTCACCGGCATGGCTGAATACTACTCGGCAGAACTTTCTGAAAAAGTTGTGCGCGGCATGACCGAGAATGTTCTGAAGGGGAAGTACAACGGCGGCACGATTCCCATTGGTTTTAAGGTGGATGAGGAGAAGTTCTTTCAAGTCGACCCGCTGAAAGCTCCCTTTGTGGTAGAAGCCTTTCAGCGGTACAACGATGGCGCAACTATGAAAGAACTGATGAACTGGCTGAACGACAGCGGCGTGACCACTAACCGCAACCAGAAGTTCACCTACAACAGTGTTCAGAAGCTGCTGACAAATAAGCGGTACATCGGAGAAAACCACTTCAAGGACATTGTGATGCCCGACAGTATCCCGGCCATCGTGGACAAGGATTTGTTTGAGGAAGTGCAGCTGAAAATCAAAAAGAACAGCCGCGCTCCTGCCCGCCACAAGGCCGAGGACGATTACTTGCTCACCACCAAGCTGTTCTGCGGAATGTGCGGCGCGATGATGTTCGGCGAGTGCGGTACGGGTAGAAACAAGGTCGTTCATCATTATTATAAGTGCGCCACCGCGAAGCGTTTCAAGACCTGCAAGAAAAAGACCGTCCGTAAAGAGTGGCTGGAAGATTTGGTCATAGCTGAAACCATGAAGCTGATTCAGGACGATGCCGTGATTGATGCCATCGTTGCGGAAGTGATGGAGTTGCAGGATCAGGAAAACACCACACTCCCTTTGCTGGAAAAGCAGATGCGCGAGGTAGAGAACGGCATTGAAAATATGCTGAACGCCATCCAAGCAGGTGTGCTGACCAACTCCACCAAATTACGTTTGGAAAAGCTGGAAGCCCAGCAGAAAGAGCTTGAGGTTCGGATCGCCGAAGAAAAAATCGCTCGGCCACGGTTAAGCGAAAATCAGGTTCGTTTCTGGCTGACCCGGTTCCGCAAGCTCGACCCGAACGTGAAAAGCCACCGGGAGACGCTTATCAATACATTCGTGAACGCCGTTTATCTTTATGATGAAAAAGTTTTGATTACATTCAACTACAAAGACGGCACAAAAACCATCACTTTCGATGAAATCGCCGCCAAAGATGCCCCAGAGGGCAATGGTTCGGATTTGGGTTGCTTCGCTCCACCAAAACAAGAGCCTCTGACTTAGGTCAGAGGCTTTTTTGTTGCGTCATCCACCAACCCACGTCAGCGCAGGACGGTACAGGACTCGAACAGGGCGGCGGTGCGCAGCACCGTAAGCGATCTGTCCAGTGGACAGTCGCTTAGCCCGCGGTTCCTAGACCATTAGGAACGTCTACCGGGATGACTGCGGTTCGGTGGGCGGTACAGGACTCGAAAGCACGGCCCTGCCGCAGGCGGGGCAAAAAACAGTCCAGTGGACTGTTTTTTTAGTGCGTTGGTTGGTGGAGTCCAGGAATGTCTACCGGGATGACTGCGGTTCGGTGGGCGGTGCAGGACTCGAACAGGGCGGCGGCACGAAGTGCCGTAAGCAATCAGCCCAGTGGGCTGTTGCTTAGCCCGCGGTTCCTGGACCCGTAGGAATGTCTACCAAGGTCGTACGAACCCGATTCTTTACGAGAAAGGGTTCGGGTACGTTTTTTATTTATCGGAGGTTTTGAGAAAGGGCTACTCGGCCCATAAGCCGGAATGTGAAAGGATGAGAAGATGACCTTTTTAGAAACAAATCGGCTCAGACTAAGAAATGTAAGTCCTAAAGATGCGATTCAGATGGTTGATTATCGAAATAACGAGCGATGCTCGAAATATCAACGAGGCCAGACGAAAGATTATAAGGATATTGTTGCTTTGATCGAGCGTAATAAAGACAATGCCCTAAATATCGCATCGCCGACTATGATTAGTGTTGCATTAAGAGAAACGGATGTCATGATTGGCGAAATCGTCGTTATGCCTAACGAGGGCACAATTTCTTTAGGGTACACATTTTCTTATAAAGTGCACCGAAACGGTTACGCCTATGAAGCCTTGTCCTCTTTAATTGAGTATTTACACAAGCACTATCCTCAGTGGGATTTTATCTGTTTTACTGAAAGAGAGAACATTCCAAGTATGAGCCTTTTGAAGAAGCTGGGATATACGAATTTGGGTTATCTGCCGTCAAATATTCATATGATCAAGTTGAAAGAACTTCCTATTGTAGAGAACGTAGACCAATTAAAAACATTGCCGCAGGGTAAACTTTTGATAAATACCATAAATGCGCATTCATACAACACTGCACTAAAGGATTCGCTTTTTGCCGAGGCGCTAATAAAAGGGGGATGTACTTATCCCTGACGGAGCAAGTATTGTAAAAGTATGTAAATGGTTAAAGATGCAAAGCCAACCACGAGAACGAATAGCCGGTTGGGATCTTTTTGTTTTTGAAATGAATCGCCTTAATGAGAAAGGCGGGCGATGTATGTTTATGGGTAGTTCGGAAAAAGTGTTGGCATTGATAGAACAACGTGCAGCAGTAGACTATCCGAACTTGGAAGTAGTGACTTATTCCCCTCCCTATAAGCCGGAATTTTCACAGGAAGATAATGCAGCTATTGTGGCAGCTATCAACAAGGCAAATCCAGATTTGCTATGGATTGGTATGACTGCTCCCAAGCAGGAAAAATGGATTTATAGTAATTGGCAAAAGCTGAATATTCATTGCCATGTGGGTACTATAGGGGCAGTGTTCGACTTCTTTGCAGGTACTACTGAACGGGCTCCGTTATGGTGGCAGCAACATTCGTTGGAGTGGCTCTACCGACTGATAAAAGAACCTAAGCGCATGTGGCGTAGGTACTTGATTGGTAATGTGCTGTTCTTATGGAATATTTGTAAAGAGATATAGAATTATGCAATGATATGAAAGGTATTGTTTTAGCTGGTGGTAGCGGTATGCGTTTGTATCCCATTACCAAAGGTATTAGCAAACAACTAATTCCGATTTTTGATAAACCGATGATTTATTACCCCATTTCGGTTTTGATGTTAGCGGGTATCCGTGAAATATTGATTATATCTACTCCACATGACCTGCCGGGATTTAAACGTTTGTTAGGTAATGGCAGTGACTATGGTGTGAGGTTTGAGTATGCAGAACAACCATCACCTGATGGATTGGCGCAGGCTTTTATTATTGGTGAGGATTTTATTGGCAGTGATTCGGTCTGTTTGGTATTAGGTGATAATATCTTTCATGGCAATGGTTTTAGTAGCATGTTGAAGGAGGCGGTGTACATGGCAGAAAAAGGAGCAAAAAAGCTACCGTGTTTGGTTATTGGGTAAGTGATCCGGAACGCTATGGTGTTGCGGAGTTTGATGACGAGGGTAATTGTCTAAGCATTGAGGAAAAACCTGTACAGCCAAAATCGAATTATGCGGTAGTAGGGCTTTATTTCTATCCTAATAGGGTGGTAGATGTAGCGAAGCACATCAAACCGTCAGCTCGTGGGGAATTGGAGATTACCACTGTGAACCAGCAATTTCTGGAGGATAGTGAGTTGAAAGTACAAACACTGGGACGTGGTTTCGCTTGGTTGGATACGGGTACACACGACTCGTTGAGTGAAGCATCGACCTTTATTGAGGTGATTGAAAACGACAGGGATTGAAAGTTGCTTGTCTGGAAGGTATAGCGTTTAGACAAGGTTGGATTGATGCTAACAAGATGCGTGAGTTGGCCCAACCGATGCTGAAGAATCAATATGGGCAGTATTTGTTGCAGGTAGTAGAGGAAGTGGAACGTACAGGAAAGAGTAATTTATGAATAAAAGAAATATTATCATTACCGGTGGAGCCGGATTTATAGGCAGCCATGTGGTACGTTTGTTTGTGAACAAGTATCCCGATTACCATATTATCAGTCTGGACAAGTTGACTTATGCGGGAAATTTGGCTAACTTAAAAGATGTAGAGAATAAACCAAACTACACTTTTGTAAAAGCGGATATTTGTGACTTTGAGATGATGCTGAAGATTTTTAAACAGTATCATATAGATGGGGTCATTCATTTAGCTGCCGAGAGTCATGTGGATCGTAGTATCAGGGAACCGTTTACTTTTGCTCGTACTAATGTTCTTGGAACTCTCTCTTTATTACAAGCTGCCAGGTTGACTTGGGAGTATCTTCCGGAGGGCTATGAGGGTAAGCGCTTCTATCATATTTCAACAGATGAGGTGTATGGAGCATTGGAGTTGACGCACCCGGAAGGCAAGTCTTCGGATATATCTGCACACGAAGTATATGGCGATGAGTTCTTCAAAGAGACAACAAAGTATAATCCACACTCACCCTATTCGGCTTCGAAAGCGGGTAGTGATCACTTTGTCCGCGCTTTCCATGATACTTATGGTATGCCGACTATTGTGACAAACTGTTCGAACAACTATGGACCTTATCAGTTTCCCGAAAAGCTGATTCCGCTGTTTATTAACAATATTCGCCATCGCAAACCGTTACCAGTGTATGGTAAAGGGGAGAATGTGCGTGACTGGCTCTATGTGGTGGATCATGCAAGGGCTATAGACGTGATTTTTCATAATGGTAAGGTGGCGGATACATACAACATCGGCGGCTTTAATGAGTGGAAGAACATAGACATTATCCATGTGATTATTAAGACTGTGGACCGATTACTGGGTAACCCTGAAGGACATAGCGAGGAACTGATTACTTATGTAATGGACCGCATGGGACATGATTTACGCTATGCTATTGACTCTACGAAACTGAAGAATGAATTGGGTTGGGAGCCTAGTCTGCAGTTTGAAGAGGGTATTGAGAAGACGGTGCAGTGGTATCTGGATAATCAAGAGTGGATGGATAATATCACCAGTGGTGCCTATGAGAGCTATTACGAGGATATGTATAAGAATAGATAATCTGTATGGAAGTTGTTAAGACAAATATTGAAGGGGTTGGTAATCATTGAACCACGTCTTTTTAAGGATGACAGGGGGTATTTTTTCGAATCGTTCTCGCAAAGGGAGTTTGACGAAAAGGTACGTCCCATTAAGTTTGTACAAGATAATGAAAGTATGTCCTCGTATGGAGTGATAGGGGGACTACATTTTCAAACTATGCCTTACAGCCAAAGTAAGTTAGTACGTTGCGTAAAGGGTGCAGTGCTGGATGTGGCTGTTGATATCCGCAAAGGTTCGCCTACCTATGGTCAGCATGTAGCGGTAGAATTGACAGAGGAGAATCATCGTCAATTCTTTATTCCTCGTGGTTTTGCTCATGGTTTTGCTGTATTGAGTGAAACGGCAGTGTTTCAATATAAATGTGATAACTTTTATGCTCCACAACATGATGGAGGTATCAGTATATTAGATGAATCACTTGGCATTTGTTGGAAAATTCCTACTGGTAAGGCTATCTTAAGTGAGAAGGACACTAAGCATCCACTATTGAAAGATTTTGAATCTCCATTTCTGTATGGAGAGGATTTATATAAATAGCATATAATAATAACGATACATGTAGGTCCCTAACTTCATGCTACACACATGAAGCACCCTACATTTTGTGGTCAGGAAATGTGCGGCGGTGTATTCCTGATCAACGCCCTCATGTCGGTGTAAATCCGATGTGATTTCTATTATATCAACTGTCTGTGAAGATCGTTGATATTTGAAATGATATTATCACTAGATAATATACAACTCAAAACGGGAGACAGCACTTTTGTTGTCTTCCGTTTTTATATTGAATACTTCTTCATTATAAATATTGGTACTTTATCGGGAGCTTACAAATACTCTTATTTTTATTTGCTGTTTTGGACATTTTAGCGTAACTTGCACACCTATTTTAAAGAATATTTTTTTTACAGGAGAATAACAGGTATGGATAATCATGTTGTAATAATGGCTGGTGGCATAGGGAGCCGCTTTTGGCCGATGAGCACTCCGGAATGTCCTAAACAATTTATTGATGTAATGGGATGTGGCCGGTCGCTGATTCAGTTGACGGCAGATCGTTTCGACGGTGTTTGCCCTAGGGAAAATATGTGGGTCGTAACTTCTGAAAAATACATTGATATTGTTCGGGAGCAGTTGCCGGAAATTCCGGAAAGTAATATTTTGGCGGAGCCTTGTGCGCGCAATACTGCGCCCTGCATTGCTTTTGCTTGCTGGAAGATCAAGAAAAAACATCCGAATGCTAACATTGTAGTAACTCCTTCGGATGCATTAGTCATTGATACGGGAGAATTCCGTAGAGTGATGGAGAAAGCCCTTCGTTTCACAGATGATGGCAGCGCCATTGTAACGATAGGTATCCGGCCAACTCGTCCGGAAACCGGATACGGATATATTGCTGCTGCCGATCAGCTCCAGACAGATAAAGAAATTTACACCGTAGATGCATTTAAGGAAAAACCGGATAAAGAGACTGCCGAAAAGTATCTGGCAGAAGGCAATTTCTTCTGGAATGCGGGAATCTTTGTATGGAATGTGCGTACTATTACTTCCGTGATGCGTGTATATGCTCCGGGCATCGCACAAATTTTTGATCGCATTTTCCCCGATTTCTATACAGAGAAAGAAAATGAAACGATCAAGAAGTTATTCCCTACTTGCGAAAGCATTTCTATCGACTATGCAGTGATGGAGAAAGCACAGGAGATTTATGTACTTCCCGCTTCTTTTGGCTGGTCAGATCTGGGTACATGGGGAGCACTTCGCGGTTTGCTTCCACAGGATAAGTCTGGAAATGCAACCGTAGGAACCGATATCCGTTTGTACGAAAGCAAAATTGTATTGTGCATGCCAGCGAAGAAAAACGAGTAGTCATTCAAGGCTTGGATGGATATATCATTGCAGAGAAAGATAACACATTATTGATCTGCAAGCTGGAAGAAGAGCAAAGAATTAAGGAATTCTCGAAATAAAATTTATTTCGAGAATTGATATTCATGTGGTGTCATTCCTGTCATTCGCTTAAGAACTTCGAGAAAAAAGAAGGATTAGGGAAGTTCAACTCATCAGAAATTTTGATAAACAAGCGATGCTATGTTTTAGCAATACTTTAGCTTCTAATATAATGGACTGGTTTATCCAGTCCATTACTGTTTGTTGAC
>ENA-OQDL01001443-OQDL01001443.1-human-gut-metagenome-genome-assembly--contig:-NODE-1443-length-11741-cov-2.768641_pt1 | contig 11741 bp, 10 predicted proteins | sample MGYA00242782_ERZ504609 | MGnify/ENA primary metagenome ERZ504609 (study PRJEB26092, sample SAMD00036320) | human gut metagenome | host: Homo sapiens | study: EMG produced TPA metagenomics assembly of... | reverse complement strand
ATCCGGAAGTCCGACAGTATTTTGCAAACCGGGCAGACCTGCTTGGGGCAATCCGCTTACCGAACAATGCTTTCCAGAGAAATGCCAATACCAGTGTGGTTGCGGATATTCTGTTTTTCCAGAAAAGGGACAGGGCTGCGATCACAGAGCCAGACTGGGTACAGTTAAAAACCACATCAGAAGGCTATACGGTCAATTCTTATTTTGCTGACCACCCGGAAATGGTGCTTGGGGATTTCACAACAGAAAGTACCCAGTACGGAAAACAGGAAGTAACAGTAAAGGTAAAAGAGGGAGCAGATCTGGCAGAGCAGATAAAAGAAGCGGTAAAGTATATCCAGGGAACTATCACAGAGCAGGAGATTTCAGATACGGAACTGGAAGAACAGGTAGTATCCATACCGGCAAATCCGGATATTAAGAATTTCAGCTTTGCACTTGTCGGAGAGGACATTTATTACAGGGAAAATTCTGTTATGAATAAGATGGAACTTCCCGTTGTGACAGGCGAGCGTGTCAGAGGTATGGTTGCTATCCGGGATGCAACAAACAGGCTTCTGGAACGGCAGTTGGAAGAATGCAGTGATGAAGAGGTCGCCAGCTTACAGGCTGAATTGAACCGGGTTTATGACAGCTTTACTGCCAAGTATGGACTACTCAGCAGCAATGCAAATAAAAGGGCGTTCAGCATGGACAGCAGCTATTGCCTTTTGACTTCCCTTGAATTTCTGGACGAAAAGGGCGAGTTGAAGCGGAAAGCAGACATATTTACGAAAAGGACGATCCGCAGGGCAGAGCCGGTAACATCGGTAGACACTGCAAGTGAGGCACTGGCGGTATCTATCGGGGAAAAGGCAAAAGTGGATATTCCTTATATGATGGAGCTTACCGAGAAAACAGAGGAAGAGGTCACAGAGGAGCTTACGGGTGTTATCTTCAAGAATCCGCTTACGGATAAATGGGAGCCATCCGACGAGTATCTTTCCGGGAATGTCAGGGAGAAGCTGAACATTGCAAAGCAGTTTGCAGAGAACCACCCGGAATATATGGTCAATGTACAGGCACTGGAACGGGTACAGCCGAAAGATCTGGACGCTTCCGAGATTGAAGCAAGGCTTGGTGTAACATGGATTTCGCCGGACTATATTACAGAGTTCATGGCAGAAACATTCCATACACCACGACAGCATATCAATTATGAGCGTATCAAAGTACAGTATGCGGAAGTGACCGGACAATGGAACGTAAAAGGAAAGAACGTGGACAGCAGCAATAACCCGCTTTCCACCGCAACTTACGGAACACAAAGGGCAAATGCTTACAGGTTGTTGGAGGATGCACTGAATCTGCGTGACACAAAAATCTATGACACAATACATGATGCGGATGGGGAACACCGGGTACTGAACCGGAAAGAAACCACCCTGGCACAGCAGAAGCAGGAACTGATCCGGGAAGAGTTTAAAGAGTGGATTTTTTAAGGATATGAGCCGACGGGAAACACTCTGCAAAATTTATAATGAACGGTTTAACAGCATCCGGCCAAGGGAATATGATGGCAGTCACATTCAGTTTGTCGGAATGAATCCGGAAATTAAGCTGATGGAGCATCAGAAAAATGCGGTGGCACATATCCTTTATGGAAATAATACCCTGCTTGCACACTGTGTAGGTGCAGGCAAGACGTTCCAGATGATCGCAGCCGGTATGGAGAGCAAGCGTCTGGGACTGGCACAAAAGAGTCTTTATGTGGTTCCGAACCATTTGCTGGAACAGTGGGAAGCGAATTTTTTACGCTTATATCCGGGAGCAAATATTCTGGTGGCAACGAAGAAAGACTTTGAACCGGCAAACAGAAAACGGTTCTGTTCCAGAATCGCAACAGGGGATTATGATGCGGTCATTATCGGACACAGCCAGTTTGAGAAAATCCCGCTTTCCAGGGAAAGGCAGATTTCATTGTTGGAAGATCAGATCGCAGATATTACCTATTCTATTGAAGCAGCAAAAGAGGAAGCGGGACAGCAGTATACGATCAAGCAGATGGAAAAGACAAAGAAAACCCTGAAAGCAAAACTGGAAAAACTGAATGACCAGACACGAAAGGATGATGTGGTGACTTTTGAGCAATTAGGCGTGGACAGGCTGTTTGTGGACGAGTCACATTTTTACAAGAACCTTTTTTATACACAAAAATGCGGAATGTGGCAGGCATTTCACAGACCGATGCACAGAAAAGTTCAGATATGTTTATGAAATGCAGGTACATGGATGAGATTACCGGGGGAAAGGGAATCACGTTTGCAACGGGAACACCTGTATCAAACAGTATGACTGAATTATACACCATTATGAGATACCTCCAGTATGATACTTTAATGAATATGGGAATGGGACATTTTGATTCGTGGGCAGCAACTTTTGGAGAAACAGTTACGGCAATCGAATTGTCACCGGAAGGGACGGGCTATCGTGCAAAAACACGATTTGCCCGTTTCTTTAATCTTCCAGAACTGATTTCCATATTTAAAGAAGCTGCGGATATTCAGACTGCAGATATGCTGAATCTTCCTGTACCGGAAGCAGAATATATCAATGAAGTATTAAAGCCGAGTGAGGAACAGAAAGAAATGGTGGAAGCCTTTTCGGAACGTGCAGAACAGGTCAGGGGCGGTGCAGTAGATCCAAGGGTAGATAACATGCTCAAGATTACCAATGACGGAAGAAAATGTGCATTAGACCAGAGGCTTTTGAATGATATGCTACCGGATGCAGGGGAAAAGCAAGGTAAATGCCTGTGTGGAGAATGCTTTCCAGGTATGGGAGGACGGAAAAGATACACAGGCTACCCAGTTGATCTTCTGCGACCTCAGCACACCGAAAAATGATGGAACATTCAACGTGTATGATGATGTAAGAAACAAGCTGGTGGAACGGGGAATCCCGAAAGAGGAGATCGCATTTATTCATGAATATAATACGGAAGTAAGAAAAGCGGAGCTGTTTGCAAAGGTGCGGGCAGGGCAGGTAAGAATCCTGATGGGTTCCACTCCGAAACTCGGTGCTGGTACCAACGTCCAGGACAGATTACTTGCACTGCATCATCTGGACTGCCCCTGGAAACCGTCTGATCTGGAACAGCAGGAGGGACGTATTCTCAGACAGGGAAACCAGAATGACAAGGTAAAAATCTTCCGGTATGTAACGGAAAATACGTTCGATTCGTACATGTGGCAGATTCTGGAAAACAAGCAGAAGTTTATTTCACAGATCATGACCAGTAAATCCCCGGTGCGTGCCTGTGAAGATGTAGATGATACAGCTCTATCTTATGCAGAGATCAAGGCACTGGCAACAGGAAACGAATACATCAAAGAAAAGATGGATCTGGATGTGCAGGTAAGTAAACTGAAACTTCTGAAAGCAAACCACACCAGTCAGATCTATCGTCTGGAATCGGATATTGCAAAGCGGTATCCAGTACAGATTACCGCATTAAAAGAGAAGATTGCCGGTATGCGTGTGGATGCAGATGTGGTTAAAGGAATAGATTTACAGGATAATGACCACTTTGCAATGACAGTCGGTGGAAAGCTGTATACCGATAAAAAAGAAGCGGGAGTTGCACTACTTTCAGCAGCATCCGGCTTGAAGTCCGTGAAATCAGCAGGGCAGATCGGGGAATATCATGGTTTTGCACTTTCTTCAGAATATAATTTCCTGTCGAATACTTATACCATGACGATCAAGGGAAAATGTTCTTATAAAATTGAGTTCGGAAAGGATACTCTGGGCAATATCCAGAGAATTCATAATGCACTCTCTGCAATCGGGAAAAAGCTGGCAGATACCGAGCAGAATCTGGAAACGGTACAACAGCAGTTAAAGACCGCACAGGAAGAGGTGCAGAAGCCATTCCCGAAAGAAGCGGAACTGAGTGAAAAAATGGAACGTCTGGCAGAATTAAATGCCATGCTCAACATGGATGAGAAAGGGGGAGAAAATCTTCTGGCAGATGAGGGAATCGGGGAAAACCCGGAAGTAAACATGCCGGAGGAACGACAGGACAGAATTGCTGACAGTGTTCATAAAACATCTATTCTGGAAAGACTGAAAGAACAGAAACAGCAGGAGCAGACAAGAGAAACACAGCAGAAACCTAAAAAGAAACATGAACAGGAGTTATAAAGGGTATCCCGTCAGAGTGACCAGAGCTTTGGCGGGATTTTTCTATGGAGGATTTGATTATGGCAAACAGAGAAGAACAATTAAAGCAGATTACAGAGCAGTTGGAACAGGGTGTTGCAGAAATATTCACATCAGAAAAGTATACCGAATATCTGAATACAATGGCAAAGTTCCATAATTACAGTTTCAATAATACTCTGCTGATCGCCATGCAGAAACCGGAAGCGACACTGGTAGCGGGGTACAGGCATGGCAGAAAATTTAACCGGCAGGTAAAAAGAGGGAAAAAGGCATACAGATCATTGCCCCGGCTCCGTTTAAAGAGAAACAGGAGATTGAAAAAACTGAATCCGGAAACAGGAGAGATTGTGATCGGGGAAGATGGACAGCCGGAAACAGAAGTAGTAGAGCGTGTCATTACAAGATTCCGGGTTACGACAGTATTTGATGTCAGTCAGACCACAGGAGAACCGATTCCAGAGTTTGAGGTATCAGAACTGGAGGGGGATGTTCTGATCTACCATGATTTTATGGAAGCACTGAAAACGGTTGCCCCGGTTCCCATCCGTTTATTGAGATTGATGGGGAGGCGAAAGGCTTTTATCAGCTTGTCGATAAATATATCGCTGTCCAGCCTGGCATGAGTGAAGCACAGACCATGAAAACAGCGGTGCATGAAACGGCACATGCAGTATTGCATGATCGTGACCAGATGGAAGCAGAGGGCATCGTAAAAGACCAGCTTACAAGGGAAGTGGAAGCAGAAAGTGTTGCCTATGTGGTATGCAACCATTTTGGACTGGATACATCGGAGTATTCCTTTTCCTATATTGCGAGCTGGTCTTCCGGTAAAAATATGAAAGAGTTTCGTGCTTCTATGGACACCATCCGTAAGACTTCTGCTGATATGATCGGACAGATTGAGGAAAAACTCAAGGAACTTCATATCGAAAGGCCAGAGCAGGAAGTAACTGCTGTGGAGCAGACAGAAGAACTGAGTGTCATGCAGTATGCGGAGCAGACCATCAACCGTCTGGAACAGGAACGGACGATTTTCAGCAATGACCAGAGAAACCTTATCGTGAATTTTGCTTATAAACTGGATGACAGGGAAGCGACGGAAAAACTGGCAGAGAATCTTGCAGAATCTATTCTGGATGGAAACAGGGAAGCGGTACTAAAACTGATTGGAGAAGCGGAGGAACAGATTGACAGTCTGCCGGATTCGATGATCGGTTTATCAGAATTGCATGAAGCCGGATTTTATTCAGAAAGTATGCTTCCGCTTACCAGGGAACGGGCAGTGGAACTGCACCATGAGGGAGTAACGATTTACGGGCTGACCGGAGCAATTGGCGGTCAGGAGCAGTCGCAGAGGGTTATGAATCTGGAATTGGATATTTTAAAGCATGACGGGTTATTCGGAGTGACGAAATTTGAATGGGAAAATTACCGGAGAAGCCAGGAAATGGTTATGATACCAGAAGAAAAAGTAAAGATCAAAGAAACGCTTCTTCTGGAAAGCGATGGAAACCGTTATGGTATTTATCAGATCAACAGCGGACAGGAAGAAAGAGGGTATCAGTTTTTAAGTCTGGAAGCGGCAAAAGAAATGGGATTTACCGTAGATGGTAAAGACTATCAGATGGTTTACAGTGAAAGACTGAGAGATGCTACGACACTGGATAACCTTTTTGAGCGATTTAATATAGAACGTCCAAACGATTTTACCGGGCATTCCATGTCAGTCAGTGATGTGATCATTATGAACCGGGGCGGCAGATTAACCGCATACTATGTGGATTCCTTTGGATTTACAGAACTGCCGGACTTTGTGGCACAGAGAGTTGAAATGTTAAATGCCAATCCTGTAAAAGCGTATCCGGAAGTTTATATGGGAACTTTGGAAAAGGCTATGCAGGAGAGAAATGTAGATGCTTACCTGGATTCCAGAAAACTGAATATCGACTGTAAAAATTGCAATCGAACAGGCAATCGCAGAAAACTTTGATGGCATGAGCCTGAAAGCGGATACTGCAATAGGTGTGATTGAAAAATATGGGGAAGAACGAGTTGCCTTTGTTCTGGCAAATACATTGAAACAGCTTTCCCATGATGGAAGATTTTCTGATGGCAATAAGCAGTGGGCAGATGGCATTGATATTCCGGAAAATATCAGCAGGGGAATGGATCTGAACAGAGATTATATTGTGGAAAGCCATCCTGCAGTCCTGAATGGCTTCATTGATATGGCAAGAAACGAAATCCGCACCCGGAAACTGGAAGAGGTGCTTGGCGTGAAAAATCAGCATATCACTGAAACTACAAGAGGGTATGAAGCAGACGGACATACAGGTACATGGTATGCGATTGATATGAAAACTTATCATGGGGAGCGATTCTTCCAGATGCGGAGTGAAGAATACGGTCAGGATGTGGCAGATATTATCGTATCGGAAAATGGAACACTGGTGGCAGAGGACATCTGGCATGGATTTGATGAAGGAGCCAGGGAAGCTATTTCAGAATATCTGGAAGAAAATGGTGCAACAGTATATGACCTGATGAATCTTCCAGGACAGGCAACCGTTATCTTGGCAGACGGAACAGTTATGAAAATCATGGAACAGCAGCCAATCAGTACGGATACATGGGAGCCGACACTGATCGGACAGAATCTGCGGGGGGAAGAACAGAAAGTTCAGTTTTTTCGAGATACATAAAGTCAGAGAAAATAATGGCATTGATCTGAAAATGCCAGAAAATCATTATATTGACCAATATTATGTGATTGAAGATCTGGCAGCAAAAGGTGGGATGAAGATTGAGAGATATAAGGATCTTGGAGCTGCCCTTGGAGCATATTACTCTTTGCCTAACCATAAAATGAAAGCTCTTGGAATTGAGAATACGGCACCGCTGCGAGGCAGTCTTGATTTTATCCAGTGCAAGAATGGAGTAGATACGCTGATCTATGATTGCCGGGAAGTGGAAGGCTGGCTGAATCCGCAGATATACAATACTTTTAAAGAGATAGGCAACAGTCTGGAAGTGCATGATACAGAGATAGCATACCAGATTGGAGATCAGTATTTCACAATTCAGACGGTAGAAGACGGTTATGATTATACGTTCTATGATAAGGATTATCTGGAAATGGATGGCGGTGTCTACGATAATCCGAATATTTCTATTTCAGAAGCAATGGAGAATATTTTAGAGGAAGAAGGATTGTCCATAGAAGATGCAAATGTGATAGATTATGAAGAAATGTATGCAGAAATTGAATATGCAGAAGAAGAGAGACGGGAGAAGAATACAGTTTGAACGTAATTGTCCAAAGGCATTTTTTTGATGGTTATGGCAGGAAAGCGGCATTAAAAAATTATGAGGGAATAACCGTACAATTTAAAATGTCTGGTATGTATTTAACAGTGCAACCGACTGAGGAAGGCTATAAATATCTGGTTTATGATCAGGAACTTCATGAAATTTCAGGAGATGCCTGTGGAAATCCAGAAGATTCTATTCAGAAAGCAATGTATGCCAGTCTAAAAAATGAAGGATTGGAAGATGTTGAATGTGTAAAAGTTGATGACAGGGAGTTTCGGGATAAGGTAATCAGTCATTCTAAAGAAGTGCTAGCCAGTGGAGATGTTCGATTCACTTCAGAACTTGGCAGATGTGAAACAGCATTGAATGGGATGGGCAGGGCAGAAATTGAATATGAAGTTTTATTTCATGCAAGAGCTGTGCTGGAAGAAATGGGACTGGAAAATGAAGTTACATTGATTGGGGCGAGAGTACATGGTTCCAGAAGTAGAGATGACCTGTATCGTGCAGATTCTGATCTTGATGTGGTGCTTTCTTATCGAGGAAATATTCGAGAGGATAGTTTTTTTAACGAATTGAATTCGTATGGTATGGCAATAGCAGGCATTAAAGTAGATATTACCCCAATCTTAGAAGAAAGAATTACTTTGGCAGAGTATATAAAGGAATCGGAAGCCTATCTTGATCAGCAGGAAATCAGGAAACTCGCAGTGGACTTGGATAATTTTAGTTATGAATATGATACTTATGAATATAAAGATACCGTTGAAAATAGGGAAGAACAGGTTGAGAAACTCACAGAGGATATTTTGAACAAGGAGACAGCAGGTTTAAAAGACTGGCTGACTGAGGTGGCAGAAGAATCGGATATAGACAGCGATGTAGTCACTGCCCAGTCATTACTTTCACGTCTGAAAAATGCAGAAACACTTTCTGTTTTTACCAGACAGCCAGAGCAGAAACAGCCGGAAGACACGATCACTTTTTATGTTGCGGAGTGTATGGAATTTCCTGTTATGGGTGAGTATCATGAGAACCTTACCCTGGAAGAAGCCTTACGCATTTATGAATCAATTCCTGCAGAACGCATAAATGGAATAAAAGGTGTTGGATTTGAACTGCATGATGGAAGCGATTATGACGGACCGTATGATCTTATGCGACTGGGAAAAGTTGACCGGGAAGGTGTGGAGATGATTCAGCATTATAAGGAAAGTCCATTAGTGCAGAAAGCAATGGATGATGTAGAAAAATATTTTGACTCAAAGCAGGAGATTACGAAAATAGAGGAAAAAGCAGTTGAAGATAAGTCTGTACCAAAAGAAAATCTTTCGCAGCCAAAGAGCAGAAAAGAATCTGTTCTTCAGGCACTCAGAGAGCGTCAGGCGAAAATAAAAGAGCAGGAGCAGAATATGTCGAAAGAAAAATCCAAGGCACATAAGAAGGGAGATGTAACATTATGATGGTAAGGTTTGAGGAAGATGAATATATAGCAGTGGCAATTTTTGATGCAGGAAACCGGGTACAGACAATGGAAGCAATGGATGAGATTTTTTCATATCTGGACGAAGATATGAAGCTGCTGATTTTCACGACGATTCAGAAACTCTATTATCTTAGCGATGAGGGATATGAAGAATTGCAGAAAACGGTAGAAATTTATAAAGCAGATCTGGAGGTGGATGGAGAATGAGTAGAAGTCAGATTTGCAGTTTACCAGTTAAAAAAGAAACCGGAATTGAGAAATCTTCTTTTCCGTACCTATGAAGAACTTGCACAGGATCAGATTCCTGTGCAGGTGGCAAATTATGAACAGGTGTATCTGGGAACAATGAAGCCGGGAGAAACACCAGAGCAGATAAAAAAGGAGCTGGAGAAGAAACAGCCGCACAATTATAAAGGTCATGCAGTCAGTACCAGTGATGTGCTGATCCTGAATGATGAGGGTGTCATGACCACTTACTATGTAAACAAAGACACTTTTATAGAGATTCCTGACTTTATGAAAGTCACATCTTCAGAAAGCGGTGGACTTACCAAAGATACAGTCGGATATGAAATAGAGGGAAAAGACGGAACATGGGAAGTAATAGATTATCTGTTGGTAGAGGGGAAAAATTATTTTCTTATGGAACATGAGCAGTATGGGAAAGATGTTGCGTATGTAGTCTTAGATCAGAAAGGTAATGTGCTTGTAGACAGCACCTACAATGGATTTGATGATGTAGTAAAACAGAAGATTCTTGATTCTCTGCATCCGCCAGTGCAGGAGCAGACAGAAGGCTATAAACCGAAATTGGATAACTGGCAGAAGTACATGGAGAATGGAGAATACCTGCGAAGTGCGGAAATTACAGAGGAAGCAAATTATAATATGATTGACGGACTTAAGAATAATGCTGCACCAAAAGATAAAAAGAACCATCAAAAAGAATCTGTCCTTGCAAAACTAAATGAGAAAAAGGAGGAAATTGCAAGACGCACTGGACAGAAAGCTATGCAACAGGTAATGGAATCTGAGGGAGAACGTACCAAAAAATAGAGCAAGTAGAAGAGAGGCTGGTCACATAATTGTGGCTGGCTTTTTCTATGTAGTGTGTCCAGCGAAGCTGGACCACACTTGCCGGTGTAAGTCCGGTCACGGTAATCGCCAGTGAGCCGTGTAGCTAAACTCGGTGCGCTGTAGTAATACAGGGTGCTAAGCGAGTGGATAAAGTAACCTTGATAAAAGGTGCAAGCAATCATACAGACCGTAACATTAAGTGAATTCTGTCGTATCGTTAAAAAAGGTCTCTGAAAAGAGAACAAAGGGGAGTTGAGCCTTGTGCATATGGGCGAAAACCATGGAATGTGCGAAGAAACTGGAAAGCAGCACAGAAGAACCCCTCGGTATATAGGAAGCGGTATATATGAAAAGTGTGGTTCGGAACTGGAGAGACCCTACCCATCACCGAAAGGTAAAAAGAAAGCGTATAAGCTTGGCGAAATCGTATTTCTGATGGGAGGGAGTCGGAGAGGAACATAGTACCGATAATGACTGTGCAAGAAAACGCAGTCTATGGGAAGGTTCCTTGCTTCATTCACGTTTGTAGAGAGGGTAAGAGTGAGAGAATGTCATGCAGACTAACAACTCCAAAGAAAAAGTTCGACAACTTCAAAACAAACTATATCTGACAGCCAAGAAGTGTGATAGCCGAAGATTTCATGCACTTTACGATAAGGTATATCGTGATGATGTACTTTTTGAAGCATGGAAACGGGTAAAAGCTAACAAAGGTTCCAGTGGTGTAGATGGTATCAGAATCGAAGATATTGAAGAGATGGGAATTGAAAAATACCTGTCAGAAATCAAATCGGAACTGATGGATGGAAAGTACAAACCATCTCCAGTAAAGCGAGTTGCAATCCTTGGCATGCTGCTCAAGGGACTCTGGATCACCTGCCCGAAATGGCTGTCCTCCGTTCTCTATATCGGAATGGGCTGGCTCTGCGTACTGGCTTTTGTTCCGATCTTTCACTCCCTCCCGAGAGCAGGTTTCGGATGGCTGCTTGCGGGCGGCATTATTTACACGATTGGCGGTATCATCTATGGTCTGAAACTTCCATTATTTAATTCCAGACACAGGAATTTCGGTTCACATGATGATCTTTCATGTTTTCGTTATGCTTGGAAGTGCCTGCCACTTTATCCTCATGTATTGCTTTATTTCCACCCTGCCATTCTGATGGCAGGGTATTTTTCTGCCTGTTACAGTACTTTCAGAATTCCATCAGGTTTAATTTTTGTTTTCTTGTAAGCTGTTTGATCGCATATTCTCTGCGCATTGCTTCTTCTTTTGTTTCAAAACCTTCATAATAGACCAGTTTTACCGGTTCTTTTGCTTCTGGTATACTTCGCTCCGGCTTTTCCCTCATTATGGGCTTTGAGCCGCTTCTGCAGGCAGTTCGTCCATCCTGTATACAGTGTCCCGTCTGCACATTGAACGATATATGTGTAATTCATAAAGTATTTTATCCTCTTTTGTCTCTATAAAAAGCAGCCGATTTAAATTGTATTTCACTTCTATATACATTCAAAAAGCAGGTAGGAGAATATCGACTGCGAATTTTTTACCGCTGATTCCCACCTGCTTTATTATACGTTGTGTTTTATATTTTGTGAATAATTGTAATTATCCCGTTTACGGAAGATAGGCGATCGGATCGATCGGCTTGCCGTC
>ENA-OQDL01001440-OQDL01001440.1-human-gut-metagenome-genome-assembly--contig:-NODE-1440-length-11748-cov-2.511316_pt1 | contig 11748 bp, 12 predicted proteins | sample MGYA00242782_ERZ504609 | MGnify/ENA primary metagenome ERZ504609 (study PRJEB26092, sample SAMD00036320) | human gut metagenome | host: Homo sapiens | study: EMG produced TPA metagenomics assembly of... | reverse complement strand
AGTACGGCACAGGAGAACAGGGATTATTTTAATGGGTTGAAGGACAGCCATGAGACAGAGGCCAGTAGCAATTTTGTGGTCGGACTGGAAGGGGAGATCATCCAGTGTGTGCCAACATGGGAGATGGCTTATGCATCAAATGAACGGAATGCGGATACGGTATCCATTGAGTGCTGCCACCCGGATGAAACAGGAAAGTTTACAAAAGAAACTTATCAGTCGATGGTTCAGCTTACAGCATGGCTGTGTAAAAAATATAATCTGAATGAGGATCAGGTCATCCGTCATTATGATGTGACCGGGAAAATCTGTCCGAAATATTTTGTGGAAGATGAAGCTGCGTGGGAACAGTTTAAAAATAATATAAGGAAGGCACTTGAAGAATAATCGAAAAACCTTGCTATCCCACTTTTGAATTGCTATAATGAGATGGATTGTGCGACGAAAAAAGATTTTAGCGGAAAATCTGTAAGAAGCATAAAGAAGTGTGGAGGTTTAGGATGAACGATCTGGAAATGTACCGCGAGCAGCTTGCATTATGTGATGATAAGATCATTGATGCACTCGTGGAGAGAAATGCATTATCGAGAAGATCATGGCTTATAAAGAAACTTATGGTATGCCGATTCTCCAGCCGGCTCAGGAAGCCAAGCAGGAACGCAGACTGAACGAGAAGCTGAAAGATAATAAATATCAGGATGAGATCCATGATGTATTTAAGCGGATCTTAAGGAATAGTAAGAGAATCCAGGCAAGAAAGCTCTTCTCATATAATATTGTTCTGATTGGATTTATGGGAGCAGGAAAATCCACGATTTCCGATTACTTAAGCACCATGTTCGACATGAAACTGGTGGAGATGGATCAGGAGATCGTAGAACGTGAAGAGATGAGTATTCCGGATATCTTTGCTACATATGGCGAAGAATATTTCCGTAATCTTGAGACAAATCTTCTCAAAGAACTGCAGGAGGGTGAGAACTGCATTATTTCCTGTGGTGGTGGTGTTGCCATGCGTGAGCAGAATGTAGTCGAGATGAAGAAGAACGGAAGAGTTGTTCTGCTTACGGCAAGTCCTGAGACAATTTATGAACGTGTCAAGGACAGCAACGACAGACCGATCCTGAATGGAAATAAAAATGTTCCGTTTATTACAGATATGATGGAGAAGCGTCGTGAGAAATATGAAGCGGCAGCGGATGTTGTGATCCAGACAGATAATAAGTCGATTCTTGAGATCAGTGAAGAGCTTATCTCAAAGCTTACGGAGTTAGATGAAGAGAATGTTTGATCAATTTTTCCCGGATGAATATATGGAATCAACATACAGTATTCCATTTGAAAAGCTGTATCAGGAAGGGTACAGAGGTGTAATTTTCGATATTGACAATACACTGGTTCCGCATGGTGCTCCGGCAGATGAACGGGCAAAGCAGTTGTTCAGACGTTTGAAAGAGATCGGGTTTGAGTCTTGTCTTTTGTCGAATAACCAGAAGAAGCGGGTTGAGATGTTCAATCAGGATGTAGGGACGCATTATATTTTTAATGCACATAAGCCGGCTACAGGTAATTATAAGCGTGCGATGGAACTGATGGGGACAGATCTGTCCAGTACAATATTTGTCGGAGATCAGCTTTTTACGGATGTGTGGGAGCAAAAAGAGCCGGATTCATAATAATTCTTGTGCAGCCTATGAATCCGAAAGAAGAGATCCAGATTGATGTTAAAACGGTATCTGGAGAAGAATTGTATTGCAATTTTTATGAAAAAGAATGCAGATAAATGCATTTAAGACAGGGCAACCTGCAAAAAGGATTGAAAAAAGTAGAAAATTAGTATAAAATGGTATGAGCGAATGCCTGAATGATAAGTTATTGAAGGAGGATTATACATGGTTTCAGCAGGAGATTTTAAGAACGGTATTACAATCGAGATTGAAGGAAATATTTATCAGATTATGGAGTTCCAGCACGTAAAGCCTGGAAAGGGTGCTGCTTTCGTAAGAACAAAATTAAAGAATATCATCAGTGGAGGAGTTGTTGAGAAGACATTCCGTCCTACAGAGAAATTTGAGAATGCTCATATCGAGAGAAAAGATATGCAGTATCTGTATCAGGATGGAGATCTCTATAACTTCATGGATATGGAGACATATGATCAGATCGCACTGAACTCAGATGTTGTTGGTGACGCACTGAAGTTCGTAAAAGAGAATGAGACAGTTAAGATCTGTTCCCACAATGGAAATGTATTTTCTGTAGAGCCACCGCTGTTCGTAGAGTTGGCGATTACAGAGACAGAGCCTGGATTCAAGGGTGATACAGCACAGGGTGCTACAAAGCCTGCAATCGTAGAGACAGGTGCTACCGTTATGGTTCCGCTGTTCGTTGAGACAGGAGAGTTCTGAAAATCGATACACGTACTGGAGAGTATCTCTCAAGAGTATAATCCGGATATTCATAATTAGTCAGAGTCGTATACATGAGATGTTCATGTCTGCGGCTCATTTTTTTTATATATTTTTAATTAGTTTGGAAAAGTTTTAATAAATTTTTATGTTGCGGTCAGGTGGACGGTCGCATATAATAAATAGCACATAATATTGTTTCAATTCATAAATCGAATCAGTCAGGTACGGATCGTACCGAATTTCATTCAAAAATCAGTGGACCGCAGTCGGAAAGGAGAAAGGTGAATTATACAGAATTTGTACATGCGGTTGAAACTATGATAAACCAGAGAAAAGAAGGAGGTCTGAAAGCGACAGTTTATACAGCAGTGAAGAATAACGATACACGGAGGACAGGTGTGATCCTTGAAACTCCGGGAATCAATCTTTCACCGACGATTTATTTAGAAGAATTTTATGAAAGTTATCTCGGAGGAAAGACGATCAATGAGATCGTGGACGAGCTGTTGGAGACTTATGAAAAAATTAAAAAAGATGAATCCTGGGATTATGAAAAGATTTTTGATTTTCAAAAGGTCAGAGAAAGAATTGTATACAGGCTTGTCAATACTGAAAAAAATGAACAGATGCTTCAGGATGTTCCGCACAGGGAAATACTGGATCTGTCATTGATCTATTATGTTCTGCTGGATGCAAGTGAAAAGGGGACTACGGCTATGCTGATCAGCGACAGGCATATGGATCAGTGGAAGACGACAGAGAAAATACTCTGGAGTGAAGCGGACAGGAATACAAGGCGGCTGCTTATGGCAGAGTGCTTTACAATGCAGTATGCCATGAGTGAACTGTTGGGGGCTGCCGGAAAAGAGGCACGCAGAGAGCAGAATCTCCTGGAAAGTGAAGAGAAGGGAGAAGATAAAATGTATGTCCTGTCGAACCGTGCAAGAAGCAACGGAGCAGCCTGCATGATCTATCCTTATGTGTTAAGAATGATGGGTGATATTTTAGAGGAAGATTTTTATATACTTCCAAGCAGCATCCATGAGGTGATCCTGGTTCCGGCTTCAGCAGGGATCAGTGTGGCGGAGATGGAAAAAAGTGGTCTGCGAGATCAATGAGACGCAGGTACCGGAAGAAGAAATCCTGGGAAGTCATGTATACCGGTACAGCAGAAAAATAAGACCATCAGCATGGGTGGAAAAGCATATCAGGTAAAGGAGGAGACGAAATGAGAAAAAGGGGGAAATTTCATGGAAGTCTTCTCTCGGCGGTGATGATCCTGGTGATTCTGTTTACGGCACTGGGAGAGAAAGGCATTTCGGCAAAAGCGGAAACTTCAGAAAAAGAAGAGGTGAAGGAGCAGATTGAAGAAAAAAGGAACCGGATCAGGAATGCTTATTTTCCTGAAGCGGATGTAGCAGACCGGTCAGCGAAAGAGGATGTGGATGTTCAGTCGGCGGAAGAAGCGAAGACGGTTTATGTAGAATGTGGCAGAGTTATCTATTATTCAGGCTATTCTACCAATTATTTTGAGGCGGAAGGGAACAGTGCATGGTGTTTAGAACCGGCAAGAGGTACTCCGCAGAGTGGAAATTATACAGCAGTAAAACTGGAAAATACTTCTGATCTTGCAAGGGCATTATATTATTCTGTTGCTGCTCCCGGTGAAGCGGCACTGTATCAATGGTACGGAAGTGAAGGGTACTGGCAGATCGGGGATGTAAAGCAGGGGGCAGCAGTGGCAGGTTTTGATGAGAGATATTGCTACAGCCATATGTTCTTGTCATGGGTCTATAATGCGTTTGACTTTGATGTCGCTTTTATGGAACGAATCTGAAAAGGCAGGAATACTACGAAGATCTGAAGAAAGCATTTCAAAAGAAACTGGAAGAGATCAGGGCATTGGCTGTACCGGATCAGGGATTTTGTGCATACGTCATCAACGGAGGAAACGGAAAGCAGGTCATGGGTGGCTGGACTTATGTTCCGCATGGAAAAGCAAAACTGAAGAAAAGTTCAAAAGAGCCGCAGGTGACAGAGCAGAATCCGGCATATCGTTTAAACGGAGCGGTTTACGGAGTCTATACTGATGCCGGGTGTAAAAATCTGACAGGAACGCTTACAACCGATGAAAATGGAATGACGCAAGAACTGACGGTCAGTCCGGGACAATATTATATAAAAGAGAAAAGTTGTCCGACAGGTTATGCACTGGATGATACAGTTTATCCGATCTGCGTTTTATCCGGTCAGACGGCGATGATAGAAGTCAGTGATATACCGCAGAAAAATCCAGTCAGTCTTATTCTGCAAAAAAATGGATGCCGATACAGGGAAATGTGAAGCTTCAGGTCATGCGACACTGGAAGGAGCAGAATTTGAAATCAGATACTATAAAGGGACTGTATGAGGAAGATCCTGCAAAAAAAAGGGAATGAAAGCCGAAAGAATCTGGCTCATGCGGACAGATGCTTCAGGAAAGATCACTTTTGATTCGGAGCATAAGGTCAGTGGCGATGCATTTTTTGAACTGTCAGAGGGGAAGCAGCGTTTCCACTTGGGACAGTGACGATCAGGGAAACGAAAGCACCGGATGGATATCTGACAGAAGATGAGGTAGTTGTGAGGAAGATTCTTCCGGAGGGAACAGCCGAGGCTGTCTGCACTTATGAACCGGTGGAGGTCGCAGAACAGGTGATCCGGGGTGATATCGAACTGATTAAATTCAGAGAGGACACAGATCCTGAAACAGAACACAAGACTCCGCTGGAAGGGATTGAGTTTTCCCTGACAGCAAAAAGTACCGGAGAAGTTTTTAAAATCGTGACAGATGAAAAAGGTTATGCAACGACAAAGCAATCAGGAGAAAATGCAAGGGGAAATCTTGTCTATGATACTTATACTGTCCATGAAATAAATCCTCCGCAGGGAATGAAACCGGTACAGGATTTTGAAGTGACGATCTCTGAGGAGGGACAGACATTTTATTATCTGCTGGAGGATAAGCAAATCGTTTCACCCGTCAGACTGGTGAAAAAAGATGCAGTAACGGGGAAGACGATCCGGGTAAAAGGAGCAAAATTTGAGCTGCTGGACGATGAGAAAAAAGTGATCACCATGAAAAGTTATTATCCGGAAGAGACAGAGCATACTTATTTTGAGACCGGTGAAGACGGAATGTTTCTTCTGCCGGAGAAACTGAAGCCTGGTACCTATTATTTCAGGGAGATAGAAGCACCTTATGGTTATCTGCTGGGAGAAGATGTGGCATTTGAGATCCGGGAAGGACATAACTGGGCAGAACCGGTTACGGTAGAATTTTACGATGAACCTTTGATGGGAAAACTGGAAATAATAAAGACAGATGCTGATACAGGAGACGTACTGGAAGGTGCAGAGTTTGAAGTTGTAGCAGAAAAAGATATCATAACCGGGGACGGAACCATTCAGATAAAAGCCGGAGAGACAGCCGCAGTATTGAAGACGGATGAAAAAGGAAAGGCAGAAAGCGGACTGCTCTGTCAGGGAACATACCGGGTCAGAGAAATCCAGGCACCGGAAGGATATATCCGGGCAGAAAAAGAATGGATCGTGGAACTGACTAAGGATGCAGAAGATGACGAACAGAAAGAATTTGTCAGGAAAATGAGGATAACGAATCAAAAAGAGAAGATCATTGTGGAAAAAGAGAAGAAAAAATCAGAACCCCAGTCAGTAAAAACCGGGGATCCATCGCAAATGAAACAGTGGATGATGATCGTATCAGCAGAAAGTGTGGTATTGATTCTGATGCTTCTGACCTTAACTCGAAAAAGGAAAAAAGGGTACAAAAAAAGCGTCTGAGCGGAGTCGAACCGCCGCACATGCCTCCGGAGGGCATCGCTCTATCCACTGAGCTACAGACGCATTCCGATTGTATGATGAAATTCATCAACAACCTTATTTATCCTACCATAAAATAAAAGAAAAGTAAAGGGTGAATCTTGTTGATGGATTTCATCATGAGCAGAAAAAATTTTACTGTTCATAAGACCGGTGACCAGAATCCGGAGACTTTCTGCTAGTTTTCTGCATCGGCAAGAATCTGTTCTTTCATATGTGGATTAAAAACCTGTTCTCTCAGCATCTGTATCTCATATTTATAAGGAGCATAAGATTTTTTCGCTTTTGTTGCAGAAGGAATATAGGGAGTTTCGAGGATTTTAGGGACATTTTCAAAGTCGGGATGATGAACAATATAGTTCAGGGCATCAAATCCAATCTGTCCGAATCCGAGATTTTCATGCCGGTCTTTTGCTGCACCGGGGAGATTCTTGCTGTCGTTGATATGGAAGACAGCAATCTGTTCTTTTCCGAGGATACGGTCAAAAGAATCCATGACAGCATCGAAATGATGGATGATATCATATCCGCTGTCACTGGTGTGACAAGTATCAAAGCAGACCCGCAGTTTGTCGTTATGCGTTACACCATCGTAAATGGCAGCCAGTTCTTCAAATGTACGACCAATTTCCGAGCCTTTTCCAGCCATGGTCTCCAGTGCAATGCAGCAGTCAGTGTCAGAAGAGAGGACTTCGTTCAGCCCTTTAATAATCTGTGCGGTTCCGGCCTCAATTCCTTCGCCTACATGGGAACCGGGATGAAGGATCAGGGTGTGGCTTTTACAGGCAATGGTACGTTCAAGCTCTTTGGCGAGAAATTCAACAGCAAGGGAGAAAGTTTCTGGTCTGACGGTGTTTCCGAGATTGATGATGTAGGGAGCGTGGACAACAATCTCCCGGATGCCATGGGCTTTCATGTATTCCCAGGCAGGATCAATCTGAAGTTCGCTGATGTCTTTTCGGCGGGTATTCTGCGGAGCACCGGTATAGAACATAAATGTATCAGCTCCATAGGAGACCGCTTCTTTCGCAGAACCAAGGAGCATTTCTTTTCCACTCATGCTTACGTGAGAACCTAATTTCATAGATAAATCCGTCCTTTCTGAAAGTATTACTTCATTATAAAGGAATCTGAAAGAAGGAGCAAGAAAATCTTCGGTTTTACTTTCGACTAAAATATTTGCTGTCAGTTGCTCACCCACCTATGAGCAAGCTCATGTGGGCTTAGACCTTTTAAACCCTGGCATCATGAAAGATAAATTAGCAGAAATGTCAGTAAAGATAGCTACACACCTATACAAGTAAAAATAGCTAGTGACTTGCCGTCTGGGAATATTCATGATAGAATAAAGATTACTGTTGTTCGAGTCTGAAAAGACTGAAGATCCAGAGACAGATCTTAGATACGAGAGATTCAAAAGGAGTGTGGAAAGTGAGAACATTACTGGAGTTAATTACAATAGAGATGAAAGAGGCATTTGTAAAGGCCGGTTACGGTGAAGAGCTTGCAAGAGTGACTCTTTCTAACCGCCCGGATCTGTGCGAGTACCAGTGTAATGGTGCTATGGCAGGAGCAAAGAAGTATAAAAAAAGCCCCGATCATGATCGCAGAGGACGTTGTGGCAAATCTAGCAGAGAGTCAGTGCTTTGCACAGGCAGAGGCAGTGAAGCCGGGATTTATTAATCTGAAGCTGAAGCCGGAGTTTGTGGCAGAATATCTGAATGAGATGGCTGCAGATGAGAATTTAGGCGTGGAGAAAGAAGCAGAGCCAAAGACTGTCATGATTGATTATGGCGGACCCAACGTGGCGAAGCCGCTTCATGTAGGTCATCTTCGTTCAGCGATTATCGGAGAGAGCATTAAGCGGATCATCCGCTATAAAGGAAATAAAGTGACCGGAGATATTCATTTAGGTGACTCGGGGATATCAGATGGGACTGATCATTACGGAGCTGTAAAAAGCGTCAGCCGGATCTGCCATAATTTTGATGAGTCGTTTTGGAGGAGAATACCCGGAGGAAGCTCCGTTTACGATCAGTGAACTGGAAGAAATCTATCCGACTGCCAGTGCCTATGCCAAAGAGCATGAGGATTACAGAGAAGAAGCATTGCATGCGACTTATCTGCTGCAGAATGGTTATAAGGGATATCGTGCGATCTGGAAGCACATTATGAATGTGTCTGTGACAGACTTAAAGAAGAATTATGAGCGTCTGAATGTGGAGTTTGATCTGTGGAAAGGTGAGGCAGATGCACAGAAATACATTCCGGGCATGGTAGAGATGCTTAAAGAGAAAGGCTTTGCACATTATGACCAGGGAGCTTTGGTTGTGGATGTGGCAGAAGAGACAGATAATAAGGAAGTACCTCCGTGTATGATCCTGAAGTCAGACGGTGCGGCATTGTATGACACGACGGATCTTGCAACGCTGGTAGAGCGTGAAGAGTTATATCAGCCGGATGAAGTGATCTATGTTGTGGATAAACGTCAGGAACTTCATTTTATCCAGGTATTCCGCTGTGCAAAGAAGACAGGAATTGTAAGACCGGAGACCGAGCTGAAATTCCTCGGATTTGGTACGATGAATGGAAAGGACGGCAAGCCGTTCAAGACAAGAGAAGGCGGTGTTATGCGTCTTGAGAATCTGATCCGTGAGATTGATGATGAGATGTATAAGAAGATCATGGACAACCGTACAGTAGAGGAGGCGGATGCAAGAAAGACAGCGGCGGAAGTCGGTCTTGCTGCCATTAAGTATGGAGATCTTTCCAATCAGGCATCCAAGGATTATATCTTTGATGTGGACCGCTTTACATCTTTTGAGGGAAATACAGGACCGTATATCCTTTATACGATCGTGCGTATCAAGTCCATCCTCAAGAAATATGCGGAGAATGGCGGAAATGCAGAGGGAGCGAAGATTCTTGCAGCAGAAAATGCAGCAGAAAATGCAGCAGAAAAGGCACTGATGCTGCAGGTTCTGAAATTTAATGAAGTGATCGATACCGTATATGCCGAGACAGCACCGCATAAGCTTTGTGCTTATATTTATGATCTCGCCAATGAATTTAATAAGTTCTATCATGAGACAAAGATCTTGTCTGAAGAGGATGAGGCAAAGAAGAGCGGTTATATCGCACTCCTGAATCTGGCGAAAAAATGTTCTGGAGACCTGTATTGATCTGCTTGGATTCACTGCACCGGAAAGGATGTAAGACTTCATGACGGAAAATGGATTGATGGAAAGCTCGCAGACAGAAAAATTATTTTATAATAACAGTCATCAGAAGTCATTTGAGGCGACGGTCCTCTCCTGTCAGAAAAAGGAAAACTATTATGAAATCGTACTGGATCAGACCGCTTTCTTCCCGGAAGGGGGCGGTCAGTATGCAGATACCGGATATCTGGGGGATGCAAAGGTACTGGATGTGCAGGAGCAGGAGGGACAGATCCTCCACAGAACGGACCAGGAACTGCCGGTCGGAGAAAAGGTGACAGGACAGCTTGACTGGGAACTGCGGTTTATGAAGATGCAGCAACATACAGGTGAGCATATCGTCTCCGGAATCGTGCATGAACGCTATGGTTATGAAAATGTTGGTTTTCATCTGGGAAATGAAGACTGTACGATGGATTTTAACGGAGAGATCCCGGTGGAAGATCTGCAGGAAATAGAGTTTCGTGCAAATCAGGCAGTCTGGGAAAATCTCAAAATACAGATCCTTTATCCTTCCAAAGAAGAGGAAAAAGAGATGACTTACCGGAGCAAGATCGAGATCACCGGACAGGTGAGAGTGGTTATCGTTCCCGGATATGATGCCTGTGCCTGCTGTGCACCGCATGTAGATTTTACGGGAGAGATCGGACTGATCAAGCTGGTTGGCATGCAGCGGTATAAAGGCGGTGTGCGTGTAACGATGCTTTGCGGAGGCAGGGCAATGGCTGATTATGCTTTAAAGCAGAAGCAGGCAAAAGAAATTTCAGCGATGCTGTGTGCAAAAGAAAATGAACTGACCGATGCCGTGGCACATCTGCAGAAAGAGCTGGCGGAAAAGAAGACAGAACTGGCAGAAAAGGAGCAGGAACTGATCCGGTGTAAAGCGGAGCAGATTCCGGAGTCAGAGCAGATTGTCTGTATTTTCCCGGAAGGAATCCAGGGAGACTCTCTCAGGATACTGATGAATGCAGTCCTTGAGAAAAATCGGAAGCTTTGTGCCGTGTTCAGTGGAAATGATGCTGCAGGATACCGGTATGTGATTGGAAGCCGGGATGTAGATGTGAGAAATATGGCGAAAGAGCTGAATGCCGCATTTGAAGGACGCGGTGGAGGAAGACCGGAGATGGTACAGGGAACAGTCAGAGGAACGGAAGAGGAACTGCAGAACTGGATTCTGAGGAAAGCGGAGGAACTGTAGATGAATCAGAAAAAAAAGCAAAATCCATTCTGGCATCTGGCAGGACCGCTGCTGGGATACTGGGTGATCCAGTTAGTTGCAGAGATTATCGTTTCGATGCTGGTCATGCTTCCTTATGCAGCAAAGTATCTGAGTCTGGTTATGAACCATGCTTCAGAAATGAATTATACAGATGTGGTAAATAAATATTATATGGAGACGATGCAGCCGGGGCTGGAGCTGGTGTTGAAATATGCTACAGAGATTAACGGTGTGACAGCACTTTTCACATTGATTCTTACGGTATCTTTATTTCGTCTGGACAGAAAGAAAGAGAAGCAGGCAGGGATACCGCAGCGGCAAAAAGTATCTGCTGGAAACTATCTCTGGCTGATCCTGATGGGAGCAGCAGGAAGTATCGGAGTAACCTGTCTGTCTGTTGTGGCACAGCTTGCGATGAACAGCAACAGCTATCAGCAGAGTGTACAGAGTACCTATGCCGCACCGATTTTTGTTCAGGTTGTGGTTGTGGGGATCATTATCCCGGTCGCAGAAGAGATGATGTTCCGGGGGGTTCTGTATCGCAGATACAGAGAGACAAAGGGCTTTTATTATGCGGCACTGTGGTCATCGGTTTTCTTTTCGGTGACGCATCTGACGATGATCCAGACCGTTTATGCATTTCTGCTGGGAATCCTGCTGTGCTATGTCTATGAAAAGTATGGCTCAGTGAAGGCAGCGATAGGTTTGCATATCTGCCTGAATACCGGGTCGATCCTCTTTACCGGGGTCGGTCTGTTCAGATGGCTGGCAGGAGATCTGATGAGGATGGGACTGGCGATCATTTTAAGTGCTTTCTTCTGTTCCGTCTTATTTGTTATGATACAGAAGATCGGTGATCCGGTAATGGAGAAAAACCTTCAAGGGAAAACGTGAACCATAACAGGAACATTATATAGAAAATTGTATTTATAAAATACAATCTTGAATTGTACGCAATGGGGCGTGTGACCTGTTGCGTATTTTTTTGACTTTTATGAAGAAAAATCCAGTGATTAAA
>ENA-OQDL01001436-OQDL01001436.1-human-gut-metagenome-genome-assembly--contig:-NODE-1436-length-11766-cov-2.467394_pt1 | contig 11766 bp, 12 predicted proteins | sample MGYA00242782_ERZ504609 | MGnify/ENA primary metagenome ERZ504609 (study PRJEB26092, sample SAMD00036320) | human gut metagenome | host: Homo sapiens | study: EMG produced TPA metagenomics assembly of... | reverse complement strand
GCCGTCCTTCACCATCTGTTCGGGCACGCAGTTGATATTCTCAAATCCCCACTCCTTCAATGAGTCCGGGAATGAGCACGCGGCCTGCGCCATTGAAGCGGAGTATACACAATGCTGAGGTCTTTCTGGCGACGGATGACTTCGGGGTCGATGGAGATGGAGTGAACCATTGTCCAGATAAACCTTATCCACTTCCTTGCCTGATAATCTGAATCAAGTCCTTGTTGCCGTTGAACTTGATGTCGGCCACCGTCACCTTATTCACCTCGTCTATGATGGCTGTATCGTGCGGAGCGAGCACCTGCGCACCGTCATCCCAATAAGGCCTTGTAGCCGTTGTATTCTCTGGGGTTGTGGCTGGCTGTAATGTTGATACCGCTCTGGCAGCCGAAGTGGCGAATGGCAAATGAAACTTCGGGCGTAGGACGAAGGTCATCAAAAAGATATACCTTGATGCCGTTTGCAGAGAAGATGTCGGCAGAAATCTTTGCGAACTTGTCGCTATTGTTGCGGCAGTCGTGCCCCACAACAACGGAAATATCCTTCTTTCCGGCAAAACATTTGTTCAGATAGTTGGACAAGCCCTGTGTTGCGGCACCTACGGTGTAGATGTTCATGCGGTTTGTACCGGCACCCATGATGCCGCGCAGACCGCCCGTTCCAAATTCCAGGTCTTTGTAAAAACTGTCTATCAATTCGGTTTTATCTGGATTTTCCAACATGCGTTTCACTTCTGCCTGAGTTTCGGCATCATATGCCGGGGTAAGCCATTTTTCGGCTTTCTCAGTCACCTGCTTAATCAGTTCCTGATTTTCCATAAGACTGTTATTGTTTTAAGGGTTAATATAAACTTTTTTGTAAGACACAAATGTAGAAGAATAAGTTCAAATATCCTAATTTTATTCAGGCATTTTATATCTGTCTCCCGTCTGCTTAACATACTCTTCAAGGAACTCCTTCGGGTATCCCGGGCGGATTACGCCTGCCGGCTGGCCGATGGAATTACGTTCGAATTGACCGTTTTTCATACGTTTGACAACGCCGTCATTATACTTTACGACAAGAAACTCGCCAAGACGTTTCCAAGTATCGAAAGTGCTTTGGGCAGTCATGTTCGTATAGTTGGTAAGAAATGCCTTTGCTTTGGCAGGATCTTTTTCCAGTAGTTTGGCAGCAGCAGCCTCAACGCCTTCCTGCGCTTCGTTGAAGGTTGTCTCCAACTCTGTCTGAGTGGCACGCACGTCGCCCATCATCAAGTCATAACGGGGATAAACCATATTGGCCACCCAGTTGAAAATCCAGAAAGCGGAGTTCCAGGAGAAAGTGATGTAATCGGCGCCGTCCACACGGGTGTAGCATACGGGAACCTTGTCCGTACAGCAGTATACGGGCGTAAATACCGTCATGTTGGCATCATCTGTGCCGAACCACAATACTCCACCGATAGGATCGGGCAACTCGGAGCGCATCTGTGCCACGAATACGAAACCGCTCTGCTGGGTGGAGATGGGACGTTCATTGAAGTACTCCTGGTCACCCACCTTGAAAGAAAGCGGGAAAGGCGGTACGGGGTATGATACGGGCCTGCGCCGAAATCTTTGCTGATGTCGAGAGGAGTACCTTCATAATGGTCGCGCATGGCGTTCTTCACATCCTGCACGGAAACCTTGCGGTTGGGCTTCACAAACAGAGGCATCGGAGTGTTCGTCTCACCTAATATATAAGGCAGGAACTCGTTGCCACGGTCGGTAAACATATTGAAATAGCTCCATACACGGGCCTCGCAATAGCGACGGGCACCGAAATCGAGCGGAGCGTAGGCTCGGCAAAGCTGAAATCTGTTCACACCGTCAAAATAGCCCTTCTCGCGTGCAAAGGAGATGACATCGGGGGAGTACATACAGTTCTCCTTGTCGTTCATGTTGAACTGATGAATGCGGCTCTGGTTGGCATGAGCGGAGATACAATCATCGGGCACGCGGACAGCTACCCATACGGCACCGCGCACACCGGGTCCCTTGCCAATCATCTCCATAATCCATATTTCGTTGGGGTCGGCGATGGTGAAGGACTCGCCACTGCTGTAATAGCCATATTCCTGCACCAGTTCCGTCATCACTTTGATGGCCTCGCGGGCGGTGCGTGAGCGTTGCAGACCGAGGTAAATCAGGCTGCCGTAGTCGATGATGCCGGTGGTATCCACCAGCTCGGGACGTCCGCCGAATGTCGTCTCACCGATAGTGAGCTGGAACTCATTCATGTTGCCAATGACATTGTACGTCTGACGCGCCTGCTCTATCTGCCCAAGGTATTTGCCGGTGTCCCACTCGTGTATGTCAATCAGCGTACCTTTCTTGTGCATACCAGCAGGATAATGATACAACTCGCCGAACAAACCATAAGAATCGGCAGAATAGGAAACAATGGTAGAACCGTCCGCGGAGGCGTTCTTGCCTACGATAAGATTGGTGCAGGCCAGCGCATTCGCCACGGCTGCCACAACAAACAAGACGGAAAGAGTCAGTCTTTTACTTTTCATACTTCTAAATTATAATGTTACTAAATATTTCAGTCTTTACCATACAAAATCAAACTGTTCGGTAGTACGGTTGCCACAGCCATCCGTCACCGTCATCTCCACCACATGCTTGCCGCCTTTCTCCACATATTTCGGGTCGAGCTCGCACACCAGGTTACCACTGATGGAATTGGGCTTTCCAAACAAGGCATACTTCCCGTCAATCGTACCCCGATAGGTATTGATGCCGGTTTCCTTGTCCTTGGCCTTGAAGATGATTTTTCCCGTACGTCCCCATTGGGCTTGGTTCACGGGAGTTATCACCGGCGGAACCGTATCCACCGCCACGGTATAAGTCCCCAAATCCCGTATACGCACTTTCATGACACCATCCTCATACTACCGCCGATACGGTATTTTCCACCGCGTGCCGTTACGCCCGCCACATAATATTTGGTCACATCCTCCACCGGACGCCGGCGCAAGCCGATACGCAAATCGCAGGCATTGTGCATAGGAATACGGGTATCGTTTAGTTGATAGGTGAAAGCGATGTCGCCACTATCAGCCCGCACGGAGTAGTTCAGCAAGACGTCATCGTAGAGCATTCCTTTCGGGATAACCAACTCCAGCCCCGGCTCCTGCAGATAGTTCACCTTGTCCCATTTGAGGGCATATTTCTCACGATGTTCCACCGGAGCAATTATCGTCTTCTGTCCCTGGACTGTAAAGCGGACTTTAGAGGTATTTCCCAGCGCATCGCTCAGTGTATAGACAAATCGGTAAGGGCGTTCTTCGTTGATTTCCACCAGTCCGCGATTGCCGTTGGATGCCTGCAGCATGCGAAGACGGTTGCCCGGCTCTATAAAAGACTTCATGTACTGACCGTGTGTCCACGAATTGATATAGCGGTTCTCCTCATAGGCAAAGCGGTCTATCGTACTGCGGAAGACTTCCTCACCGTCCACTTCGAGAATCACCGTCTTCACGCCATATTTATTCTGCACTCCGTCCATATAGTCGTAGGCACGGATGCCTGCACCAATCAGTCCCCAGGCGGTAATGGGTTTCGTTGGATGTGCCGGAAAAGCCCGTCGCGTCTGCTTGCCCTCCACCACTCCTTTTCCCGGCTGTGGAAACAGCATGATACCTTCGGCACGCGGGGCAGTCTTGTCTTTCACCTTGTTCATGAAGAAAGGCAGCGGGTCGATATATTCGTCCGTAGCCGTCTCTATCATATCCAGATGCAGGTGCGGACCGAAAGAGTATCCGGTGTTTCCGCTCAAAGCTATTATCTGACCGGCCTTCACGGGATATTCATCGGGTTCGGGAGTAATTTCCACCTCCCAACTTTCTTTCTCGTACTGCAAGTCTTCAACCCGGCGGGCCACATCGCCCACAAAGGCACTCAAATGGCGGTTTATCGTCGAATAACCATTGTCATAAGCCACATCGAGCACATAGCCCGAACCGTGGGTAACGCGGATACGCGAAATATATCCGTCGGCCAGAGCGCGTACCGGCTTGCCTATGGTTCCACCGGTCTTGAAATCCAGTCCGCCATGAAAATGGTTGGCACGTATCTCGCCGAAGTTACCGGAGAAAGTGATGGGAAAATCAAAAGGCGGGATGAAGGAGGGCTTGTCTGTACCGGTTTCTTGGGCATAGCCGCTTTGCACACTACCAATAAAGAACAAAAGAGAGAAAAATATAGAATATTTCATATTTTGTACAGTCAATATTATTTTAAATGCATGCAAATATAAAAAGAATAGTTCTCTCTACCTACAGAAAGCTACAATTATCATTGATTAAAACATGCATAAAAATTCTGTTGAAGAACATAGATGCACCGATAACATCCAAGCCGGGAAATCGCTATATTGCGCCATGTTTAACCCCCCAATTAAAACTTTAAGGTTATGATTATCGGAGTACCTAAAGAAATCAAGAACAACGAGAACCGCGTGGGAATGACCCCTGCCGGAGTAGCCGAATTGGTGAAAAAAAGTCATACGGTGTATGTGCAAGCCACAGCAGGCGTAAACAGCGGTTTCTCCGACGATGACTACATCGCCGTAGGTGCAAAGACTTTACCGACCATTGAAGACACGTATGCCGCAGCCGACATGATTGTCAAGGTAAAGGAACCTATTGCACCAGAGTACAAACTGATTAAAAAGGGACAAGTGGTATTCACCTATTTCCACTTTGCAGCCGATAAATTACTGACCGAAGCCATGATTGAAAGCGGTGCCGTCTGCATCGCCTACGAAACCGTGGAAAAAGAAGACCACTCACTTCCGCTACTTACTCCTATGAGCGAGGTGGCAGGACGTATGGCTACCCAAGTAGGAGCCCGCTTCCTTGAAAAGCCACAAGGCGGCAAGGGAAAACTGATGGGTGGCGTGACAGGCGTACGTCCCGCACGCGTACTTGTCCTCGGAGGCGGTATCGTGGGCACCAATGCCGCACAGATAGCTGCCGGAATGGGTGCCGAGGTGCTGATTACAGACATCAACCTCCCTCGCCTGCGTTACCTGAGCGAAGTGATGCCGAAAAACGTAAAGACACTCTATTCTTCCACCCATAACATCAAGATGGAATTGCCGAACATCGACTTGGTAATCGGTTCCGTCCTCATCCCCGGTGACAAGGCCCCACACCTCATCACCAGCGAAATGCTGAAGATGATGAAACCCGGTACGGTACTCGTAGACGTAGCCATCGACCAGGGCGGTTGTTTCGAAACCTCCCACCCCCACCACGCACAGCGACCCTACCTACATTGTGGACGGAATTGTACACTACGCCGTTGCCAATATCCCCGGCGCCGTACCCTTCACCTCCACCATGGCACTGACAAATGCCACCCTGCCCTACACTGTTTCCCTGGCATGCAAAGGCTGGAGACAAGCCTGCAAGGACGACCCGGCTCTGGCGCAAGGATTGAACGTAGTGGAAGGCAAAGTAACATACAAAGCTGTAGCCGACGTCTTCGGGCTGAAATATGAGGCGATTGAGTTATAAGTTATAAGTTATAAGTGATGAGTGATTTGTTGGTAATTTTCCTTTCAGCATGGTAGCGCAGCACAATTACCAACAAATCACTCATCACTCATAACTACCCCCCAACAAAGAATCCTTCTTCCTCGCATACTCCCACCACATAGCGAGCAGTGTGATGCAGAGGTTGAAAATAAACGGAAATTCCTTGGAATTAGTGTGGAACAAGGTCTGAAAGAAGTCTGTAATGAACGGGGACAATAGAATCGCCAGATAATTCATTACCATTACAAAGGCCAGTGCCAAAGTTGTTTTTTCCGGTATAGCCGTATCTACTGTCTCGTCATAAATCAGCGGTTGAATGACACCATATCCCAAACCAACCAACATACATCCCGGTATTATCAGCCATTCTTTAGGCGAAAATCCATATCAAAAAGCAAACCCGCTGCAATGGACAAAAGGCTGTAAAACTTTGTGTGTTTCCCCATCCACTTCACGATATGCCCCAGGAAGAAACCCGGAGCCATAATGGCAAGGAAGAATAAGGAGATCATCAATCCGGAATTTCCGCTGGAGAAGTGATGGGCCTCCATCAAAAAAAGGCAAGTCAAAAGTAACCGCCAGCACTACATACGTAGTGACGCCATAAAACAGCATCAACTGTAGCAGATGGCGGACATGGATGCCGTATTTACCGGGAATCGCACGCTTGGATTCCTCCGGAACAACGGTAGCCGTATCTTCTGTTTTCTGCGGCTGACCGGTATCTCCCTTCAAATACCCGACAAGCAGCAGAGAAACCAACGGAAGCAGATATACCACGAAAGGCAAGTGCCAGTTTACCTCTGCCAGATACCCAGTCACCGCCGTTGCCACAACCAGCGTCACATTGGTGATGGCAGAACTGTAACCAAACTGCTTTACCCTATACTCCCCCGTGAAATAACGTGAAACCAAACCGGTAGACAACGGGATTATCAGTCCCGAGCCAATGCCGAGCAAAGCACTGACCACCATCAACTGCCACATTTTGTCCGAAAAAAGATAAAGTACCCCACTGGCGGCAAACATCCAAAGCCCCGCTTTCAGCAGACGCACAAAGTCACGTTTCTCGGCCAGCTTGCCCGCCAACAGCACAAAAGGAATTATCAGCAGCGAAGGCAGGGAGGTAAGCATCTGTATATCCAGTTCCGTGGCATGTGGAAAAATGGTAGTAAGTTGTCCCAAAATAGGTGATACGGCCAATCCCGGCAAGGAAGTCAATGCAGAGACTGACCAAATGCCGACAAGCGTGATAAGGGGGATTGTACCCCTTCCGGTATTGATTTTCATATAGTAGTATATTAATTAAATGAATAATGTGGGAACAACAAACCTACCTTCAGAATGTTCGTTTTTTAAGATTTTACTACGCTGCCCTTTAATAAACGCCAAATAATGCAAAACCCCGGAACTTTCATCCGCAAACCCCCGTTGTTGTGGGAAATTCGACGGGGAAAAGCCCCGCCGCCTAAACCTTTAAAAAACTTATTAATATGGAAGATTTGAATTTCAGAAAAGGAGATGCAAAAACTGAAGTATTCGGTTCAAACCGTATGTTACAACCCTCACCCGTAGAAAAGATTCCCGACGGACCTACTACCCCGGAAATCGCCTATCAGATGGTGAAAGACGAGACCTTCGCCCAAACGCAGCCTCGCTTGAATCTGGCTACATTCGTCACTACCTATATGGACGAATATGCAACCAAGCTGATGAACGAAGCCATCAACATCAACTACATTGACGAGACCGAATATCCGCGCATCGCCGTAATGAACGGTAAATGTATCAACATCGTGGCCAACCTCTGGAACTCTCCTGAAAAAGAAACCTGGAAAACCGGCGCACTTGCCATCGGTTCCTCGGAGGCATGTATGCTGGGTGGTGTGGCAGCCTGGTTGCGCTGGCGCAAGAAACGTCAGGCGCAAGGCAAACCGTTCGATAAGCCGAACTTCGTTATCTCCACCGGTTTCCAGGTGGTATGGGAAAAATTTCGCCCAATTGTGGCAGATTGAAATGCGTGAAGTGCCTTTGACACTGGACAAGACCACGCTCGACCCCGAAGAAGCCTTGAAGATGTGTGATGAGAACACCATCTGTATCGTGCCTATCCAAGGCGTTACATGGACAGGACTGAACGATGACGTCGAAGCCCTCGACAAAGCCCTCGATGCCTACAATGCGAAGACCGGCTACGACATTCCTATCCACGTAGATGCCGCCAGCGGCGGTTTCATCCTCCCGTTCCTCTATCCCGAAAAGAAATGGGACTTCCGTCTGAAGTGGGTACTCTCCATCAGCGTCAGCGGACACAAATTCGGTCTGGTTTATCCGGGTCTGGGCTGGGTTTGCTGGAAAGGCAAGGAATATCTGCCCGAAGAAATGTCATTCAGCGTAAACTACCTCGGTGCCAACATTACTCAGGTAGGCCTGAACTTCTCCCGTCCTGCCGCACAGATTCTGGGTCAATATTACCAGTTCATCCGTTTGGGATTCCAGGGTTACAAGGAAGTACAGTACAACTCTCTGACCATCGCCAAGTATATCCATGACGAAATCGGCAAGATGGCTCCGTTCGTAAACTATTCCGACGAGGTTGTGAACCCGCTGTTTATCTGGTATTTGAAACCGGAATATGCAAGAGCTGCCAAATGGACTCTGTATGACCTGCAGGACAAGCTGTCACAACACGGTTGGATGGTACCCGCCTATACACTGCCTTCAAAGCTGGAAGACTACGTCGTAATGCGCGTCGTTGTTCGCCAAGGATTCAGCCGCGACATGGCAGACATGCTGCTGGGTGACATCAAGAATGCCATCACGGAGCTGGAGAAACTGGATTACCCGACTCCTACCCGTATGGCACAGGAAAAGAACCTGCCGGTGGAAACCAAAATATTCAACCACGGATGCCGTACTCATAAAAAATAAATTAATTTACGATTAAACGATTTACGATGTACGATTAGAGTTTCTCTTGATACGGACTACGTTTAAAGGAGTAATTTCAATCGTAAATCGTACATCGTCTAATCGTACATCACAACGTGTTTATGGAAAAGAAAATATCAATTTCACAAATAAAGGAGGTTGCCCAAGAAGCCTACAATGAGGTGAAGGGCAGCACAGGAGGCAAGAATGCGGATTATATTCCCTACCTTGCCAACATAGACTCCAAACTATTCGGACTCAGCATCTGCCTGATGAACGGGCAGACCATCAATATAGGTGACACAGACTATCGTTTCGGTATAGAGTCCGTCTCGAAGGTACACACAGCCATCCTTATCCTGCGCCAATACGGTGCGCAGAAAGTGCTGGACATGATAGGTGCCGATGCCACGGGACTACCGTTCAACTCCATCATCGCCATCTTGCTGGAAAACGACCACCCTTCCACTCCATTGGTAAATGCCGGTGCCATTTCCGCCTGATTCCATGGTGCAGCCAAGTGGGAAACTCCGACAAAAAATGGGATGCCATTGTACAGAATGTCACTGAGCTGTGCGGCTCTGCCCCACAACTCATCGACGAACTGTACAAATCGGAAACGGCTACCAACTTCAACAACCGCTCCATTGCCTGGCTGCTGAAAAACTACAACCGCATCTACGATGATCCGGATATGGCACTCGACCTCTATACCCGCCAGTGTTCTCTCGGCATCACGGCCCAGCAACTGGGCATTGCCGCAGGAACCATCGCCAATAACGGTGTGAACCCCGTCACCAAACAAACGGTGTTCGAAGCCAGCCTGGCACCGAAAATTACGTCGATGATTTCGACCGTAGGCTTCTACGAGCATTCCGGCGACTGGATGTACACCGCCGGCATACCGGCCAAAAGCGGTGTAGGCGGTGGTGTAATGGCCGTATTGCCCGGTGTCATGGGAGTATCGGCCTTCGCTCCTCCCCTAGACGAAGCGGGAAACTCCGTAAAGGCCCAATCGGCAATCAAGTTCATCATGAACAAGCTCGGCCTGGGTGTGTTCAACGGTGATAACGTAACGATTACAGAATAAGTTTCTCTTTTTAGTTATGAGTTATAGGTTATGAGTTATTTGTTGGTAGGCACCGTAATCAGCAAATGACTTATAACTCATAACTTATGACTTTATAATGGACTTCATCATGAAAATGGCTCTATCAGAATTTGTATTGCGGGAAAAAGGTATCTATGGCATACTGCATGTCATTATATTGATACTGTCGCTATTTTTAGTTATCAGCATCTCTGTCGACACGTTCAAGGGGATCCCCTTTTACGAACAGTCGGTCTACATGAAAGTACAGTTGTGGATATGCGCCCTGTTCCTGGCAGATTTTGTATTGGAATGGTTCCTGGCAGAGAAGAAGGGTCACTACGTGGCCACGCATTTCATTTTCCTGCTGGTAGCTATACCCTATCAAAACATCATTGCCTATATGGGATGGACTTTCTCACCCGAGATAACCTATATGCTGCGTTTCATCCCATTGGTGCGGGGTGGTTACGCCATGGCTATCGTGGTGGGTTGGCTGACGTACAACCGCGCATCGGGACTGTTCGTTTCCTACCTTACCATGTTGCTGGCCACTGTCTATTTTTCCAGTCTGGCCTTTTATGTCATGGAGCATGGTCCCAATCCTTTAGTCAAAGGATATGGAGACGCCTTATGGTGGGCATTTATGGATGTGACGACGGTGGGTTTCCAATATCATAGCAGTCACTCCCACCGGACGGGTACTGTCCGTACTGCTGGCTGCGCTGGGCATGATGATGTTCCCTATCTTTACAGTGTATGTAACGAGCCTGGTCGAACGGCGCAATAAGGAAAAGAAGAGTTCTACAAGAAAGTTGCACAGAAGCCCGCGCCCAAAGCCGACGCTTCCTGAATAGTTAAAACCTGAACTTTACACTTATCCGTTGGGAACAACTCTCCCCAAGTGTTGTTATAGACGCTGATTTTGAATATATTTTTCATCTAAAACCTTAACTTATGGCAAATATTAAACAAACAGTGAAGCTGGGTGTATTTACCCTGGCAATCATGAATGTGACGGCAGTAGTATCCCTACGTGGACTTCCTGCCGAGGCCGTGTACGGAATGAGTTCGGCCTTCTACTACTTATTTGCAGCCATTGTTTTTCTGATTCCGACGTCACTTGTCGCCGCGGAACTGGCTGCCATGTTTCAAGACAAGCAAGGCGGTGTGTTCCGCTGGGTGGGCGAAGCCTACGGAAAAAAAACTGGGCTTCCTTGCCATCTGGGTACAATGGATTGAAAGTACAATCTGGTATCCTACCGTATTGACATTCGGTGCCGTATCCATTGCTTTCATCGGCATGAACGACGTACACGACATGTCACTGGCCAACAACAAGTATTACTCGCTCGTCGTTGTCCTCATCATCTACTGGCTGGCTACGTTCATCTCCATGAAGGGCATGAGCTGGGTAGGTAAAGTGGCAAAGGTCGGCGGCCTGGTCGGGACTATTATCCCTGCCGCACTGCTGATTATCCTGGGTATTATCTACCTTGCCACCGGCGGACACTCCAACCTGGATTTCCACAGCAGCTTCTTCCCCGACTTGACGAACTTCGACAACGTGGTGCTTGCTGCCAGTATCTTCCTCTTCTATGCCGGTATGGAAATGGGCGGTATCCACGTAAAAGACGTGAACAATCCCTCCAAGAATTATCCGAAGGCAGTGTTCATCGGTGCGGCCATTACGGTTATCATCTTCGTGCTCGGTACTTTCTCACTGGGCATCATCATCCCGGCCAAAGACATCAGTCTGACACAGAGTCTGCTTGTAGGCTTCGATAACTATTTCCATTACATCCGCGCCTCCTGGCTGTCACCGATTATTGCCATCGCTTTGGCATTCGGCGTACTGGCAGGTGTATTGACATGGGTTGCCGGTCCGTCCAAAGGTATCTTTGCCGTAGGAAAAGCAGGCTACATGCCTCCGTTCTTCCAAAAGACAAACAAACTGGGCGTACAGAAGAATATCCTTTATGTACAAGGCGGTGCAGTAACCGTACTGAGCCTTCTGTTCGTAGTCATGCCTTCCGTACAGAGTTTCTACCAGATTCTATCACAGCTGACTGTAGTCCTCTATCTTATCATGTATATGCTGATGTTCGTCCGGCAGCCATCGTGTTGCGTTATAAGATGAAGAAGCTGAACCGTCCGTTCCGTATCGGCAAGAATG
>ENA-OQDL01001435-OQDL01001435.1-human-gut-metagenome-genome-assembly--contig:-NODE-1435-length-11794-cov-4.859347_pt1 | contig 11794 bp, 8 predicted proteins | sample MGYA00242782_ERZ504609 | MGnify/ENA primary metagenome ERZ504609 (study PRJEB26092, sample SAMD00036320) | human gut metagenome | host: Homo sapiens | study: EMG produced TPA metagenomics assembly of... | reverse complement strand
AGCGTCAGTCATTGTTTCCTCCATCTGGCCGTCATTATTGTTGTGTTCGTTCATGCCCGTACCTGGCCTGTTCCGTAGCCGATCCACTTGGTCGTGGTCATTTCGCGTAGTCCCATGGGCCCGCGTGCATGCAATTTTTTGCGTGGAGATACCAAGTTCCGCGCCGAAGCCGAACACTCCCCCATCTGTGAAACGCGTGGACGCGTTGACCATCACCACCGCCGAGTCGATGCGGGCGGTGAATTCCTCGATGGCCGAATAGTCTTCGGCGATAATGGATTCGGTATGCCCTGTGGAGTGGCGGTTAATGTGGCTGATGGCCTCGTCGAGTGAGTCGACCACTTTGACGCCGATCTTCAACGCGAGATACTCGGTATCCCAGTCTTCCTCAGTGGCATGTATCAGTTTCACCCCGTCAATACCGGTTTTGTCGATGATCTCGTAGGCCTGTTCGTCGGCATGCACTTCGACGTCGGCTGCGGCAAGCGCTGTGGCGATTTGCGGAAGGAACGCTTCGGCGATGTCACTGTGCACGAGGAGTTTTTCAGTGGCGTTGCAGACGCCGACGCGTTGCGTTTTGGCGTTGAGAATGATGGGGATGGCTTTGTTTTGGTCGCCGGTTCGGTCGACGTAGATGTGTACGTTGCCCGCTCCGGTTTCGATGACGGGTACTTTGGAGTTTTGCACGACGGCTTGGATGAGGCCCGCTCCCCCTCGTGGAATAAGCAGGTCGATGTGGCCTTGGGCCTGCATCATGGCGTTGGCGCCTTGACGCCCGTATTCGTCGACGGAAGCGATGAGTGCGGCATCATATCCGTGTTCGTGCAATACGTCGGCGATGATGTTGAGGGTGGCTGCGTTGGTGCGTTCGGCCGCGTGTCCTCCTCTGAGGAGTGCCGCGTTGCCTGATTTGATGCAGAGTGACGCGACGTCGACGGTGACGTTGGGTCGTGCTTCGTAGATCATGCCGAGCACGCCGATGGGCACGCGGGTTTGTTCGAGTCGCAGACCGTTGTCGAGGTGGTATCCGCGCACGATTTCACCGATCGGATCCTGTAGGGTGGCTACGTGGCGCACACCTTGTGCGGCTGCGTTGACGCGGGGTACGTCAAATTTGAGCCGGTCGAGTTTGCCTGCGTCCATGCCATGTTCGGCGGATTTCTGCATGTCGATGGCGTTGGCTTCCGCGATTTCATTGGCGCGCGCGTCGAGTGCGTCAGCGATGGCGTTGAGAAGTTCGTTTTTACGCTGCGTGTTGGTTTGGGCAAGTTGCGCTTGCGCGATTCGGGCGGCGTCGGCTTTGGCGCACACCTCGTTGAGCACATCGGGCTCCATGGCGTTGGATTGGGTCTGTGGGTTCGTCATAGTTTCCTAGATTAGCGCGAAATCGCGCCTTGTTCCGTAGCTTCGACCATTATTTCGTCGTAGCATCGGAAACAGGGCGCGATTTCGCACGTCACGTGTCCTCAGAGATTTATATCCGAAACCGTTCTCGATCAACCGTTATTCGACATGGAATCAGTGGATCTGATCGAGACCCGGATACAGCGGGAAGTCTTCGGCGAGCTTGTCGACGCGAGCCCTGAGGGCTTCCACGTCGGCATCCTTGCCTGCTGCGAGTGCGGTTCCGATGATGTCGGCGACCTCTTCGTATTCCTTGTTGCCGAAGCCGCGGGTGGCGAGGGCACTGGTGCCGATGCGCAGACCGGAAGCCACGCTTGCCGGACGCGGATCGAACGGAACGGTGTTGCGGTTGATGGTGATGCCGCACTGGGCGAGGAGGTCTTCGCCCTGCTGGGCCGTCCAATTTCGCTGTTGCGCAGATCAACCATGACGAGGTGGACGTCGGTGCCGCCGGTGAGGACGCTGATGCCGTTGTTCTTGACATCGTCGGACATGAGGCGTTCGGCGAGGATCTTGGCACCGTCGAGGGTGCGCTGCATGCGGTCCTTGAACTCCGGAGAGGCTGCGACCTTGAACGCGACGGCCTTGCCTGCGATGACGTGCATGAGCGGACCGCCCTGCTGACCCGGGAAGACCGCGGAGTTGAGCTTCTTGGCATAGTCCTGCTTGGCGAGAATGAAACCGGAACGCGGACCGCCAAGAGTCTTGTGAGCCGTGGAGGATACGACATCGGCGTACGGGACCGGGCTCGGGTGCAGTCCGGCTGCGACAAGGCCCGCGAAGTGTGCCATATCAACCCAGAATTTGGCTCCGACTTCGTCGGCGATTTCCTTCATGGCCTTGAAGTCTTCGATACGCGGGTAGGCGCTCCAGCCGCCGATGATCATGGCCGGGTGGGTTTCAAGCGCGCGCTGGCGGATGATTTCAGGATCGATGCGGAAGGTTTCAGGATTGACTCCGTAGGCTTCGGCATGGTAGAAACGTCCGGAGAAGTTGATTTTCATGCCGTGGGTGAGATGTCCGCCATGGTCGAGGGCAAGACCGAGCACGGTGTCGCCCGGCTTGACGAGCGCCTGGTAGACGGCTGCATTGGCCTGTGCGCCGGAGTGAGGCTGCACGTTGACGTATTCGGCACCAAACAGGCTCTTGGCACGCTCACGGGCAATGGTTTCGATCTTGTCAACCTGCTCGCAGCCACCATAGTAGCGGCGTCCCGGATAGCCTTCGGCATACTTGTTGGTCAGCACGGAACCCTGAGCCTGAAGCACGGCACGCGGCACGAAGTTTTCGGAGGCGATCATCTCCAAGCCGTTCTGCTGTCGAGACAACTCAGCGTTGAGTACCTCGGCGATTTCGGGGTCTGCTTCGGCGATAGGCGCGTTGAACATGTCGTTCGGAGTTTGCGCGAGAGGCGATGCGGTCATTGAGCTCTCCTTGGCTTGGAGGATAAATACGTTGCCCGTACGAACGTGCAGGCTTAACGATGAAGTGTACGTGCACAAATCGCATGAGGGAATAGGGCGTTTCGAAACATGGAAGCAATCACGAAACAAGCAGGAAACAATCACCACCCATAAACACGCATCGTCCCATTCCACGGACGCCAAACACGCTTCTTCCCGCCCATAACGCTACACTCAATATTGTTTGACGTTCATTGTCCGTTCTATTGCTAAGGAAATCAAGTGACCACGTTCCACAGCACACGCAGCACCACCGATTCACTCACCTCCAAGCAAGCCATACGCAAAGGCATCGCCGACGACGGCGGCCTGTTCGTAACCGACTCACTGGGCGAAACCCACGTAGACGTCGCATCTCTCGCAGGCAAGTCCTACCAGCAGATCGCATTCGACGTGCTGAGCGTGCTGCTGCCCGACTTCTCCGAAACCGAACTCAAGGCATGCATCGATGAAGCGTACGGCGCGCAATGGTCCGACGAAAAGATCACCCCGGTCAAGCCGCTCGGCGATGACTACGTGATGGAACTGTTTAACGGCCCGACCTCCGCATTCAAAGATGTCGCATTGCAGATCCTGCCGCGTTTCATGGCACGCACCACCCCGGCCGGCGGCGACGGCAACGAGAAAATCATGATCGTGACAGCCACCTCCGGAGACACCGGCAAGGCGGCGCTCGCTGGTTTCGCGGATGCCGAGGGCACAGGCATCACCGTGTTCTATCCGGAAGGCAAGGTTAGCCAGGTACAGGAACTGCAGATGAGCACGCAGGCTGGTTCGAATGTGAATGTCTGCGCGGTGAAGGGCAATTTCGATGACGCTCAGTCCGCTGTCAAACGCATTTTCGGTGATCGTGAGCTTGCCAATCGTTTGGCTTCCGATTCGCATGTGGTACTGTCTTCCGCAAATTCGATCAATGTGGGACGTTTGGTGCCGCAGGTCGTCTATTATTTCTCCGCTTACGCGCAGCTGCTCGAACAGCAGGTCATCAATGTCGGTGATGAGGTCGAGTTTGTGGTGCCGACCGGTAATTTCGGCGATATTCTCGCCGGATATTATGCGAAGCTGTTAGGCTTGCCGGTCAAGCATCTGGTTGTTGCGTCCGATAAGAACAATGTGCTGTTCGATTTCCTGACTTCCGGCACGTATAACCGTCAGCGTCCGTTCTATCAGACGATTTCCCCGTCGATGGACATTCTTATCTCCTCGAATCTGGAACGCATGCTGTATTACATGTCCGACAAGGACACTCGTCTGATCGCCATGCTGATGAACGATTTGAACCAGTGGGGCGCCTATGAGGTTCCCGAACCGATGCTGGCCAAGATTCGTTCCCTGTTCGGCACCGGCTGGGCCGATGAGGATCAGGTGCGTGAGATGATCGCGGATTGCTGGAACAAGAACCATTATGTGATCGACCCGCATACCGCGTGCGGTTATTACGTGATGCAGCAGATGCCTCGCGATCCGCTGACGCCGCGCGTGCTGCTGAGCACCGCCAGCCCGTACAAGTTCCCGCGCGTGGTCAACGAGTCCTTGGGTTTGGATGCTTCCGGCACGGATTTCGAATGCATGGACGTGCTTGCCGAGGCGACCGGCACTACCGCTCCGGCCGCGTTGCGCGGTTTGGAGACCGCCGACGTGCGTTTCGACCATGTCGTTGACATCGACGGTATGGAAGGTTTTGTCGAGCAGGCCGCTAAAGCTCTGTAAAAACTCTGTAAGCGAAGCATACTTTCACATCGTTAAAGCCATCTCCATCGGCCGTCCGCGATATGTGGACGGCCGTTTTTCGTCAAGGCTGCTACAGTTGCATGCTCGGAGGCGAACGAGCATGACAGCACCAACGATACCCGCATCTGAATCGGTACGACAGAAGCAACCGGCACAACAATCGAACCAGCCCGAACAGCCCCGGCGTAAGCATGATCGTCTCATCACCCGTGATATGGCGTTGGTCATGCTTGCGACGTTCTGTTTCATGTCGAGCAATATGCTTGCCAATCCGATCGTTGCCGGATATGCGGAATCGTTGGGCGCGGACGGCATGCTGATGGGTGCGGTGGCCGGGTCGATGAGTTTCATCTCACTGTTCTGCCGCCCTATCGCAGGCAATCTTTCCGACAAAACCAGCAAGCGCACACTTGTGGCGGTTGGCACGGTGCTCTATTTCGCCGCCGGACTGCTGTACTATTTCGCAAACTCCCCCATCATGCTCATCATGGCTCGCGTGATCAACGGCGTTGGTTTCGCATGCTGCTCGGTCTGCCTGGCCACGTGGATGTCGCTTTTGCTGCCGATCCGGCATATGGGTGCAGGCATGGGAGTGTATGGCACGATGAACGCGCTGGCTATGGCGGTCGGACCGGCATTGGGTATTCGCGCGCAAAAATACATCGGTTATCGTCTGACGTTTTTGAGTTCGCTGGTGCTGGCGGTGATCATGCTGCTCGCCACACTGATGGTGAAGAATGGCGGACAGCCGGTACGCAAAAAGCAGACTTCCATAACGGAGAATCCCTCCACTGCCGTAGACATTGACGGTTCTGCTAGCGCAACCAAAAAGCATCGTTTTCCGATCCGTTCGATTCTGGAACCGCGTGTGGTGCCGTTGTCGCTGACGTTCATGATGTTTGCGATAGCGTATTTCGCAAATCAGTCCTTCATCGTGAGTTATGTTCAGTCTCGTCATCTGCCGGTATCATCCGACCTGTTTTTCATGTTTTACGCGGTCGCGTTATTGGTGTTGCGACTGGGCTTGCGCGACCTGTTCGACAGCAAGGGCTTCCGTTTCTGGCTGACGGTCTGCTCGTTGGGCATGCTGGCGATGCTCGCATGCATGACGTTCCTGTTCAATGATTGGATGCTGTTGTTGGCTGCGATTTTCACCGCTGTCGGCTACGGTCTGATGAGTTCAGTCACGCAGGCGCAGGCCGTGGTAATCGCAGGCCGCGAGCGCAGTGGTATTGCGAATAGTACGTATTATGCGGGTATTGATTTGGGTATGTCGGTTGGTCCGTTTGTGGGTGGTTTGGTGTATGGGCATTTGCCTGCTGTGTGGTTTTATCCGGTGTTTATGTTGGCGATGCCTGTTGCTTGGTTGATTTATTTGTTGTGTGTGAAGCGTGTTTCGCGGTAGTTGTTGGCATCGTGTGCGAGGTTTCTGCCGTAAACCAGTCCAAGCGCGTGTCGTTCTAACTGTTTTTGCGGTCGGTCGTATTTTCCATATACGGCAATATGACCGACCGACGCCCATCCTGGCTCGTGCAAGGCGTCCATGCCGAAGGGGAGATGTCAGGATCGGTCCTTGCCGCCGTATTCCGTTCCAGCCTTTCCGGCTATTTGACTTGGTGGATTTTGTTGCCTTTGACCATGTAGGCACGTCGGGCCATGTCGATCATGGGCTGGTCGAATCGGCTGTCTGTGTAGAATTCGTCCACTCGAACGTTGTCTCCGTAGAGTTCGCGGAATCGTTTGGGCTTGTTGGTGTTGAAGTTGAGGTAGTTTACGTTCAACGTGTTGCCGTCGATGGTGGACGAGACCAAATGTTGCACGCCAAGCCTGCGGCAGGCCTCGCCCACGGTGATATCGAACGAGGCGGTGAGGATCGCATCGTCTTCGCGTGGCTTATACCAGGGTTTGATGCGCTTCATGTTCTGATCCCAGAAGGCGTTGACCAATTCTTCGAATTCCAACGATTCGGCAAGTTCGCTTAAATATCCGTGGCATAGCTTGCCCACACCGTATTCCATTTGATCGAACGTGGCTCGTCCGAGCTTGTATTTGATGGCATAGCGCAGTACCGGGGCGATGTACCGCAATACTTTCGGATTGTATTTGGCCGAAAACAGGTACAGGTCGAACAGGCTTTCTCCGTCATAGATGGTTCCATCGAAGTCGAATACACGCATGTATGCAGCTCTCACTTCCTCGTATGCGCGCATTCAATACGCGCCATTGCACCTCATGCTAAAGTCCGAAGGCTGATTCCTTCTTACACCAAGGTGAACGGCCGGCGACCGCAATGTGCACAAATTGCACATCTCAATGCACATTCGGTTCATGTCACGTTTGGAAGGAGGAACACACAGTCGGACCGCTATTCGCCCCATAGGAGCCGTTCGCGCTGCTGATACTCCTCATCGAACAACGGCTGGGCCTTCGTGTCGATGAGCTTGGCGAATTCCAGATCCTCATCTCGTTCCACCCGATGCTCAGCCATATTCCATTGGTCATGGTACGTGTAACGCAATGCCTCGGCATCCGTTTTCAGAACATGCGACCGGTAAAGGTCCCGTTCGAATAGAAGCGTATCAACCAGCCATCCTGGCTCGTCCGGAAACTTACTGATGCCATTGACGTACTCCGCACGATACGCGTCATGGACAAGGACAGGCAACGCATCGATACGCAAAAGCTCCTTGAACATGATAAGCCGTCCGATTCGACCGTTGCCGTCCGAAAATGGGTGAATCTTCTCAAACGTCCAATGGACACGGGCGATCTGATATGGCTCGTCCTCAAGTTTCGTGCACATATCAAACAGCCTGTCCATAAATTCGGGAACATCCTGCGGCAGCGCGGTCCTTGTCGGAGTGACAGGATTGCCGATAAAGTTCGGCCGAGTCTTGTAGCCGCCCACGTTGAAAAGCGAGTCGGAGACCTGTCTGGTGCCCTGCTTGAGAATGGCATGCAGGTGACAGACCATATCCCGGTCCACCGGCTCATCAGCATGGTCGAGAATCCAACGGAACGCAGCAAAATGATTACGGGTTTCCAACGCATCATCAGGATTGACCTGTTCGCTGCCATCCGTGGTATAGGTACCGGTGGCAAATAGCTGCGCGGTCTGTTTGGCAGTAAGGGTGGAACCTTCCATATGATTGGAATTCCATGCGAACTGGATTTGCGTGGTCGTGTAAATGCCGTCACCATATCGAGTATCACGCTCTCGGATAAGACGCTCCACGATACGTTCCGCCATAACCCCATCCTTCCTTCATTCCGCTCGACTATCCTCCCATGGTAATTCATTTAGGCTAGAAACCGTGGTGGATGTCGTATATCCTGCAGGTTGGTTCCATGTCGAACGTGACCGTGTCGAACTGTTCGGGATGGTGTACGAACGTATCGATCAGTTTCCATTGGCGACGGCTGATGCCGATACGATAGTCCGGGCGGACCATAAGCACCGGCGCTTTCGGCTGGAGTTCCTCCAAGAGCTGCGCGCGCTGTTCGAAGCATTCATCATCGTCGATCCATACGATCGGCGCGGGTTCATTCTCTTCGCATTCGATGCGTACGCGTCGTTGGATGGTCTGCCATTTGCCTGCCTCACGTCCCCATTTGGTGACAGGATCGTACCAGGTGATGACATCGACCAGCATGGGATCCCATCCGAGCATCGGGTCGAGAATCTGACTGCAGTATGGCTGCCAGGTGGACAGCCACCACAATTCCACAATGCCGTCAACTGCCAACGCGTACATGGCGTCGGATAGTTCGCTGGACCAGTGGATGCGCCATGAGCCTACGGGCGTGTGGGCTTTTTCGTTGCCGTCCAGGTGGAACGCTTTTTCAGGATTGTACATTTTCGCGTAGGGACTGTCGGGCTTCGCCCAGGTCATAACTTTGTTCACGCCGCCCCTGCGCAAAAGCTTGTCATCCGGAAAGGCGTTGAGCACCCCATCGAAATCCGTGAACACCACAGGCTTGGAAAACATTTTCAAATCCGTCATCACCACTCCCCTTTCAATCATCAACTATCTTCTTATATTGACCTTACGGTTTCCTCATTACGTTTTACCTGACAAATACTGACAGCACCGCCATCGTTTTATTTGCTATACTCGGATTGGTTCGGCACGGACGCCGAACGACCGCAGGCACGAACATAGGCAACCGCAAACATGGTCCATAGATGCGCAAAACATGATGCGCGGACGCATCCAAAAAAGCGGTCACCATCACGCAAAGGAGCGAAACATGGCAGACGAATCATCGAAGATTCCAGAGAAAACCGTCGAACAAATCTTCGACGAACGTTATCCCCTCGACAAATGGGAGGATTCAAACTACTCGATACTCGACAAATTCTCAATGCGCGGCCGCAAAGGCTTCGTCACCGGAGCCGCAGGCGGTCTAGGACGCAACGCGGCGGCCGCGCTCGCCCAAGCCGGAGCAGACGTCGCACTAGTCGACCTGCCCAGCCAAGAAGACAAGCTCACCGAACTGGCGAAAGACATGAGCGAACGTTTCGGCACCAACGTCATCGCGCTCACCTGCGACGTCACCAACGTCGAACAAGTAGCCGAACTCAAAACACAATTGGTGGAACAGCTGGGCACCGTCGACTTCGCGTTCCTCAACGCCGGAGTCAACGTACCGGGCGACGATCAAGACGCCACCGAAGAAGTATGGACGCGCACCATCAACATCAACCTCAACGGCACCTACCGTACCGGCCGCATCGCGCATGAAATCATGCGCGAACACGGTCATGGCGGCTCACTGATCTTCACAGCCTCCCTGTCCGGACACAACGCGAACTACATGATGGGAAGTCCGACGCCGGTGAACGCGTATGGCGCCACCAAAGCGGCCATCATGGAACACTCACGTTACCTTGCTGCCGCGCTCGCCAAGGATGGTATCCGTTCCAACACCATCTCCCCCGGATACGTGTGGTCTGGAATTTTCAATGGCCGTATCGACATGCCTGGCCACGACGCCATGCTCGAGGTCGTGCCGATGCATCGTTTCGGCACGAATGACGAGATTGCCAGCACGGTGCTCTTCCTCGCCAGCGACGCGTCCTCGTACGTTACTGGCACTGACATTCGCGTAGACGGCGGCTACAGCGTCTTCTAATCACCATACCCCATCTGATAAATGGCCGGTCGCAGCTAATGTGCTTCGACCGGCCATTTATCTGGTGATGGTTTCTAGAACATACCGCTACACATGCTTGCGGCGTATCAACGTACCGGCAGTGGTTCCGGCTCCTGCAAGGAGAAGCATGACCGCGATAATGGGAACGATGTCGGAGCCCGTGCGAGGCAAGTCCGCAGTCGGTTTTCCATCGGCCTTGCTGGCATTCTTGTCTTTCGAGGGCTGCTTGTCATTCGGCTTGGCCTCGCCACCGCCCGGCTGGTCATCAGGCTTCGTTTCCCGAAGCTTCAGACCGTCCAATGCCGTGTTAAGGAGCGTGGCGGCATTGGAGACAAGACCGTTCTGTTCGCTGCTGAACGTGGTGTTGTTCCACAGCGAGAGGGCCTGCTCGTACGCTTCCGTGAGAGATGCGACCGTATCGTCCGTGTATTTGCCGAATTCGGCAAGCTTGGCCTGTGCCGCCGCGATCGGAGCTTCGAGCGCGCTCTTGTCGAGTTCGGTCGGATCATCATACATGGCCTGATATCCTGGGATGGTCAGTTTGGCGAGCTGATCGTACATCTTGGAGCAGAGGCGAGCGTTGAAGTTCATGACACTGAACCCTGCGCGGGACAAGTTCATCTGTCGGATTTTCAGATTGTCTGGATCGTAGGCGCCTTCGGCGAACGTCATGTCGGCCGATTCGCTGTCGGACGCGCCCTTGCCTGTTCCGCTGGTGTCGAGCGCGCTGCCCGTGGAGTAGTCGAACGGGGTGCCATCCTTGCCGCTCCATGCGTTGATGATGAGGCTCGACGTGCGGAACGGGTCAGATCCAACTCCTGCGTAGTTGTAGACCGCAATGTCCTTGCCGGAGGAAACGGTGTCGCCGTTCTCATCGACGAAGTAGATCGGGTTGCCGTCGACGTCGAGCGGATACCCGTCGGGACCCCACACGTTGTCGGTGATCACTGCGAGACCGTCACGGTCGGTATAGCTGCCCATGCGGGATTCGCGATGCCATGCGTTGCCGGTCGTGGCCGTCGGATGCGGAAACAGTTCGGCTCCGGACGCGGCATAATAACGACCGAGTTCCGGATAGAAGTGGCCGTCTCAACAAATGTCGATACCGGCCTTGAGTGGCTTGCCGTCCGAGCCGGTCCACTCGGGCATCTCGAACATGACCGGCGTGCTGCCAGGCAACGACCATGCGGTTTCCTCGGATCCGGCGCGATGCATCTTCTGGTAGGAGTCGGTGTGCCCGTCAGGGAACGCTATGGCGGCAGAATTGTAGACCTTCCGCACGCCGTCGCTGTCGGTGATGAGACTCTCGGTGATTTCAGCTTGGGAGGCCGCCATCTTGTATGCTGCGGAGTCTAGGTCGCTTGAGGAAACGTAGCCGGTGAGTGCCGCGACGAAGGCCATGGTGGCGCACAATGCGACGCTGCCTACCGCCGCAACCGCCATGTTGAGCTGTCGTTTGAACCATATGGATTTCGCGGTGACGTTCGCTGCCGCGTCTTTGTTCTCCGTTGTCGTACGGTGCGACGTGGATGTCCCTCTCTTCAACGCGCCATGCTTCCCCGAAATTTCCCCGTTCTGGAAAACATCATAGGAGATAAACGGAATTGTATGACAGTTCGTTTTCCACTTGGCTTCTGAATTCCGAAGAGTAGCTAAAGAGTACTCATGCCCGATTCTGCGAGCGCGATCATTTGACGTTTCCTTTGTTGTTGAACACCGTTTTGCTCATATCTCGCTTATGTATGGCAGATTTGCGAACTTGTCCGGAGATATCTTGCTTATATATGGCAGGTCAGTCCGTCAAAGCAGTAGGTAGGGGGGCATGAAAAACCTCATTTTCGCGAAACCGACTGCCATATATAAGCGAGATGCCTCATGTCACATCCCGAAATCTGCCATACATAGGCGAGATACAGCCTGCTTTGCTCAGCACAAGGCCGACAGATCCAGAAAATGCGCACGATGACACGTTTCAAACCATACTTCGCGCAGGATCTTTTTCCGATTTGTTCCCTTGACAGGTCTGACGCCTACTGTTT
>ENA-OQDL01001428-OQDL01001428.1-human-gut-metagenome-genome-assembly--contig:-NODE-1428-length-11886-cov-2.920742_pt1 | contig 11886 bp, 14 predicted proteins | sample MGYA00242782_ERZ504609 | MGnify/ENA primary metagenome ERZ504609 (study PRJEB26092, sample SAMD00036320) | human gut metagenome | host: Homo sapiens | study: EMG produced TPA metagenomics assembly of... | reverse complement strand
ACTTTCTCGCTTATTGAATACCTAAGAATATATACTTATAAATTTATATTTTAATTTTAGGAGTGAGAAAAATGAAGAAAGCAATTCAGTTTGGAGCAGGAAATATTGGACGTGGATTTATCGGTGGACTGTTAAGCAAAGCAGGATATCATGTAGTATTCGCAGACGTAAATCAGAAAATCATTGATAAGATCAACGAAGATAAGAAATATACAATTTTTGTAAAAGACGTAGAAAGCAGCGAGATCGTGATCACAGATATCAGCGGAGTAAATTCAACAAAACCTGAACTGATCGATGAAGTAAAAGAGGCTGAGATCATCACAACAGCCGTTGGAGTAAGAATTCTTCCGATCATCGCTCCATCTATCGCAGAAGGAATCAAAGCAAGAAAAGAAAATGGTTCTGAAGAATACTTAAACATCATTGCTTGCGAAAATGCAGTCAAAGCAAGTTCTCAGTTAAAAGAAGCTGTTTATGGAAACTTAAATGACGAAGAAAAAGCATATGCAGACAAATATCGTAGGATTCCCAGACTGCTCTGTAGACAGAATCGTGCCTCCAGTACGTTTAGATAAATCCAATCGACGTCGTTGTAGAAAACTATTATGAATGGAATGTCGAAGAAGCATCCTTTAAGGGAGCTGTTCCACAGATCGAAGGAATGAATCTTGCAGATAACTTAATGGCAATATTATTGAAAGAAAATTATTTACATTAAATACAGGACACTGTCATCAACAGCATATCTTGGAAAACTACAAAGGATACAAGACGATCGAATGAAAGTATCGCAGATGATGAAATCTTTAAGACAGTGAAAAAAGCAATGCAGCAGAGTGGTATGGCATTAGTCAACAAATATGGATTTGACAAAGATGCTCACTTTAAATATATCGACAAGATCTTAAATCGATTTCAAAAACCCATACCTTGTAGATGATACAGCTCGTGTAGGAAGAGAACCATTAAGAAAATTAAGTGCAACAGATCGATTTAACGAAAACCAACAATGACAGCATTAGAATATGGTCATTCCAGTGGATGCATTATTAGCAGGAATGGCAGCAGCATTAAAATATGATAATGCTGAAGATCCACAGAGCGTAGAATTACAGGATAAGATCAAAGCAAACGGAGTAAAAGCAGCATTAAAAGAAGTATCTGGAATCACAGATGAAAAGATTTTAGATGATGTCGTAGCAATCTACGAAGCAATGTAGTCGAAATAATATCAATAAAAATCAACCAAAAATCAAATTAACAACCGTTTTTTTCTTAACTCATATAATCATAATACAAAGTGTCAAGAAACAATTTCTTGACACATTTTTTCTTGCATTATAAATACAACTGTCTATTCAACAATTTCAATTCCATCAATATTCGGAACACACATCATAGAATAGTTCGTATGATAAATGACAAATCCAGGTTTTGCCTTTGGCGGCTTTCTTAGTTCTTTTCTCTGAACATAATCAATCTCAACCTTCGGTGCCTGACGCCCCTTGGAATAATAAGCTGCAAGGCGGCCAGCTTCTTCAAAGGTAGCATCTGGAAGAGTCTCTGCTTGTTCCTTTCGTACAATAACATGGGACCCAGCCATATTCTTTGCATGGAACCACCAATCCCCGCCATTTGCAAACTTAAAACTTAATTCATCATTCTGATAGTTATTTTTTTCCAACATACATATGGAAACCATCAGAAGAGACAAAATGTAATGGTTTGGATTTTGCCTGTTTCTTTCCTTTTTTCTTTCCGTGGCTTTTAATATAACCATAATCAGAAAGTTCATCTTTGATCAGCTGCAGGTCTTTCTCATCTTCGGATAAAGAAAGAGCAGTAGAGATTGAATCGAGATGATCAAGATCAGCTTTTGTCTCCACGACAAGCTCAGAAAGAGCTTCATAAGTACGTTTTAGCTTATTATATTTTGCAAAAAACTTTTTGGAATTCTCCAAAGGAGTCTTTGTTGGATCAAGAGGGATCGTAATCTCTTCGTTTGTGTAATAATTCATGCAAGTTAAAGATTTTGCATTTGCCTCTAGCCCATATCCATATGTCTGTGTAAGTTCTCCATAAACTTTGAATTTCTCACGCTTCTCGGTATCCTTTAACTGACGAAGCTGCAGATCATATTTCTTGCTTGTCCTCTCAAGAGCAGTCTGCACGATCTTGCGAAGATCAGAAGATTTCTGTTTCATTCTCGTATATTTTTCCTTCTCAGAATAATACCCGATCAGCACGTCAAAAATAGAATCATATGTTTTCTCTGTACAGTCAGGATAAGAAGTTAAAGGAATACAAGAAAATTCCTTGGGTTCCTCCCCAGAATAAATGATATTTGGCTGATATGCCTCATCTTCTACAAGAGCATTTAATTTTACAAGCTGGCCATATAATCCAGCAGCACTATCATCGGTCAAAGAATCAGTAGATGCATTCCCATCGAGCCCTGCACGATAACAAAGTTCATTTGCGATCAAAGGACTCATACCTGTGATGGAGGTATAAAGTGCTTTACAAAGATTCAGTGGTTTGGTGATGATATGCTGATAAAAATTCTCCGCAGTCAGACTTGCTAAAGGATGTTTCCCTTTAGACGGTGGAAATGTGTAAGTACGTCCAGGTAAAACCTCTCTGACAGAACTGATATTTGCAGAGATGTGCTTGATACTATCTAAGATCACATCATCACTGTTTACAAAAATGATATTACTGTGTTTTCCCATGATTTCAACGATCAGACGTTTCTGACAGACATCTCCAAGCTCATCCAGATGCTCAATCTTAATTTCGATAATACGCTCAAAGTCAGGCTGTGTGATCGAAATGATCCTTCCACTGCTGATATGTTTACGAAGCAGCATGCAGAAATTTGGAGCCTGCATAGGGTTTGCTTTTCCTTCTTTCGATAAATAGACAAGAGGAAGAGAAGCACTGGCTGAGAGATGAAGTCTTGTTGTCAATCTCTCTTTTTTGATCACAAGCGTGATCTCGTCGGCCTCTGGCTGATAAATCTTATAGATTCTGCCACCAATGATCTGTTTATTAAGTTCTGATATAATATTTGAAATGACAAATCCGTCGAATGCCATGATAAATACCTCCTGGTAATAAAATCAGTTATCTAATTTAAAATAATAAGATAAATCCGTCAAACAATTATATCAGAAATTCGAAAAAGTATAAAGAAAAAACGATCAAATTCACAAATCAAAGAAAGATAGTCGGGATCTTGTTGTAATTAAAATCATTTCTTATTATAATGAATATTAAGTATACAATAAAATAATCTATGGAGGACAAGTCATTGAGAAAAGAAGCGTCAAAGAATGCATGGAAGCAGTTATACGACATTACATTAAAACTAGACAAATTAGAGCCTTGGAATTACCTTGGTGACACACAACTTGTAACCATTCAGCTAAAAGACAGAGAAGAACCTGTATTTTGCAGTGTGATGGGAAAAATTCAGCGGAGAAAGAGGAATTGCAGTCTTTGATGGAGTTGAAGGCTTAGGAGATTTCTATATGATCCTTGGAAGTGAAGAAGGGGATCTTCCAGCACAGTATCTGATGGATGAACATACAAGTCTTACATGCTTCTGGGGAAGCATGATGAATGTGCCAGATGAACAAAGAAAAGTTATCGATGAATTAGATATTCGTTTTAAGACGATCAGTGACTGGATTTACTTTGTTTCTTATAAGAAAGGTTATAAACCATATCAGTTAGATGAAGATGAAGTTGCACTTCTTATAGAAACTTATGAGAACCTGTATATGGCGGTAGAAGCAGTCAGACAGGGAGAATTAAATCCAGAGATCGAACAAGCAGAAGGAATCGTTCGCCGTTATAATACTGAAAATGATACTTGGGAAATGTTTGTAAAAGAGATACCAGAAGCTGAAAAAGAATTTCCGTCAGTGATGTTAGAAGATCAGGAATTAAAAGATGAATTAAAGGATCAAAAACAGATCGATCTTGAAGTGATTTTAGATTTTACTTATCTTCCAGTTATGGTAGAAGGGGAAGAAGAAGGGGAGCGTCCCAAGAATCCACTTTTATTTATGGCATATGATAATACCGATGGAGGTGTGATCACGATGGATATTTTAGAAGAGGGTGATGATGAGATCAGCAGAACGTTAGGATTCTTTATCAGTTTTGTGCAGCAGAATGGAAGAATGAAGACGATCAAAGCAAGAAATCCATGGATTTTTGGAGCATTAGAGGATATTTGTGAATATTGCAGCGTGGATCTTGTATATGATCCGGTGGAGATTATGGATCAGGTGATCGAAGAAGTTATTTCTCAGTTGTAGGAATTTCATGTAACATATCAAAAGATGAATTAGAGTGAACGAGGTTGACAAATAAGTTAAGGATTGGTAAAATACAGATAATTTGATGTGCTACCTAAGTAGCACTTTAATTCGATAAAGTATCAAGGAGCGGCAAAATATGAATAAAAAGAGAGTCCACACACCAGAAGGTGTCAGAGATGTATATGGAACAGAATATGGACAGCGAAGTAAGCTGAAAGCAAAATTAAACAAAGTCTTTGCATCTTACGGATATGAAGGGATCAGAACTCCAGGATTTGAATTCTTTGATGTATTTAACAGTGAAAAAGGAACCGTATCCGCAAGGGAGATGTTTAAATTCTTCGATAGAGAAGGAAATACCTTAGTTCTTCGTCCGGATGTTACACCATCCATTGCACGCTGTATCGCAAAGTATTTTAATGAAGAGAATATGGGAATCCGTTTATCTTATGCAGGAAATGTATTTTTAAAATAACTCAAGCTATCAGTTGAAGTTAAAAGAAACATGCCAGTTAGGTGCAGAATTAGTCAATGATGCGTCTGTACAGGCAGATACAGAATCTATTGCAATGGCAATTGATTGTTTTCTGGCAGCTGGATTGACTGATTTCAGACTTTCTATCGGAGAAGTTGAATTCTTCAACGGATTGACACAGACGATCAAAGATGAAGAAGTCAAAACACAGCTTCGAGAGCTGATCTTAAATAAGAATTATTTTGGATTAATGGAATATGTAGAGACATTAGATCTGTCTGATAAGATCAAAGATGTATTTTTACATTTTAACGAACTGAATGGAGATGTAGCGATCTTAGATCAGGCAGAAGCAATGGTTGAGAATGAACAGTCTAAGAAAGCGATCAAAAGACTTCGCGATGTATATGGTATCTTAAAATTATACGGCAAAGAGCAGTATGTAAGTTTTGATCTTGGAATGTTAAATAAGCATAATTATTACACAGGAATCATTTTCAAAGGTTATACTTATGGAACAGGAGATGCAGTTCTAAAAGGTGGACGATATGATAATCTGATCGAACAGTTCGGAAAGAAAGCCCCATCAGTTGGATTTGCGATCGTATTAGATGAGCTGATGATGGCATTAAGCCGTCAGGGAATTCATATGGAAGCAGATCATATGGATACAATAATCATTTATAAAGAAGCAACAATGAAAGATGCGATCCTTCGAGCAGAAGAATTAAGAAAAGAAGGAAAAGAAAGTCATCATTAGAGAGAAAGAATGATCTGTGCAGCAAAGCAGACTATGAAAGATTTGCTAAAGAGCATCGCCTCGGTGGAATTCTTTATTTCATCTAATCAACAAATCGAGCAAAAGAAGGGAAACAAAAGACCATGAGATATATTACATTTGCCCTGGCGAAAGGGCGCCTTGCAAAGAAAGCGATGGCTTTATTAGAAGAGATCGGAATCACATGCGAGGAAATGAAAGACGAGAAAACAAGAAAATTAATCTTCGTAAACGAAGAATTAAAATTAAAATTTTTCTTATCCAAAGCAAGTGACGTGCCAACTTACGTGGAATATGGAGCAGCTGATATCGGTGTTGTTGGAAAAGATACGATCCTTGAAGAAGGAAGAAATCTATACGAAGTATTAGACTTGAAATTTGGAGCTTGCAAGATGTGTGTGTGCGGACCCAAAGAAGCGAAGAAATATTTAAACAGTAATGAGATCATCCGTGTGGCATCCAAATACCCACATATCGCCAAAGAATATTTCAATAATCAGAAATTACAGACAGTAGAGATCGTTAAGTTAAACGGATCTGTTGAACTTGCACCGATCGTTGGATTATCAGAGGTGATCGTCGATATCGTTGAGACAGGAACAACCTTAAAAGAAAATGGATTGGAAGTCTTAGAAGAAGTTTGCCCATTATCAGCAAGAATGGTAGTGAATCAGGTAAGCCAGAAGATGGAACAAGAACGAATCAGCAAGATCATCGTTGCACTAAAGAAGATCTTGGATGAAAAAGAATAGTCCGGAGGAGAGAAATATGAGAATAGTAAAAGTTAACAAAGATTCCATTGCAAATATTTTATCAGATTTATTAAAGAGAAGTCCTACAAACTATGGGGATTTTCAGGATAAAGTCGATGCGATCATCAAAAATGTCAGAGATAATGGAGATAAAGCTGTCTTTGATTATACAGCACAGTTTGATAAAGCGGAGATCAACGCAGACAATATTTTAGTTACAGAAGAAGAAATTAAGGAAGCTTACGAAGAAGTGGACGATGAATTGATCAAAGTTATCCGCAAAGCGATCAAGAATATTCGTGATTTTCATGAAAAACAGATTCAGAAGAGCTGGTTTGAGACAAGAGAAGACGGAGTAATGCTTGGACAGAAAGTAACACCAATGGAAACTTGTGGTGTCTATGTACCAGGTGGAAAAGCAGTTTATCCATCTTCTGTTTTAATGAACATTGTTCCAGCACACGTTGCAGGAGTGAAAAATATCATCATGACAACACCTCCTGGAAAAGACGGAAAAGTTACAGCAAATACATTAGTTGCAGCGAAAGAAGCTGGAGCAACAAAAGTATATAAAGTCGGTGGAGCACAGGCAATTGCAGCGATGGCATTTGGAACAGAGTCTATTCCAAAAGTAGACAAGATCGTAGGACCTGGTAACATTTTTGTGGCTCTTGCCAAGAAAGCAGTTTATGGAAACGTAAGTATCGATTCCATTGCAGGACCAAGTGAGATCTTAGTGTTAGCTGATGAGACAGCGAATCCAAGATATGTGGCAGCAGACTTACTTTCCCAGGCAGAACATGATGAGATGGCAAGTGCAATCCTTGTTACAACAAGCGAAGAATTAGCACATAAAGTATCTGATGAGATTGACGGATTCTTAAATCAGTTATCAAGAAAAGAGATCATGGAGAAATCTTTAGATTCCTTCGGATATATTCTTGTTGCAAGCGATATGAAAGAAGCAATTGATACGGCAAACGCTATTGCGTCTGAACATATGGAGATCATGACAGCAAATCCATTTGATGTTATGACAAGGATCAAGAATGCAGGAGCAATCTTTATCGGAGCATACAGCTGTGAGCCTTTAGGAGATTATTTTGCAGGACCAAACCACGTACTTCCAACAAATGGAACAGCAAAATTCTTCTCTCCATTAAGTGTTGATGATTTCATCAAGAAATCAAGTGTCATCTACTATTCAAGAGAAGCCTTAGAGCCAGTACACAAAGACATCGAATTCTTTGCAAATCAGGAACAGCTGACAGCACATGCGAATTCCATGAAAGTAAGATTTGAAGATAACCAGGAAGGATAAAAATATGAGTAGAAGTGCATCAATTGAGAGAAATACAAGTGAGACAAAGATCAAACTTTCCATTGATCTTGATGGAAACGGAAATGGAAATATCCATACAGGGATCGGTTTTTTTGACCATATGTTAAATGCATTTGCACGTCACGGATTTTTTGATCTTGATGTGGAAGTTGAGGGAGATCTCTATGTAGACTGCCATCATACGATCGAAGATGTCGGAATCGTACTTGGAGAAGCAATCAGACAGGCCGTTGGAGATAAGAAAGGGATCAAACGTTATGGATCTTTCATGCTTCCAATGGATGAGACATTAATGTTATGTGCGATCGATCTGTCTGGAAGACCATATTTTGTGATGGATTGTGATTTTACGGTTGATCGCGTTGGAGAATTTGACACAGAGATGGTAAGAGAATTCTTTTATGCAGTATCTTACGGCAGCATGATGAATCTTCATTTGAAGAAATTACATGGAGAGAATAATCATCATATGATCGAAGCAGCATTTAAAGCATTTGCAAAAGCTTTGGATGAAGCAACCAGCATGGATCCAAGGATCACAGATGTACTTTCCACGAAAGGAGCCTTATAAGATGAGTAATGAGGCAAAACTATTAAATAGCAAGATGAGTTTTGATGAATTCAAATTAAACAGCGACGGAATGTTAACCGTTGTTGTACAGGATCATAAGACAAATGAAGTTTTGATGGTCGCATATATGACAAAAGAAGCATATGATAAGACGATCGAGACAGGGATTATGACTTATTACAGCCGAAGCCGTGATGAATTATGGATCAAAGGGGAGACATCCGGACATTATCAGTATGTCAAAGATTTATATATTGACTGCGACAGAGATACCTTACTTGCTAAGGTAAAACAGATCGGGGCTGCCTGCCATACAGGAAATTATTCTTGCTTCTACACAGATTTATTAGAAAAAGAAGATTAAGAACGTAATCTTTGTGAGAAAATATTTGTGTTTCTAAGTTCGATTTGGTATAATCGACTTTATAAGATAAGGAGGCAAGATTATGACAGCATTTTTATCAGAATTAGTCTCTTATGTATTGAAGTTTGCGATTCTTTTTGCATGCTCTGCGGCAGGAATTTATTTCGGAGTCGGTCGTGCGAAGGCAAAGAAGAAAGAATCATAAGATCATACATGATTAAGAGAAGATCATTTAGCTGCATGAGAATACAGGCTCATGCAGCTAAAAAGCCGTAAAGGCAAGGTCTTCTTAAATATAATGAAACGACACTAGGAGGATGAAACGTTGAGAGCATATGGAGTCAACGAACTCAGGAAGATGTATCTTGAGTTTTTCGAAAGTAAAGGACATTTAGCATTAAAGAGTTTTTCACTCGTGCCAAAGAATGATAACAGTTTATTACTGATCAACGCTGGTATGGCACCACTGAAACCTTATTTCACAGGACAGGAAGTACCACCAAGAACAAGAGTGACAACCTGCCAGAAATGTATCCGTACAGGAGATATTGAGAATGTTGGTAAGACAGCAAGACATGGTACATTCTTTGAGATGTTAGGAAACTTCTCTTTTGGAGATTACTTCAAACATGAAGCGATCGCATGGTCTTGGGAATTTTTAACAGAAGTGATCGGATTAGATCCTGACAGATTATATCCATCTGTATACGAAGATGATGATGAAGCATTCGAGATCTGGGAGAAAGAGATCGGAATCGCACCAGAGAGAATCTTCCGTTTTGGAAAAGAGGACAACTTCTGGGAGCATGGGGCAGGACCTTGTGGACCATGTTCAGAGATCTACTATGATCGTGGAGAGAAATACGGATGTGGAAGCCCAGACTGTACGGTAGGATGTGACTGCGACCGTTATATGGAAGTATGGAACAACGTATTTACACAGTTTGAGAATGATGGACACAACCATTATACAGAATTAGAGAATAAGAACATTGATACAGGTATGGGACTGGAACGTCTTGCAGTCGTTGTACAGGAAGTAGATTCTATCTTCGACGTAGATTCTATCAAAGCGATCCGTGATGAGATCTGTAAAGTTGCAGGAGTTACTTATGGTACAGACCACGAGACAGATGTATCGATCCGTGTGATCACAGACCATATCCGTTCTGCTACATTTATGTTGTCTGACGGTATCACACCATCCAACGAAGGACGTGGATATGTGCTTCGCCGTTTGATCCGCCGTGCAGCAAGACATGGAAGATTATTAGGAATCGATCATCTGTTCTTAACAGATATCAGCAAAGTCGTGATCCGTGAATCCAAGGATGGATATCCAGAATTAGAAGAGAAAGCAGAATTTATCTTCAATCATTTATCTCAGGAAGAAAAACAGTTCAACAAGACGATCGATCAGGGACTGTCTATCTTAGCAGATATGGAAAAAGCTATGAACGAGAAAGGCAGCAAAGAACTTGCTGGTGCAGATGCGTTCAAATTATATGAACACATATGGATTCCCATTAGATCTGACGATCGAGATCTTAGAAGAAAAGGGATTTACTGTAGATAAAGAAGGCTTTGAAAAAGAAATGCAGGTTCAGAGAGAGACTGCCAGAGCTGCAAGAAAGACAACAAACTACATGGGTGCAGATGCAACTGTATACGAACAGTTAGATCCAGCCATGACAACAAAATTCGTTGGATATGATGAACTTACTTGTGAAGGTGAGATCACAGCTATGACAACAGAGACAGAAGTTGTTTCAACGCTGAACAAAGGAGACAAAGGAACGATCGTCGCTGACCAGACAGTATTCTATGCTACAAGCGGTGGTCAGGAAGCAGATAAAGGTGTGATCATCAGCGGAGATGCATCTTTTGAAGTAGAAGATGTCATTAAATTATCCGGTGGTAAGTTTGGACATGTTGGACATGTAGTCGAAGGAACATTCAACGTAGGAGACAAAGCAGTCTTTACAGTGAATGAGAAGAACAGAGCATTAGGTGCAAAGAACCATAGTGCAACTCATTTATTACAGAAAGCATTAAGAGAAGTGCTTGGAACTCATGTAGAGCAGGCAGGATCTTTAAATAATGCGGAACATTTAAGATTCGACTTTACACATTTCTCACCATTATCTGATGATGAGATCGCAAGAGTTGAGAAGATCGTCAACGAAAAGATCGCTCAGGATCTTCCAGTTGTGACAAAAGTTATGTCTATGGAAGAAGCTAAGAAAACAGGAGCTATGGCACTGTTTGGAGAGAAATACGGAGACGAAGTACGTGTTGTATCCATGGGAGATTTCTCTGTAGAATTATGTGGTGGTACTCATGTGAAGAATACAGGAGCGATCACAGCATTCAAGATTTTATCTGAAACTGGTGTTGCATCAGGAGTTCGAAGAATCGAAGCAGTGACAGATCAGGGAGTATTTAACTACTACCATAAGCAGGAAGAAGAATTAAAAGAAGCAGCCAAAGCATTAAAAGCTACACCAGCAACACTGCTGACAAGAATTGAATCACTTCTTGCAGAAGTAAAAGAATTAAAGAGCGAAAACGAATCCTTAAAGAGCAAACTTGCAAAAGACGCTCTGGGAGATGTTATGGATCAGGTAGAAGAAGTAAAAGGAGTGAAACTTCTTGCAACTTCTATAGAAGACGTTGATATGAATGGACTTCGTGAACTTGGAGATAACTTAAAAGAGAAATTAGGAGAAGGTGTCATTGTCCTTGCTTCCCAGAAAGACGGAAAAGTATTCTTAGTTGCCATGGTAACAGACGAGGCACAGAAAGCAGGAGCACACGCTGGAAACCTGATCAAAGCGATCGCCGGATGCGTTGGAGGCGGCGGTGGAGGACGTCCAAATATGGCTCAGGCCGGAGGAAAGAATCCAGCCGGAATTCCAGAAGCAGTAGCAAAAGTAAAAGAAATTTTAGAAAGTCAAATTTCATAGTTGACAAAAATCTAAAATGTGATATACTAATCTAGTGCAAAAAATTAAAACCCAAACAGTCCTATGCACAAGTACAAGACTGGAGGGGAGGTCGGGAATAGAATGTCAAACGTAATCGTTAAAGAAAATGAATCTTTAGATAGCGCTCTTCGCAGATTCAAGAGAAACTGTGCAAAAGCAGGAATTCAGCAGGAGATTCGTAAAAGAGAACATTACGAAAAGCCAAGCGTAAGACGTAAGAAAAAGTCTGAAGCGGCTCGTAAGAGAAAATCTAAATAATTTTTACTTGATTGAAAAGATAAGC
>ENA-OQDL01001427-OQDL01001427.1-human-gut-metagenome-genome-assembly--contig:-NODE-1427-length-11887-cov-4.600765_pt1 | contig 11887 bp, 9 predicted proteins | sample MGYA00242782_ERZ504609 | MGnify/ENA primary metagenome ERZ504609 (study PRJEB26092, sample SAMD00036320) | human gut metagenome | host: Homo sapiens | study: EMG produced TPA metagenomics assembly of... | reverse complement strand
CAGAATTTCTTCATATCCACAGGATAATTGCTTGTGTTACTACTGGGTCTTATGTTTATAGCAGTTCCGGATATACCGCTATAAAAATACGACCGGACTGCGAAAGGAGAATGGATATGAAAGTTATTGTAATCGGACCCAGAGGGAAAATGGGAAAATTAATCACACAGGTCGCTGCCAGCCGTGATGATATGGAACTCGTCGCCGGGATAGCACCAAAAGGACGTGATTATATAGGAATGGATCTCGGAACTGTCGCAATGACAGGATCAGAACTCGGCGTTCCTGTAACAGATGATCTGGCAGGTGTGATCGACTCCTGTGACGTCATCATTGATTTTTCAACAAAAGAAATGGCTATGGAGGTCCTGGATCTTGCCATTGCACATAAGAAAGCACTGGTATGCGGTTCTACCGGATTCTCCGCCGAAGAGATGAAACGATTTGAGGATGCCGGAAAGCAGATCCCAATGCTTTATGCCGCCAATACTTCTAAACTTGTCAATATCATGAACAAGCTTCTGGAACTCGTAACCACAACATTAAAAGATGAGATTGATATCGAGATTCTGGAAATGCATGATCAGTGGAAGAAAGATGCTCCAAGCGGAACTTCCAAAGAAATGGGTGAAATCATGGCGCATGCTCTCGGCAAAGAATTAAGCAACATTGCCGTCTACGGACGCGAGGGAGAATCTCCACGTGAACCTGGAACAATCGGCTATCATTCTCTCCGTGCAGGTAATATTCCAAGCAGCCATACGGTATTCTTCGGAGGCATGGGAGAACGTCTTGAGATCACACATCATTCCTATAACTGGGAATGCTTTGCGAGAGGTGCCTGTGACTGTGCAGCTTATCTTGACGGGAAAGCTCCTGGATTCTATTCTATTAAGGACGTACTCGGACTTTAATACTTTTGTATACACAAAGCGGCTTCACCATCCGGTGAAACCGCTTTATAGATTATCCAATAAGTCCTTCAACTTCTTCTTTAGACATCACACCCATGTCTCTCTTTACAACTTCTCCTTCTTTAAACACAAGGAATGTCGGGATAGACATTACACGGTACTGTCTTGCAAGTTCCGGTTCCTGATCTACATCAAGCTTGCATACTTTGATATCTGCGCGCTCTTCTGCAATCTCTTCCACCAGCGGTCCCATTGTCTGGCATGGTCCGCACCACGTTGCCCAGAAGTCTACCAGTACCGGCACTTTTGATTCTAATACTTCTTCCTTAAAGTTGTCTTTTGACAAATGTACAATTGCCATATATATTTCCTCTCTTTCGTAATGACTGTTATCATGTAACTACATGCTTATTATAACCGATTCCCCAAAGTTATCCATATATATTTTATAAAATATTCTGAAAAAATTATTCAACAACGATTCTATAGGATGCCTCAAATTCCTCTCCTGCTGCCAGTGTATTTTCCCAGTCTCTGTCTTTTAATTCTCCCTCAAATATCTCACTGTCACAGCGTCCATACCATGGTTCAATACATACAAACGGTGCCTGTTTTTTTCGGCGGTGACCAGATTCCGACTAACGGTGCATCAAACTCCACTGCCAGATATTCCTTCTTCTGTGGATCCATTAGTACTACTTTCTGAATCTGGTGGTCTTCGATCACCAGTGCATCTCCGTCAAAGAGATGTTCATCCACCGGAAGGCATCCGTCTGTCAGCTTATATTCTTTTTTCTGCGTCGTAACGACACCACCTTCTCCAAATACGGTATTCACCAATGCTTCCGGTACTTTTCCCTGTCCATTACGGAATCCCAGACAATACTCAGACTGTTTCTCACCTTCATGAAGCGGACAGAAGAATGCAGGATGTGCACCAATTGCAAAATGCATCTCCTTATCATTTATATTCTTAACTTTCCACATCACACTGACCGAAGCATCTTCCAGTCTATATCCTATCTCCAGATGAAAGTGAAATGGATATACTTTATAGGTCTCTTCTGTATCTTCCAGTGCAAACCATACTTCATCTGCGCTCTGGCTTACCAGTGAAAACTCCATGTCTCTGGCAAATCCATGCTGATTCATCGGATATTCTTTTCCCTCATATCTGTAAACTTTATTCTTTTACTCCTCCTACAAATGGAAATAATACCGGTGATGTACGTCCCCAGTATTTCGCATCTGCATTCCAGAGGTATTCCTGATCTGTTGCTTTCTTCTTCAATGACCGGAGTTCCGCTCCGTGATAATTCACAATAACTTCGATCTGATCATTTTCCAATTTCATCTGTCCTGTAATTTTTCTGCATATTCCGATTCTTCCCTTTCTTTATTTTTTTATCTCTTTCCCGTTCAGCACCGCCGATATCAGACCGTCATGTCCGTCATAGACCAGCTTCAGCGAAAAGAACGGTACTTTCTCAGCGAGCAGCCGGAGGAAGATCTTGTCCCCTTCCCAGATGTGTAATGATTCAATCTTATCGATATCCACCCATTCCAGTTCACCTTCGTCACATGCAATCGGTTCTCCTTCGAATCCATCTGCAGTGAATAAATGCATGTATTCCGTCACACCATTTCCAGATACAAATGTAACGATTCCACAGAACCGATAAGACGTCAATGTATATCCTGTCTCTTCTTTTACTTCTCTTAAAATGCATTCTTCCGGACTTTCATCTGCCTCAAAATGTCCGCCGACACCAATCCATTTGTCTTTATTTACATCATTCTTCTTTACCGTACGGTGAAGCATCAGATATTTTCCATCTTTTTCGATATAACATAATGTACTGAGTCCTGTCACACTTTTCTCCTTTCCCTTACATATCATCCACTTCAGCCTTTCCTATATATTCTGCCTTTATTTTCTTACATGGATTATGATATGATAGATATCTACAATCATATGTATTATCATTATACGCTATATCACAGGAGAATTGCAATGAACCGTACGATACAATATACAATTACAGAAAAAGACAGTGGACTGCGCATCGAACAGTTTTTAAGACGCAGAGGGTATTCCGGACAGAATCTTACTGAAATCAAACGCATGCCCAAAAGTATTCTTGTCAATGGCGTACATTATTATATGCGCCAGATACTGACTGCCGGGGATATCCTTCAGGTTATCATCTGCGAAACAAAAAATTCCGAAAAGATCCCGCCGGTTGAGATTCCACTGGACATCATTTATGAAGACGAGGACATCATCGTAATCAACAAACCTGCCGGTATGCCGATTCATCCGTCCATGAACAATTATTATAATTCCCTTGCCAATGCGCTCGCATGGTATTATCAGGAACAGGGAAAACCTTTCATCTTCCGTTGCTGTAACCGTCTGGACCGGGACACTTCCGGTCTGACTGTCGTATCCAAGCATCTGGTCAGTGGAAGTATCCTTTCTACCATGACAAAGAACCGCGAAGTGCACAGGGAATATCTTGCCATAGTAAAGGGCAGTGTCACACCTGCGGCCGGAACCATCTGTGCTCCGCTTGCCAGAAAAGAAGGCACCATCATCGAACGCACGGTTGATTTCGAACACGGTGAAGAAGCCATCACACATTACCGACTTGTAAAAGAAGCCAACGGACACAGTCTGGTCTCTCTGAAGCTTGAGACCGGCCGGACACATCAGATCCGCATCCATATGAAATATCTGGGCTATCCCCTGATTGGAGATTACTTGTATAACCCGGATATGGAACACATGAGCAGACAGGCACTGCATTCCCATCATATGGAATTTGCCCATCCGATTACCGGAGAATGGATGTCATTTACAGCTCCGCTGCCTGCAGATATGGCAAATATTATGACAGATAAATGATAATAAAAAAGAGCACTATGATATGCCGCATTTTTATTTCAACGGTATATCTTCTGCTCTTTTTTAATCTTTATCATGATTTCTTATTCTTTTTTGACGCTTCATACACTTTCAATTCATCCAGTGCCTGTCCACTCATCAGATACAGTGCTCCGATATTGAAAATGGTCATCAGCCCGATTCCGACATCTCCCAAATCCCATACAAATGTATAGGTTGCAATTCCACCGATGAACAGCATCACAAGTGCGAGCACTTTATATGCTGTCTGCCAACACCATTTATCACCAAACAGATAAGCCACATTACTTCTTGCATAGAAGAGGATTCCCAGGAATGTCGAGAAACTGAACAGGAATAAAGTTACTGCAATGAAGATCACTCCAAATTCTCCCAGATGATACTTCATCGCTGTCTGTAAAAGATCCATTCCTTCTTTTCCTGCCACCAGTTTTTCCGGTACCAGAAGCATGATCATGGCCGTACAGCTGCAGATCACAATCGTATCTATAAATACCCCAAGTGCCTGTGTAAATCCTGCCTTTACCGGTTTGTCACATTCTGCTGCCGCTGCCGCACATGGTGCGGAACCGGATCCGGCTTCATTTGAAAACAGTCCGCGCTTTACTCCATTCATCAACACTGCTCCGAATCCACCCGCTACTACCTGACGGGCTCCGAATGCCTCCTGGATAATCCTTACAAATACTCCAGGAAGACTTCCGATATTCGTTACGATGATGAAGATTGTAATAAAGAAATAACATACCGCCATAAACGGAACCATCAGATCCAGCACTTTCACTGTGGCATTTTTACGAAGTACAATGACAGCCGCAAGGATTACCAGCACAATCGTCGTGTAAAGCGGCGGAATCGAAAATGCATTTTCAAAAGAAGCGGCTACCGAATTACTGATCACCTGGCTGATTCCACACCAGCAGATCAATCCGGAAACAGCAAATAACACCGATACCAATACATGTTTTTTCTTTTTTCCTGTCCTGCCTTCTATATAATCATGGATATAATATGCCGGACCTCCGCGGAATCCACCATACAGGGGATCTCTTTCTTTATGAATCTGTGCAAGCGTTGCCTCTATAAATGCAGTTGACGATCCAATCAGTGCCGTCACCCACATCCAGAAGACAGCTCCTGCGCCTCCGGCCGATACTGCCGCAACCACACCTACCAGATTACCCATACCGACACGGGTTGCCGTTGATACGATCAATGTCTGGAAAGTAGACAGACTGTTCTTATCATCCTTTTTACCGGTCAATGCCACCACCATATCTGGGAACAGGCGGATGGGAAGTCCCCTTGTGCGGATCGTAAAGTAGATTCCCGCCGGGATCAGCAAGATGATCAGCAATGAGATCCCGACACTTCCGCCGCCCGGAAGCGGTATCTGTAACAAATCTCCCCACAAAAAGCCATATATCCGTTCTATCAAATTAACTATCATAGTATAAATATCCTTTCAAATTCTCAGTACTTTAAAGCACTACACTTTAAAGCCCTGAATCATATCATACTATATTTTGCTTTGTATTGCAAATTCAAACTGTATTTTCATCGCTTTTTCTGCGATTTTTCTCTAATCGATCAGATCATTCTGAAATCTGGACAAGTGCTCATACGGCAGGATCAGACGTCCCCGGTAAAGTCCACATCCATCATTAATCAGACTGTTATTAACCGCAGAGAACATATTCACATCCAGTTCTGCAAGATCCAGATTCAGCAGTTTCATTCCTCTCTCATAGGCCTCATCAAAATACTGACATTCACCCTCCGGGACTGCGTCTCTCCTTGCCCTGTCATGCTCCTGCTCTTTCTCATATCCAATATGATTTGCCGTACCGATCTCTGCCACATCATCCATCATTTTTGTCCTGAGCTGTACCTCCATATAACACCTGGAGCTGTTATCATAGAAGGTGATATGAAGAGACTGATAATTATTCAGGCTGCTGCTGCAGATATAATCTCTGTAATATGGTTTCACCGACTCGTTCAGAAGCGGGGATGTACTCTCCTTAATCCCCATAGCCGGTTCCGCACTGAATCCCTGTTCCTCCAGGAAACCAGGAAGGACATTTGCAATCTGATATAGATATTTCCGTTCCTGTTCTTCCCTGTCCTCTTCACTGTTCAGATGACATCTCGGAACAGAAATAATGATCCTGTAAGCAATTAAATCTCTAAAGCAACGCAATCGTTTCTTTAGTTCTGCTACACTTGGATACTCCCCATATTCCTCATAATAATCATAGATGAATTCCACAATATATCCGTTGAATTTCTCTTCTGCACGGATCAGAGACTTGATTCTTCCCTTGAAAGTAAATGCCATAAACGGATATTCCTGTGCCATGTATTTGTAGAATTCTCTCATCTTCTGCGACTGGGCTGTCAGGAAGTCATTATGTTCCAGTAATTCCTGAATCTGTAAAAGGAAATTACAATGAATCATGTCAATTTCATTTCCTGTCATTTTGGCATCTTTTCTCAGGTCTTTGATATAATTATGAAGAATCCGGAGTACTGTATCTCCGGAATAGAGATAATCATTTAATGATACCATGTCTGTCACCTTCCTCTTTTGTCACTTTTCTTTAACGCTTCTGATACATTCTCAATATCCGGATCAGATTCTCCGGATCTACCGGTTTGGATATATATGCATTCATTCCCGCCAGACTGCAGCTTTCTTTACTTTCTCTTTCCGACTGTGCGGTCATTGCAATGATCGGGATTTCTTTTCCCCCATTCTTTTCCTTGCGCCGGATATTCCTTACGGCTTCTATACCATTCATCACAGGCATCATGATATCCATCAGTATTGCACTGTAATACCCCTTTGGTGTACCTTCATATTTCTCTACAGCCTCTTTGCCGTTCCATGCTTTCTCTACGATTATTCCTGCATCTGTCAGATAGAATTCTGCAATTTCCATATTGATATCATTATCTTCTACCAATAATACACGCATTCCTGCCAGGTCATCTTTCGCGTCTTCCTTATTATCAGCCGCCTGCTGCCTTTCCTCTTCTGCCAGACGAAATGCCAGCCGGAATGTGAATTCACTCCCCTCTCCCGGGGTACTGCGGACACTGATCGTACCATTCATTCTATCAATCAGACCTTTAACAATCGACATTCCAAGTCCGGTTCCTTTATACTGCGTTCTTGCATCTGCCTTTTCCTGCGTAAATGGCTGGAACAATTCATGTTCCATATATTCCCTGCTCATACCGATCCCACTGTCTTCAATCCTGAATTCATACAAAACATTCTTACCGTCACACGAAATCTCTGTCGCATAAGTATCTATGGTTCCATTTTTTTTATTGTATTTGACTGCGTTGCCAAACAGATTCATCATAATTCTCTGTAGCTGAAGCGCATCTCCTTTCAGCATAGTATGTTGCATATTTTCCCTGTGTTTGCGGTGTGTAATTCCAGTTTCTTCCAGCTGTCCCTGCATCAGTACTGCCACTTCTTTCATAAGATCTTCCAGATCAAACGGTTCTTCATGCACTGTCAGATGTCCCGATTCAAGCTTACTCATATCAAGTACATCATTCACCAGATCCATCAGATGTCTTGTCGAAATCTCGATCTTATCTACCGAATCTTCCAGCTTCTCCTGATTGTTCCAGTTCTTTCGGATCACATGTATCATTCCCAGGATTCCATTGATCGGGGTTCGCAGATCATGACTCATACGATTCATGAATTCTGTCTTTGTCTTACTTTCCATATCTGCCTTTTCATAGGCAATCTGCAATTGTTCTTTTTCTTTCTGATCCTTTTCGTGGAATTCCGAAGTATTCCGGAACATAATGATTCCGCGAACCACTGTATGCTCCCGTTCTTTCTCGTTATCATAGACTGTATCCTGCGACATCAGCACTGTCTTCTGGATCCAGATTTCTTTTCCGTCTTTGTTGCTTTCCTGATATTCCACAGTCACCTGCTTCTCACCGGCATAAAAACGATCCAGAAGACTCTTTGATGTATCTATGATCTTATACGTTTCCAATGTATCTTCTGTAATATGCTGCCGTATTTTCCTGCAATATCCATCATACGAACATGGAAGTTCTCCCTGAAAGTCAAATATACGCTCTTCTTTCTTTCTATGATGAAATATCTGTTCCAGACGATCCTGTGTCAAGTTCACTGTATACAAAGCTTCCGCTGTTTCAAGAAGCGCTTCTATATAATTACTATTTTCCAGAATAGACTGCTTCATCTGCTCATAATACTGTTCCAAGTGCAGCCTCTCATCTTCCAGGACCTGCTCCATGTCATGAAACACTTCAAATCCAACAATAAAGTGATGCAGCTTCCCGGCTGCCGTATCATCCAGACGCAGAAATGTCATACGGCCTCTCTGTATCTCTTTTCCATTCTTCCTGCAATAAGGAAGTTCATATTTTGCACTTTCTTCTTTCTTTTCCGAAAGATTAGAAATGATATATGGGATCTGCAGCCGTTCCCACATTCTTTTTCTTGATGAATCATCTGCAAGTTTCTGCACAATCTGTTCTACCGCTCCTGAATAACTTCCATCTTCTGCAAGGAAGAAATTCGAGCTTGCACGTAAAACTGTATACTGATCCTGCAAAGCATCACAATACAGGCAGTCCGAAAATTGAAATCCCTGCTGTCTGATTCCATCCAGGATCTGAATATGAAGTGCCCGGCGGTCCGCTGCCTCTTTTATCTTCGCCTGATTCTTATCTATATACATATTCTTATCGGCATACCGGAAGAGTTCACGCATCGTACATCCTTCAAAATCTTCCGCCAGTGCATATCCTACCGCATAACTGATCGGCATCTCCGGATGTTCCTGGGAATATCTGGCAATTTCCGAACGTATTGTCCCCAATATTTCCCGTACTTTTTCATGATCCACACACTCAAGTACAGCAATAAACTCATCTCCGCCATCCCGCCCTGCAAAATATTCTTCCGGCAGCGCTTTTCTTAACTGCACCGCAAATGAGCGGATATACGCATCCCCTTGATCATGTCCGAGCCTGTTATTAATAATACGCAGATTATTCAGATCGAATACACACAATGCTACTGACCCATCCGTACATTCCGGCATTTCTCCGTCTAAGATCTCCTCACAGCGGTTCTTATTCGGAAGTCCGGTTGCCTCGTCCAGATAGACTTTTTTCTTAAGTGCTTTATTCTGCGCCGCGTATTTTACAGCCTTAATCAGTTCATATGCCAGAAGACACACCAGACCGATAATATCTGCGATCACAATCTTTTCCAGCCGTTCCAGTGCAGTTGCTTTCTTCTGTGCATACTTTTCCGCAAGCCCGGTCGCTTCATCACAGATTCCGAAGAACGCCTCGCTTTTTTCTATGATTTCCGTATTTTCATATCCCTCTTTACGCACTTGCCGGATCTCTTTTTGCAACTCCTGAAAATGTTCATCCAGTTCTTTCATCTTATTCTGAAATGCATGATCATCCAGACGGACCAGATTCTGTTCATCACTTCCATACCGAAGTCCTTCTATAAACGAAGATACCGATTCAATCATCTCATCCTGCGGTTGTTTTGCATCCTCAAGTTTGATAATACGCTGCGTCTTTCCGCGGACCAGTCCGGCATAATTTACGACACGGGCTGTTCCCTGAATCTTACTCACCAGACCCATGATCGTCAGGAACAGTGCAATCAATATGACTGTCAGAACCGTCATCAGTCCTCTTGTTATTTTTGAAATCTTTTTATCCATATCTCCCCTAAAAATCACATCATTTTTATTCTCTTGCTTCCATTCTTTTCAGCTCCGGCAGTACCGTACAAAGCATCGTGATAAAGCAGATACTTCCACCGATCACATTCGAAACCGGTTCTGCAAGAAATACCCCATCCGTTCCCATATGCAATGCATACGGCATGAGATACGTGAGCGGAACCACAATTACCACTTTCCGGAGTATTGAGAAAAAGATTGCCTGTTTCTTTTTATTCAATGATTTGAATACGGTCTGCCCCATATACTGCAGATCCATAAAAATAAATGCGGCAAAATACTGTCTGAGTGCAGGTACCGCATCTTTTAACAGCATCTTATCAGAACTGAAAATACGGATAAGAACTTCCGGAATTACAATAATACTCCCCCACATCACAGCAGTATAGAGAAGGATCATAACTGCAAGCACTACCATCGCCTTTCTCACACGTCCGGGACGGCGTGCGCCGTAATTATAGCTCAGGATCGGTGAGGTACCTTCATTCATCGCACTGATCGGTGTCTCCACAAGCTGACGCACACTGCTAACGATCGTCATAACCGAAATGTAAATATCTCCTCCGGTAACGGAAAGTACATGATTGCAGCAGATTGATACCAGGCTGTTCGTAAGCTGCATAATAAATCCTGCCATTCCAAGACTTACAATGTTTCTGGCATATCCGATACATGCTGTGATCTCTTCCCTTCGCAAAAGCCGGACTTTCAATTCTGCTCTTCTTGCAAGAAAGAAATATACAAACATTGCGGATATCGTCTGTGATAATACCGTTGCGATTGCTGCTCCTCTTACGCCAAGTCCAAGGATAAAAATAAATATCGGATCCAGGATCAGATTTGCAGCTGCTCCGACAACAACCGAAGACATCCCTGTCACCGAGTATCCCTGTGCATTAATGAACGGATTCATTCCTACCGCAATCATCGAAGGTAGTGTACCGATCAAATAGATCATCATATATGGGTATGCATAGAGCATTGCATCTTTGGAAGCTCCAAACAAAATCAAAACAGGATACGCAAAAAGGAATCCTCCGATCATCAGCAGTACTGCACTGGCACAGATCATGGAAAACGATGTATTCATAATTCTGACTGCTGTCTTCTCTTCTTTTTTTCCTCTGTAAATCGAAAACAGCGGCGCACCACCGCCGCCGAAGAGATTTGCAAAAGCAGTAATGATCACAATTAACGGGAAACAGATCCCGACTGCCCCGAGTGCTGCCGTTCCCTCATGCGGAATACGTGCAATGTATACACGGTCTACAATGTTATACAGCAGATTTAACAGCTGGGCAGCAAGCATTGGAAGAGCCGCTCCAAGAATGTTCCCTGTTACTGTTCCATTTTCGAAATCTATCCTCTTCATTTTCTCCGCCTCTCGCCTCTTAACCCTCTATCTGTTCTGTGCAATCGCAGCATCCACCACATGCTCCAGCAGAATGGAAGTCGTTACCCCTCCGACTCCACGCGGAACCGGTGTGATCGCATCTACAATCTTCTCTGCTTCCTCAAAATTCACATCTCCACAGAGTTTTCCTTCTTCATTCACATTAATTCCGACATCAATGACGATCTGTCCTTCTCTCAGATAGCTTCCATCGATAACTCCGGCTTTTCCGGCCGCTACAACTACAATATCCGCCTCTTTTACCACGGACGGCATGTCCACTGTTCTGGTATGGCAGACAGTTACGGTCGCATTCTTCTTCAGCAGCATCATGGCTGCCGGTTTTCCGACTACCAGACTTCTTCCGATAACTACCACTTTTTTACCTGTGCAGTCTATTCCGTAATGCTCCAGCACCTTCATGCAGGCACTTGGCGTACATGGTGCGTATCCCATATCTTTTCCCATGAAAACTCCTGCCATAGAAAGATCCGTAATTCCATCTACATCTTTTTCTACCACCAGCGCATTGACAATCCTGTCCTCGTTCAGATGCTTCGGAAGAGGTCTGAACAACAAAACGCCATGAATTTTATCATTTTTATTTACCTGACTGATCGTCTTTAATACCTCTTCTTCTTTTACATCTGCCGGAAGAAGGAATTTCTCATATGCTACGCCAAGCGTCTCACATCGTTTTGCTGCACCTTTTTCATATGCAATATCGTCTTCTCTTTCGCCGATACGGATCGATTCCAAGCTGTCGGTGTAATATCCTGTGCTTTTAACTTTCTACTTTTGCCTTGATTTCTTCATTAATAGAAGTCATTTATCTTGCTTTTCCATAATAGCTTAATTTTTGCCATTATTT
>ENA-OQDL01001426-OQDL01001426.1-human-gut-metagenome-genome-assembly--contig:-NODE-1426-length-11900-cov-3.958549_pt1 | contig 11900 bp, 12 predicted proteins | sample MGYA00242782_ERZ504609 | MGnify/ENA primary metagenome ERZ504609 (study PRJEB26092, sample SAMD00036320) | human gut metagenome | host: Homo sapiens | study: EMG produced TPA metagenomics assembly of... | reverse complement strand
ACTATACTTCTTTTCCCATCTTCTTCACACATTTACTTCCCACTGCTGCAGCAATAAATATCCATATAAATATCTTCACCGGAAAACACAGGAACAAAAGCATGGTCACCGCCAGCGGCTTCTTCATGATACCGCCTAGAAGTGTCGATGTTACAATCGCCGCCGCAAATACAACATGACTGTCCCCCTGCTGTCCGAAGAACAGCATCGCAAGTCCGTATCCCAGACATACTCCCGCAAAAATAACCGGGAAAAAATGTCCTCCCTTTAATCCAAACTGGATACAGAGATTTGTCAATATGATTTTCAGAAATGCTGCGCCGATCAATGCTATCGCCATATAACCGGCATACTCTTTCATAAGGACACCCATCTGCTCTTCTCCCGAAAACATCACTGCCGGTATCAACATACCGATCACACCCAGACATAACCCCGCCAGAATTCTTTTACGACACCCGGAATTTTTCCGGCAATGATTCCGGTTACCGTATGTGTCGTCTCATAAAAATATGCAAGTACACATCCACAGAACATATACGCAAGCATCATCACATAATCGATTCTCTGTACCTCAACTGCATCAAATGACGGAAAACCGGACATTCCTCCGCCCAGCAAAGCGGAAAGTCCCGCATAGCTTCCGGTTCCGGCTGCAAGTGCAATTCCATATATGAAGATCTTGGAGCCCCGGCCCGGATCTGCCAGCTGCATATCCGGATCCTCCTCCACCTCAAAGATTCCAAATAACGGTGCATGAAATAACACACTAAGGGAAACGGCTACACCGATCTGTGAATATTCCTTTGTATGCTGTTTTGCAAATTTCAGATTCTCTCCTGCCCAATAACATAATCCTACGATAATCCCGGTAAGTCCTGCCTCAGGACCTACACTGCTTCCGATCAGAAGCGGCAGCAGTGCTGCGATCATCATGACCAGCATATTTTATATTCGTATCTTTTTCTTTCTTTACTTTTCCCATGACCGTTTCCATATCTTCCGGATAATCCCCGTATAACTTTCGAAATATCCCGATAATGGCTCCGCCCACAGTACACACGAGCACTGTATAATATGGAATATGGATTCTTTCCGGTATCCACTCCCATATCATTTCTGTTCCTGATGCCATGATCTTCAGCAATGCCCAGACCAAAGCTCCCGCCGCAGTTCCAATGACCGCACAGAATGCCCATAATTCCACTTGGTTTTTTCATTTTAATCTTCTGTATATTCTTTTCCATAATCCACTCTTATCCGGTTCTTTTTATCGCTTCTGCTCCTTCTCGTCTCTTACCTGCGGGATCAGTGATGCCGCAAGCTTTCCTTTGCCGCGGTGCTTCAGATATAGAATTCCGATGATCGAGAACACCACCGCTCCGATAAAATTCACCATCAGATCTTTCATCGTATCCACTATTCCGATATCCAGATATCCACCCAGATTCCATTTTTCGCCATTGATCACCACTGACTGGATGTCCACATGCACCGGAACATTTGCACCTGTCGGGTTGAGTTTCACAGAGTTGATCGATGGAAGAATCCAGTCTTTCTGCATATCCAGTCCGAAGAACCAGTCCATAGAAAATTCGAAGAACTCCCACAATACACCGACTGTCATTGAAAAACAAAATGCAAAAAATGCCACGAAATACGGAGACATCTTAATTGAGAACCGGTCACTTCTGTTAAACAGGTCAATCAGTGCAAATCCTATTGCCGCCATAAGAAAACCGTTTGTCGTATGTAAAATGGTATCCCACACAGGAATCTTTACATAAAATGCGTTGATCTCTCCCAGTATTTCTGCCGAAAAGATAAAGATCAGAATCACCGTCTCCAGTCCTACCGGAATCGTTACCCCCAGTGTCTGATCTAATACAGCAGGTACCATGAACAAAAACAGAGTCAGAATTCCCAGAAACATATTGTGGTAATTTCCCAGGAAAAACTGTCTGACTACCGACAGTATAACGAGAACCGTCATGCACCATCTGAATTTTCGTCCTTCCTTTTCAAATTCACTCCTTTTAGATTCATAACTTTTTCTCCATCTCTTTTCTTAACATATTTTTTATCCGTATTTCTACGTTTACTGATATCATATCATATTTTTGCTATCAAGCCTAAAAAAGTCCTTAAACAAGAATTTACACATCCGGCAACAGCCGGCATCACGATTCCTGCCTAAGGACTTTTTTATTTTTTAATTATCTTCAGGTTAACCCTGCAAATTCATTTTATTCAAATGACTGTTCTGTACGGTTGATGATCTCATCCTGTAACGGTTTGCTTAAGTTACGGAAGAAGTCACTGTATCCGGCAACACGGACGATCAGGTCTCTGTAATCATCCGGATGTTTCTGTGCTTCGATCAATGTCTGTCTGTCGATGACATTGAACTGAATGTGATGTCCGTCCATTGCAAAGTAGCTGCGGATCAGGCTGGACATATTCTCAAGACCTTTTTCTCCGGCTACAACATCAGGTGTAAACTTCTGGTTCAGAAGTGTTCCTGCTGTTGCAAGGTGATCCATCTTAGAGCATGACTTGATAACAGCTGTAGGTCCGTTTGTATCAGCAGACTTCTCTGGTGAGATACCTTCCGATACAGGTACATTCGCTTTTCTTCCGTTTGCAGTTGCTCCGATCACTTCTCCGAAGTATACGTGGCATGTAGTAGGAAGCATATCTACTCCGTATTTTCCGCCTCTCATGGTCGGGCGTCCTGTGATCAGGTCATGATACAGATTAAATACATCCTGCATAACAGAATCTGCGTAATCATCATCGTTACCATACTTCGGTGTCTTGTCATGTACCATACGGAAAATTGCATCATAACCTTCAAAGTTATGATCCATAGCTTCAAGCAGCTCTTCCATTGTGAAATTCTTCTTATCGAATACGTTATACTTAACAGATGTGATACAGTCTGTAACTGTTCCGATACCTACACCCTGGATATAGTTTGTATTGTATCTTGCTCCGCCTGCATTGTAATCTTTTGCATTGCTGATGCAGTCATTTGTCACCACTGACAGACAAGGTGCCGGCATATTCTCTGCATATAATTTCTCGATCACATTGTTCCCACGAATCTTAATATCGATAAATGTTTCAGCTGTTTCTGGAAATGCATTCCATAATTCATCATAAGACTTGAAATCTTTTGCTTCACCGGTCTTAAGGCCGAGCTGTTTTCCGGATTCCTTGTCAAATCCATTATAAAGTGTCAGCTGGAATACTTTTGGAATATTCAGGTATCCTGTCAGGATATATGCTTCACTTCCCCATGCTCCTGTCTCAACACATCCTGAAGATCCGCCACGGCGTGCATCTTCCAGTGATTTTCCTGCATTGATAAGCTCCATGGTCTGTGCTTCTGTATTGTAGAATGCAGGCTGTCCCCATCCTTTTCTTGAGATCTCACATGCTCTCTTCAAGAAACGTGCAGGAGTCTTCTTACTGATCGTTACGTTAGAGTTTGGCTGAACCAGCTTCATCTCGTCCATACAGTCAAGGATCAGGTAGCTGACAGCGTTAACTCCGTCACGTCCGTCCGGTGTAACTCCTCCGGTATTGATATTTGCAAAGTCTGTGTATGTGGCACTTTCTTTTAATGTGATACCTACTTTAACCGGTGCAGGCTGATTGTAGAATTTCACCCATAAGCACTCTAACAGTTCTTTTGCTCTCTCATCATCCAGAATTCCTGCTTCTGTATCTGCTTCATAATATTTGATCAGATGCTGGTCAAGACGTCCCGGGCTGAATGCATCCCATGGGTTCAGTTCTGTTGTAACTGCCAGATGTGTGAACCAGTATAACTGGATTGCCTGCCAGTATGTCTGTGGTGCATGTGCAGGTACAACCTCCAGATTGGCTGCGATCTGTTTTAATTCTTCTTTACGTACCGGATCAGCCTCTTTTTCTGCCAGCTCCAGTGCTAATTCATGATATCTCTCACCAAGAATGATCACTGCATCGCAGGAAATATCCATGGCTTTTAACTCTTCCATTTTATCCAGAGCATCCGGATCATTCATAAAATCAAGAGCATCCATTGTCTTTTTGATCTTCTCTTTGTAGTCCAGATATCCTGTTGTAAATACCTGTTCTCCACCACATGTATGTCCCGGTCCTCTCTGCTCCATAAACTCTGTGAACATACCTGCTGCGTAACAGTCGTTCCATTCTGGAGTCATGGAAGCCAGAAGTCTCTCTCTCATAGTTCTTCCCTTCCAGAACGGAATGATCTCTTCTGCCTGGAGTTTTCTGTCTTCTTCTGTTGTGTGGAAGGATACTAGATCACGCTCACTCATAACTGTCATATCCTCAACGCTGTGACAGCAAAGTTCCGGGAATGTCGGAGATGCCTGTGGATCTTTTCCCTTCTCTCCTACGATCAGCTCACCGTCTCCAAGGTAAAGTGTCTTCTTTGAAAAATACTCTTTTAACACCATAGCTCTCATAACCGGGATAGAATATTTTCCGTCATTTTCTCTGTAAAAATCTGTTTCGATCTTTGCTCTTTCCAGATCGATGTGTACCGGTGTTGTAACACTCAGTTCTCTTAACTTCTGGATTCTTTCGTTCATGCCTCTTTTTTCAGCCATTGCTTTAACCTCCTATCTTTGTGTTAGAAAAACCTGCTTCCTGGAAGAGTTTCACAAACCCCTCCATCTCTTCTTTTGTCGGTGCATTCAAGTCATTACCTTTATATTCCATATCCAGCTTCGGATATTTACTGCTTCCCGTATTATGATATGGCAGCAAATTAACCTGTGCCGGGTGAATATCGTGTTCTTTCAGGAAACGGATTGTCTCTTTCATATTCTCTTCGTTTCCATTTACTTCCTTAACAGTAGGGATACGGATGTATATCCTTGCTCCTGCATCTGAAAGTTTTACAAGATTATCTAAGATCAGTTTAATTGTCTACTCCGATATATTGCTTATGTAATTCCGGATCCATTACCTTTACATCATATAAAAAATGTATCGACATATGGAAGGATTGCTTCGAACTTCTCATATGGAACATATCCGCATGTATCAATTGTAAGCGATACTTCTTCTTCTTCAAAGCTTTTGCGATCGCAAGACATAATCTGTAGACATAGCCATCACTTCACCACCTGAAAGTGTAACTCCACCGCCGGACTGTTCATAGAACATCAGATCTTTCATCAGTTCCTTTACAAGTGTTTTTACCGGATATTCCCGGCCAACGATCTCCCGGATTCCCTGTGTACAGAAATTCTCACATTTTCCGCAGAGCTTACAAAGTTTTTTATCCAGCTTCGGTCTTCCGTCTTCCATGGTGACCGCGCCGTTCGGACAGACTTTTGCGCATACGCCGCAACCGGTACATTTCTCCGCATCATACTGAATTTCCTGCTCGAAGCACTGTGTCTCAGGATTATGGCACCACACACACTTTAACGGACATCCCTTAAAAAATACAGTCGTACGGATTCCGTCCCCGTCATGAATAGAATACTTCTGGATATTGGTTATCAGATCCATGATATTCTCCTTTCCTCTTATTATACTTGTTATTTTCACATTTTTTACCCGTTTTAGACCAACGTTTGTACTTTAGTCTAATCATAACAAAAAAGATAAAGTTTGTCAATCCTTTGACAAACTTTATCTCATTAATTACCACCTGAAATGGATTCTGTCTATTCTTCATTCTCCTGAGTATTCAGATAATTTCTTTCCACCAGCTCCCATATTTCATCACGTCCCTGTTTCGTCACTGATGAGAACGGGATGACGATTGTTCCCGGTAACACTCCCAGACCTTCTTTTACAATCTTGATCTGTTTGTCTTTCTGGCTGCGTTTGATCTTATCGAGTTTTGTTGCAATGATCACCGGATGGAATCCCTGTGACACGATCCACTCATACATCATCTTGTCGTTACCGGATGGTTTATGACGGATATCGATCAGAAGAAATACTACTTTCAACTGCTTCGACCCGTGCAGATAACGTTCGATCAGCTGTCCCCATTTGATCTTCTCCTGTTCGGATACCTTCGCATATCCGTAACCCGGCAGGTCGACCAGATATAATGCCTCATTAATATTATAGAAGTTGATCGTCTGTGTCTTTCCCGGTGTTGCAGATATTCTTGCGTATGATTTGCGGTTCATAAGCGCATTGATCAGGGATGACTTTCCTACGTTGGATTTTCCTGCAAATGCAATCTCCGGAAGTGTATTCTCCGGAAGTTTGCTGGTGATTCCACATACGGTTTCCAGATTAATATTTCTGATTATCATATATTTCTCCTTTGATCCATCTCCTGACCCGTGCCAGAAGATCTGACTATACAAGTGCTTCTTTCAGCACCTCATTCATGTGTGTTACAAATTTAATTTCCAGTCCCTTTGTAATCTCTGTTGAAATTTCCTCAACATCTCTTTCATTTTTTGCCGGGACAAGTACGGTCTTCATTCCTGCATTTTTTGCAGCCAGAAGCTTTTCTTTCAGCCCTCCGATCGGGAGTACACGTCCGCGCAGTGTAATCTCTCCTGTCATAGCGAGGTCTGCCCGTACTTTTCTTCCTGTCACCGCAGACATGATTGCAGTTGCCATTGTAATACCGGCAGATGGTCCGTCTTTTGGAACGGCTCCCTCCGGAATATGGATATGTATATCATGTTTCTTAAAGAAATCATCTGTAATATCGTGCTCTTTGCTTACGGAACGGATATAACTGATACCGGTTCTCGCGGACTCTTTCATGACATCGCCAAGCTGTCCGGTCAGCAGGATTTCTCCTTCTCCCGGCATCATATTCACTTCGATCTGGAGTGTATCACCGCCGACACTGGTCCATGCGAGTCCACGCACAATACCAACTTCATCTTCTTCATTTGCCATCTGATAACTGTAAAGTTCCTTACCCAGATAGTGTTCCATATTCCGCTCTGTCACATGAATGGATTTCTTCTTTTTCTCAAGGATCTCCATTGCTGATTTACGGCAGATATCACCGATCTTACGTTCCAACTGTCTGACCCCTGCTTCTTTTGTGTAATTTCTTGCCATCTTCCAGATCGCATTTTTACTGATGGTCAGCTGATCTGCTTTCAGTCCATGCTTTTCGATCTGCTTTGGAATCAGATGTTCCTGCGCAATATGCAGTTTTTCATTTTCTGTATAACTGGTAACCTCAATGACTTCCATACGGTCAAGAAGCGGCCTTGGAATGGTCTGCAGGCTGTTTGCCGTTGTGATAAATAACACTTCCGACAGATCCATCGGCACTTCCAGATAATGGTCTACGAACTTATTATTCTGTTCGCCATCCAGAACCTCCAGAAGTGCTGAGAATGTATCTCCTTTATAGTCATTGCTGACTTTATCTATCTCATCCAACAGCATCAGTGGATTCTTAACTCCTGCCTGTTTCATTCCATTTGCGATTCTTCCCGGCATCGCTCCTACATAAGTCTTTCTGTGCCCCCGGATTTCCGCTTCGTCACGGACACCTCCAAGCGAAATTCTCACATACGGCTTCTTCAACGCCCTGGAAAGAGATTTCGCAATCGAAGTTTTACCGGTTCCCGGAGGACCCACAAGACAGATGATCGGTGCTTCGCCTTTTTTCGTAAGCGCCCGTACTGCAAGATATTCAAGTACTCGTTCTTTTACTTTCTCCAGACCGTAATGATCTTCATCCAGTACCTGTCTTGCAAATGCAATATCTTTATGCTCTTTGCAAGTTTTATCCCATGGCATTTCAAGCATTGTTTCGATATAGGTCCGGATAACGCCTGTTTCCGCCGGGGAATTCATGGAATTGCGGAATCTTTTGATCTCTTTGTTCAGCTTTTCTTTTACTTCTTTCGAAGCTTTCAATGCATCTGCCGCCTGCTGGAATTCATCCGCATCCGACATGGTATTGTCATCACCAAGTTCCTCACGAATTACTTTCAGTTCTTCCCGTAGGATGTATTCCCTCTGGTTCTTGTCCACACGTTCTTTCACCTTACTTTGGATCTCTTCTTTTACTTTCTGTGCCTGGATCTCATTCACGATCTTATATACCAGAAGTTCATACCGTCTCATAACGTTCGTCTCTTCCAGCAGTTCCTGCGCATCTTCGAATGAAAACGGCATATTTGCAGCAATCACATCTGTCAGGTATTTCAGATCATGAATGGATTCCACCTGCATGCCAAGTTCTTTTGAAAGCTTTGGATTCTTTAACAGATATTCTTTGAAGACATCCTGTAATCCACGGATCATTGCTTCCCGGTTCATTGGATCGTCTTCTTCCCGCTCTCCGGATACTACTTCATCATCCGGCAGTTCTACTACCGTTGCCTGGAGATATGGTGTCTCACTATCCATTCTTACAAGACTTGCTCTTACTTCTCCGGATACAAGTACACGGCTCATTTTTTTTGGTAATTTTACTACCTGCCTTATGGTAACAACACAGCCAACCAGATAGACATCTTCTGCTCCCGGCTCTTCTATTTCCAGATCCTTCTGAGCGCTGACGAATAACTTCTGGCCGTTTTTTACCGCCTCTTCAATCGCCTGCAGTGATTTTTCCCTGCTTACATCAAAATGTCTGACCTCTTCCGGCAGTATCGTAAGTCCTCTTAAGGCAACCATAGGCAGACTATAGGTTTCTCCTGTCATATATTCACACTCCTGTTCACCGACTGGATTATCTTGGTATAAAATCAGCGGGTACAATTATTCTTCGCACCCGCCGTCTTTCTTTTCATTTATTATGCACTTTCTGAGTCAGGTTCTGCATGTTCACATACAGGCTCTCCTGTTCCTTTTACAACATCTTCTGTGATGTGGCATGATTTTAATGTCTCATCCGATGGTGCTTTATACATGATATCCATCATGATACTTTCCATAATCGCTCTCAGTCCTCTTGCTCCCGTCTTTCTCTTCAGGGAAGTCTCTGCGATTGCTTCCAGTGCTTTATCATCAAATGTAAGCTCTACATCGTCCAGTTCCAACAGCTTCTGATACTGTTTAGTCAATGCATTCTTCGGCTCTGTAAGAATCTTCATTAATGCATCTTTATCCAGCATTTCCAATGCTACTGTTACCGGTACACGGCCTACGATTTCCGGAATCAGACCAAATTTCACAAGATCCTGCGGCAGAATCTGCTGAAGCAGTCTGTCCACATCATCTTCATGCTTTTCTGCAATCTCTGCATTGAATCCGATTGATTTCTGATCGATACGTTTTTCAACGATTTTTTCGATTCCTTCAAAGGCTCCTCCGCAGATGAATAAAATATTCGTGGTATCGATCTGGATCATCTCCTGATGCGGATGCTTTCTTCCTCCCTGTGGAGGTACATTGGCAACTGTTCCTTCAATAATCTTCAGAAGCGCCTGCTGTACACCCTCACCCGATACATCTCTGGTAATCGATGGATTCTCTGATTTTCTTGTAATCTTATCAATCTCATCAATATATATAATTCCATACTCTGCACGTTCAATATCTCCGTCTGCCGCCTGAATGATCTTCAGAAGAATGTTTTCTACATCTTCACCGACATATCCGGCCTCTGTCAATGCTGTTGCATCAGCAATCGCAAACGGTACTCCCAGAATCTTTGCCAGTGTCTGAGCCAGAAGCGTCTTACCGCATCCTGTCGGTCCGAGCATGAGAATATTACTTTTACCAAGGTCTACTCCCATATTTCTTCCCGCCATTACACGTTTATAATGATTATAAACAGCTACCGATAATACTTTTTTCGCTTCTTCCTGACCAATGACATATTCATCCAGAAATGCTTTGATCTCTTCCGGTTTTAAAAGATTGATATCCGAGAACGGATTCCATTCTCTTCCGTTCTCGTATTCAAATTCTTCTTCTATAATCTCTGCGCAGACATCCACACACTCATCACAGATATATGCCCCATTCGGACCTGCGATCAGCTTTCTCACCTGATTCTGCGTCTTGTTACAGAACGAGCATCTTACCTGATCATCGTTCTTTCCTGCCATACTTTTCACCTCGTCTGAGGACTGCCCTAGCGGTTCTTGATGACTTCGTCAATCAGACCATACGCTTTGGCTTCTTCCGCAGTCATAAAGTTATCTCTTTCTGTATCTGCGTTGATGACCTCTAACGGCTGTCCTGTATTTTCTGCCAGAATCTGATTCAGTTTCTGACGAGTTTTTAAGATATGATCTGCTGCGATCTGAATCTCTGTTGCCTGTCCCTGAGCTCCGCCAAGCGGCTGATGGATCATGATCTCAGAGTTTGGGAGTGCAAGTCTCTTGCCCTTTGTTCCTCCTGTAAGAAGGAATGAACCCATACTTGCAGCCATACCAATACAGATTGTCTCAATATCGCATTTGATATACTGCATGGTATCATAAATTGCCATTCCGGCTGTTACAGAGCCTCCCGGACTGTTGATGTACAGATGGATATCTTTCTCCGGATCTTCTGCTTCAAGAAACAGAAGCTGTGCAACGATCACACTTGCAGATACATCTGTTACTTCTTCGCCCAAAAATATAATTCTGTCTTTTAATAATCTTGAATAGATGTCGTAAGAACGTTCTCCACGGCTTGTCTGTTCAATGACATAAGGTACTAAACTCATGTATATGCCTCCTGACTATACTATGTTATGATCTGACGTTCTTATTTTTCTACTGCATTCTCAACAAGGAATGTAACAGCTTCCTGAACTGCCAGATCTTCCTTCATCTGTTTCTTCTCGTTCTCACCCATGAATTCTTTCAGTTTCTCAACTTCCATGTTGTAAGATTCAGCCATCTTGGCAAGTTCTTCATCGATCTTCTCATCTGTGATTTCGATATTTTCAGCTTTTGCTACCGCCTCAAGTACAAGACGTGTCTCAATTCTCTTGATTGCCTGTGGTCTCATATCTTCCATCATCTTCTCTGCGGTCAGTCCTGTGAACTGGAAGTACTGCTCAAGAGTGATTCCCTGAGACTGGATTCTCTGTGCAAAATCCTCTACCATCTGAGTTGTCTGTGTCTCGATCATTGGCTGTGGAATCTCGTATTCTGCATTCTTAACAGCCTGCTCTACAGCCTGATCTTCCTGATTTCTCTTTCCGTCTGCTGCTTTCTGCTCTTTGATCTTTGCTTTTACGTCTGCTTTGTATTCTTCTAATGTATCGAATTCAGATACTTCTGCTGCGAACTCATCATCAATTTCCGGCAGTTCTTTTGCTTTGATCTCATGAACTGTGCATTTGAATACAGCTTCTTTTCCTTTTAATTCTTCTGCATGATAATCTTCCGGGAAAGTAACTTTTACTTCAACTTCTTTCTCAGCTTCAGCGCCTACTAACTGCTCTTCAAATCCAGGAATGAACGATCCTGATCCGATAGTCAGTGGATAGTTCTCTCCCTTTCCGCCTTCAAATGCTTCACCATCAACAAATCCTTCAAAGTCGAGAATTACTTCATCACCGTCTGCTACCGCACGGTCTGTAACTACAACTTCTCTTGCATTTTTCTCTGCTTCTTCCTGGATCTTAGCGTCTACTTCTTTCTGAGTTACGCGTGTAGATACTTTATCTACTTCCAGTCCTTTATACTCACCAAGTTTTTACTTCCGGCTTTGTTTGCAACATCTGCTGTAAAGATGAATGATTTTCCTTTTTCAATCTGAACAACGTTGATCTCCGGTTCTTGAAACAATCTCAAGTTCACACTCTTCATATGCTTCAGAATATGCCTTAGGGATCAGTGCATTTGCTGCATCATCGTAGAAGATCTCCGGTCCATACATTTTCTCGATCATCTGACGTGGTACTTTTTCCTTTTACGGAATCCCGGCATAGCGATCTTGTTCTTCTGCTTCATATATGCACTCTGAAGCGCTTTTTT
>ENA-OQDL01001425-OQDL01001425.1-human-gut-metagenome-genome-assembly--contig:-NODE-1425-length-11901-cov-5.070240_pt1 | contig 11901 bp, 14 predicted proteins | sample MGYA00242782_ERZ504609 | MGnify/ENA primary metagenome ERZ504609 (study PRJEB26092, sample SAMD00036320) | human gut metagenome | host: Homo sapiens | study: EMG produced TPA metagenomics assembly of... | reverse complement strand
CATTCGATTTCGACGCCGAAACCAAGGTGCGTTTCGATCCGAAGAACTACATGCAGATGGCAGGCCTGACCAACTATTACGATGACCTATGCTGGTCATGGGCGTTCGTCACTTGGGATGAGAAACGTCACGCAAGGGTCATCGAAGTGGCTCAGAACGATTTCAACCAATACACGTCGTTCCTCAAGGATGACGCCATCGTGGTGCCGGACGACGCCGAAGCGGTATGGCTGCGCACCAAGGTCCGCACGGAATACTATTCCTACGAATATTCCTTCGACGGGGAACATTTCACCGAGATTCCGGTCAGGCTCGATGCGAAGATCCTGTCCGACGATTACGTGAACCAACGTTACGGCGGCTTCTTCACCGGCGCGTTCGTGGGACTTGCCTGCGTCGATCTGTCCGGCTACGACGCGCAGGCCGAATTCGACTACTTCGACTATCGGGAGCTTTCCGATAACCAGTAGACAGTGCCGGCTGGCGACAGAGCGTCCGCCGTCAGCCGGCATACTCGACGGGATTGAATTCTATGGGCAATGAGGAGCGGACGAGCATGGTTTTGCAATTGCCGAAACTGCTTGACGACGGTTGCGTGCTGCAGGCCGGTGCGACCATACATATCTGGGGCGCCGGCGACCCTGGACGCGGCGTGCTGGTACGCCTCGATGGCAAGGACCGGACTACGCGGGTGGGGGACGACGGCTCATGGAGTGTGCCGTACGGTCCGATCAAAGCAGGCGGACCGTACGATTTGACGGTGCGTTATGAGGACGGAACCGAATGCATCTCGCGCCAATGCTATGCGGGAGAAGTGTTCCTGTGTTCGGGACAGTCGAACATGGAACTGCCCATGGCTTGGGTGCGTGCGGACTATCCGCTGGAGTGGAATCGTGAGCCTGACCCATTGCTGCGGCAATACAAAGCGATTCCCGATTGTGACTTCAACGGTCCCCGCAGCGATCATGACCATGCGTTCTGGCAGGGGTGCGATGCGGAAACCCTTGGAGATTTCTCCGCGCTCGCCTATTTCTTCGGACGCAGGATCCGTCAGTGGCTGAATGTGCCCGTCGGCCTGTTGAACGTTTCATTGGGTGGATCGCCGATTGAATCCTGGATGGATGCCGACGCATTGCGGGCGTTCCCCGAAGCGCTCGCTGACCTTGAGCCGTATCTTGGCGATGGCGTGGCGTCGAAGAAAAGCCGCGATTCCGTTGCCGAACGGGACCGGTGGTACCAAGCGCTTGGATACGAGGCTGTGGCCGATGCCCACCATGAATGGCTGCCATTGATCGCGTGGGACTGTCCGGAATCCAAGAACATCGAGCCGCGCGACGTGGCATGGCATGGCATACGCCTGCCGGGATGGTACAAGGATCGCGGACTTGCCGGTTTCCGCGGCGAGATTACCATGAGAAAAACCGTGTTCCTGCCTTCGTCGGATGCGGGCAAGCCCGCTCTATTGCGTCTGGGCACCATGAATGATGCCGACCATACGTGGGTCAATGGTGTGTTGGTCGGTGGGCGTAGCAATGTGTATGAGCCGCGGGACTATCCGGTCGCAGCCGGCGTGTTGCGCGCCGGCGCGAACGAAATCCGCATGCGTCTGGTCGTTGAACGGCCCGGCGGTCGTGTGACGCCCGGCAAACGGATGACACTGACCATCGGAGACGATATCTTCGACCTGTCCGGCATTTGGCAGTATGCCGTGACCGCCGAAGCTGACCGCGATTGCCCATTCGAGGATTTCGTCAGATGGAAGCCGACCGGCCTGTACAATGCCATGCTCGCCCCGTGTTTTCCATATGCGGTGCGGGCCGTGCTGTGGTATCAGGGCGAATCGAATACCGGCGATCGCGCCATGCGATATGGCGACGAGCTGAAGGCCATGATTCAATTGTGGCGCGTCAAATGGCATCAGCCGGATATGCCGTTTCTGATCGTCCAGCTTCCAAAATTCGACATTGACGCTATTGAGGATGGAGGCTGGCCACTCGTCCGCGAACAGGAATGGAACGTCGCGAACGAACTTGAAAACGTTGCGACGGTGGTGACGCTTGACGCCGGCGAGAGCAACGATCTGCATCCGTATGACAAGAAGCTCGTCGCGGATCGCGTGTTCAATGCCGCGATGGATTTGGTATACGGTCGCCAGGCTCAGCCTCAACCGGCCGTGGAAACCATCGAGGTCTGCGGAGATCTGTTGCGGATGCACTGTGTGTGGCGGAGTCGCTCGGACGAGCGGATCCGATCGGAGGGCCGCCGGCTGATGACGTTGGACGGTGACGCCCCCCAGGAAATCGAATTTCTATGGCGCGACTGCGCCACATCCGCGCGGGCCGAGGCATGGCTAGACGGCTGTGATATCGTGGCGCGCATGACGGCGCGCAGGCCAGATGAGGTGCGGTACGCGTGGAGCAACAATCCGGAATCCGGACTCATATGCGACGGCGACGGCATGCTGATTCCGCCGTTCCGCCTGACATTGCCCACGGACGATGATAAGGGGATTCATGCGTAGACAGGTCGCGCTTCGACAAGGACTCGTCGATGGATTCTCCGATACGGACTCTGTAATTACCGTGTTTCGTGGCATCCCCTATGCCAAGCCTTCCCGTTGGCGCATTACGATTTGTCTCGTGTCATGATTCGGTATTGGACGAATTTCGCGGCGACGGGCGATCCGAACGGTTCCGGATTGCCCGAATGTCCGGCGTGCGGACCCAATGGCCAACGATACATGCTGCTCGGCGGATGCCACGATACATCGGATAGTATGTCGTATGCCAGGTCAAGTAGATGAATATAGTATAGTGTGAGCGTTCACTATAGCGTGGTGGAAATCGTGACGAAGGAGACGGGCATGACGAAGGAGACGGAGACGCAGATCGCGTCCGACGAGGATCTGACTAGGCTGTTCGCCGGCAAGCCGACGCAATACCGCAAATCGAAGTCGCTGCCGAAGTTTACTGGCGAGGCCATGCGTACCTGCGCCACGATCAACCGCATCTTCTTCGATGATCCTGACGAGGCCTACCGCCTGTTCCACGAGCTCGTTCCCGACGCGGGGGAGGGCGTACAATTCACGCCGCCGTTCAATGTGGATTATGGCATCGGCCTGACCATTGGCCGAGGCACGTTCTTGAACAAGGATTTCATGGTGTGCGGCGGCGGATATGTAACGCTTGGCGAGGATTGCCTGATCGGCCCGCGTTGTACCATTGCCACGCCGAATCATGCCTTGGATGCGGCAACGCGACTGGCTGGCTGGGAACATGCTTCGCCGGTGACGATTGGTGACAACGTGTGGTTTGGTGCGAACGTTACGGTCACGCCTGGCGTCACGATTGGCTCGAATTCCATTATCGGCGCGGGTTCTGTGGTTACACGAGACATTCCCGCCAATTCGATCGCAGTCGGCAATCCGGCGCATGTAATCCGCGAGATTCCCGAACGCGATCCCGCCTTCGCCGATGTCGAGGGTATCGTCTGACGTTGGGTTACGGTGTTCCCTCAGAGCGAATTCGCGTGTTGCCCTACTGCTAGACGTGTTGTCGCACGATTTCAGTTTTGACCTCACGATTTGATCGGAATATCGCACGATTTTGTTTGAGACGAAAAATGGGTGCCGTTGCGGTTGGTTGTGACGGCACCCATTTTGCGTTGTTTTAGTGCGATTTATGCTGATTGATCAGCCGCGGGCCTTTGCATAGGCCTCGTACACGGCTTCAGTCGGTTCGCCGGTTTCCACGCCGTCGATGGTGAGCTGCCATGCGGGCGGTTCCGTTTCGCCGGACAGCACCCAGGCGGCCTGACGGGCGGCGCCGATGGCAACATACTCGTCGGTGGTCGGGCGGGTCACGTCCATGCCGAACACGCTCGGCGCGAGCGTGCGGATTGCCTTGGACTTCGCGCCGCCGCCGATAAGCAGAATGCGGGAAATCTCAGCGCCAAGCGAACGGATAAGCTCTAGGCAGTCGCGCTGGGAGCACAGCAAGCCCTCGACGAACGCGCGGGCCATGTTCTCGCGTGTGGTGTTGGCCAGCGTCATGCCGGAAAGGGTTGCGGTCGCGTCCGGACGGTTCGGCGTGCGTTCGCCGTCGAAATACGGCACCAGCGTAATACCGCCGGCGCCCGGTTCGGAAGCGAATGCCAGGGATGCGAGTTCGTCGTAGTCGACGCCGAGGGCTGCACGGCCGGCGTCAAGAATGCGCGATCCGTTGATGGTGCAGGCCAGTGGCAGGTAGTGGCCGGTGCAGTCGGCGAAGCCGGAAACGGCACCGGTCAAATCGTAGGTCGGATTTTCGGAAATGGCTGCTGCCACGCCGGAAGTGCCCAATGAAACGGAAACGTCACCCACGCTCATGCCAAGTCCGAGGGACGCCATGGCGTTGTCGCCGCCGCCCGGTGCGATGATGCAACCACCCTCAACGTTCTTGCCGGCGATTTCCGGGCTTGCCTTGACTGCGGCGACGTCACGCGGTCCAAGCACGGTCGGCAGCATGATCGCGTCGGCATGCTTGCGCGCCGCTTCGGCACCTTCCGCTGGTTCAAGCACCATGGCGATCAGATCGCGGCGGTATTCGTTGGAAGCGGCATCGTAATAGATGGTGCCGGAAGCGTCGGAACGGTCGGTGAACAGCGCTTCCAAGTGTGCGTCCTCGCCTTCTGCGACCGGGCCGTAGCCGGCGATACGCCAGCTCAGCCAATCGTGCGGCAGGCAGATCGCGGCGATCTTCTTGGCGTTTTCCGGCTCGTTTTCAGCCACCCACGCCACTTTGGTCAGCGTGAAGGAAGCAACGGGGGAGGATCCGACGGCCTTGACCCAGCGTTGCTTGCCACGCGCGATCACATCTTCCGGTTCGCCCTCTTCGGCGGGAGCCTCGCCCATCTTCTCGATGAGGGCCGCGGCCTGCGGCGCCGAGCTTACGTCGTTCCACCAGCATGGCGTCGCGAATCACGTTGCCTTGCTGATCGAGAATCACCATGCCGTGCTGCTGACCGCCGACGGCAAGTGCTTCAACATCGTCAAGTCCGCCGGCCTGCTGGGCTGCCTCAAGGAACGCGTCCCACCAGTATTTCGGGTCGATAGACGTGCCATTGGGGTGCTTGGCCTGGCCGAAGCGCACCATTTCGCCGGTTTCGGCGTCGGTCACGCGCACTTTGCAAGACTGGGTCGAGGTGTCGACGCCGGCCACGAGAGTTCGAGTCATTGTGCCTCCTTGCAGATGAGCTGGCGCAACACGATGCAAGGAAAATGCACCGTTCGCCACCTCATTTAGTTAGATGAATGAACTATAATGTCTAGTGTACCATCATAAGTGATTTGACTATAGAGACGGTGCGCTTTTCGGCAAGACGCGTCAAAGAGGAGGGAACCATGGCTTCACTGCGGAGCATCAATCAAGACGATTTGCGAAACCATAATCTTTCCGTGGTGCTCGACTCGCTGTTGCGTGCCACCGAACCAATGAGTCGCGCCGATCTTGCCAAGAAACCGGATTGACCAAAGCGGCCATGTCGGTATTGGTGTCGTTGATGCTCGACAATGAGATTCTGGTGGAAGGCGCGCCTTCCGGCCAATCGCTGTATGGGCGCCCCAGCATTCCGCTTGAAATCAAAGGTGGATGCCTGTGCGGCATGGGATTGCAGGCCAACACCGACGGTTATGGCGTGGTGGTGCTCGATCTTGACGGTTCCGTTGTGGGGGAGCAGTGGGTCGACGCCGACATGGCCAACGCCGACGAGCGGGCGATTTTCGCCCGTCTCGACGAACTGGCTTTGCAGCAGGAAGAAGCGCTTGCCAAGAAAGGTTATGTGCTTGCCGGTACCGGTTTGGCATTGCCGGGTCTCGTCACCGATGATATGCGATTGCTTGGCGCGCGCAATCTCGGTTGGGAACGTTTGGATCTCAAGCAGTTCAATGTGGTCAAGCGACTTGATCCTGTTGCCTGCAACGAGGCCAATGCCGCCGCGTTGGCACAGGTTCCCGGCTATGCCACGCAGCGTAAGGATTCTGGGCGGATCAAGCCGACGGATTCGTTTCTTTACATGTCGACCGACGTGGGTATCGGCGGTGCAGTGATCCGCGAAGGGCGTGTGGTGAGCGGTGATCACGGTTTCGGTGGCGAATTGGGCCATGTTTCCGTCGACATGCGCGGTCCCGTCTGCCGTTGCGGCCGTCGCGGCTGCCTTGAAGTGTATGCGGGCAGGCGTTCCATGGTGAGCGCGGCCGGAATCGCCAGCAGCGATGCCGCCGCGACCCGCAGCGCCATCGACGAATTGATCGACCGCTGGCACCAGCGCGATGCGCAGACCGTGGCCGTTGTGGAAAAAGCATTGGAGGCCATGGCTTCCGTAATCGCATCGACCATCAATGTCTGTGACGTCGACGTGGTGATGCTCGGCGGCTTGTGGGCGCGTTTCGAACCTGAACTGATTCGCAGAATCGAACGCATGGTACGCCCGCAAGTGCTGGCGTATCCGGAAGTCGAGGCAAGCGTGCTTGTGGCGGATATCGTCGATCGTCCGGCCTTGATGGGCGCTGCGGAAATCGGTTTGCGACGCTTTATCGACAATCCGCTGCGTTTCATGAAGCAAAACTAGTCCACCCATTTGCTAAACTTGCCAAGTTGGCATGTTCGCATGTTGCAACGTGGGGCGTTAGCTCAGTCGGTTAGAGCATCGGACTCATAATCCGCCGGTCCACGGTTCAAGCCCGTGACGCCCCACTCTTTCACAAAGTCAAGGCTTCTGATATACTCTGCAAGGTTATCCGGTTCACGCTCTGCCATAGGGGCTCAGCGACCCGGGTCCCCCGAATCTCTAGGAGACAAACTATGAAGCAGGGTATCCATCCTGATTACCACGCAGTGCAGGTCACCTGCTCTTGCGGCAACACCTTCGTCACCCGTTCCACCTACAACGGCGATCACATGACCGTCGACGTGTGCTCCAACTGCCACCCGTTCTACACCGGCAAGCAGAAGATCCTCGACACCGGTGGCCGCGTGGCTCGCTTCGAGAAGCGTTACGGCAAGAAGGCCAAGTGAGTCTTATTGCTTAGGCAATGAAAAACGCCAGTCCGATTATGGGCTGGCGTTTTTCATTATGCGACGGATGCGCATGCGCTGGCGTGCATGCGATCGGGATATTCGTAAGATGCGTGGGATGCCTGCGAAATACCGCGCTTCGGCAGCGTTTCCAAGGCACCTTATATGATGGACAGGTTGAGTGGAGTTCAGCGAAGCGTTCACGCTGAAGCGCAGATTTATAAGCAGATAGAAAAGGCGTACATTGGCAGACGAGCAGTTCCCCGCGGCAGTTACCGCACTTGAGGAATATCATAATATCGAACAGCAGATGGCCGAGCCGGAAGTCGCGTCGGATCCGGATAAGATGCGTAAGCTGGGACGTCGTCACGCCGAGTTGGGCGTCATCGTTTCCGCATACACCGCATACAAGCAGGTGAAAGACGATCTGGAGGCAGCCAAGGAAATGGCTTCCGAAGATCCGGATTTCGCGGAAGAAGCGAAACGTTTGGAGAGCGAGCTTCCGGCAGTTGAGGAGAAACTGCGCACCGCGTTGATTCCGCGCGATCCCGATGATGCGCGCGATACGATCATGGAAATCAAGGCGGGCACCGGCGGCGAGGAAGCCGCGTTGTTCGCCGGCGATCTGCTACGCATGTACATGCGATATGCGGAAAAGCGCGGTTGGACCGTCACCCTGCAAAGCGAAAACACCACCGAACTGGGCGGCGTCAAAGACGTGCAGCTCGCCATCCGCGCCAAGGGCACTCCCGCTCCGGAAGACGGCGTATGGGCATCCCTCAAATACGAGGGTGGCGTGCATCGCGTGCAGCGTATCCCCGTCACCGAATCGCAGGGTCGTATTCAGACGTCCGCAGCGGGCGTCATTGTATTCCCGGAAGCCGATGAAGATGACGATGAGATCGAAATCGATCAGAAAGATCTGAAAATCGACATCTTCATGAGCTCTGGCCCGGGCGGCCAGTCCGTGAACACCACATATTCCGCAGTTCGTATGACCCACATTCCGACTGGCATCGTGGTGAGCATGCAGGATGAGAAGAGCCAGATCCAGAATCGTGCGGCCGCACTGCGCGTGTTGAAGAGCCGCCTGCTCGCCATGAAGCACGAGGAGGAAGCCGCACAGGCCGCAGACATGCGTCACTCCCAGGTGCGTTCGCTGGATCGTTCCGAACGAATCCGCACCTACAATTTCCCGGAGAACCGTATCGTCGATCATCGCACGAACTACAAGGCGTACAACCTTGACGCCGTGCTTGACGGCGATCTGCAGGCTGTGATCGACAGCGACATTCAGGCTGACGAAGCCGATCGCTTGGCCCATCAGAAGTAAAGGCGGCCGATGGCTACCGTATTCGAACTCGTGCGATCCGCTTCGGCCATGTTGCGTGCGTCCGGTGTTGACACTCCGGAGCACGATGCCAAATTATTGGCCGCCGAAGTATTCGGCGTCGACCTGCAGACCGTCGACAAGGCCATGCTGATGGGAAGCGAAACATCCGAACTGGCGAAGCAAGGCGCGAAGCAGAGCGGTGAAGACGCTGCGTTGAAGCGATTCCACACCATGGTGGATCGCAGGTCCAAGCGTGAACCGCTGCAACATATCACCGGCCACGCGCCCTTCCGCTACCTCGATCTGAAGGTTGGTCCGGGCGTGTTCATTCCGCGTCAGGAAACCGAACTCGTGGTGCAGGAAGGTGTCGACTGGATCACCAAGCACGGCATGTATTCGGCGAAAGTGGTCGATCTGTGCGCGGGAAGCGGCGCAATCGGCCTGTCATTCGTGACGGAAGTGCCCGGCAGCGAGGTGTGGGCGGTCGAAAAAAAGCTGCAACCAAGCCGCAGTATGGACCCCGCGTCAAATCTCAACGAAACCGCAAAAAAGTACCCCAGCATCGCCAGCAACTATCATCTGGAAATCGCTGATGCCACGCAAAACGCCGACGCTGAACCAGCTGGACGGCACGATCGATATCGTGCTCACCAATCCTCCGTATGTGCCTCTTGCGGATATTCCGCAGCAACCGGAAGTACGCGACTACGATCCCGATCTTGCGCTATACGGCGGTTCCGCAGATGGCACGCTTATTCCGGAACGCATTATCGCCCGTGCCGCAAAACTGCTGAAAAACGGCGGTTTGCTGGTAATGGAACACGATATTACGCAAGGTGAACGATTGTCTGCATTCGCGCTGTCATATGGATTCAGCAATGTGATGGTGCATAACGATTACACAGGTCGCCCGCGATACATGACCGCGAAAAAGCAGTGATGCAACGCGTCTCAGAATAAGAGATTTTTCCAGGGGAACGTGGTTTTTCTGTTGCAATAGAGTTCCAGTTGGAAGTCCGACCATTGCATTAGACCAGTTCAGCGGTAAGCATACCGGTTGCGGAAGCATCCACAAGATGAGGCGTCCGGTTGCGCTGACAGGAAGAGAAGGAACGGCAGTGAAAATCAAGAATGCCGAAAAACTGGCCGCACTCTGTCTTGCGGCGGTTATGGGAGTGAGTGTTACAGCCTGTTCGGGCGGCAACATGTACGCCACCAGTAATGAGAGCGCCACCATCGCGGATAACGATGTGATCACCATCGGCTCGGTCACCACCAATTCCGGTGCAGCCGCAGCCTATGGCGAAGCCGAAGTGAACGGGTTCAAACTGGCGGTCAAGGAAATCAACGCCGATGGGGGAATCTTCGGCAAACAGATCAAACTGGAATCCATGGACGACAAGGGTGATGTGATCGAGGCGTCCAACGCCTTTAACCGTCTGGCCGGCGACAAGAACGTGATCGCCGTGCTCGGACCGACCATTTCGTCAACCTCCGGTGCCGTCGCGCCGCTCGCCGACCAGAACCAGATGCCGACCATCGCTCCGGCCGCAACCGCCGATTCCGTGGAAACGGGCGGATACCTGTTCCGCACCTGCTTCAAGGACTCCTACCAGGGCGAGATCGCCGCCAAGTATGCGGCCGAAACATTGAAGGTCAAGAAAGTGGCCGTGCTGTATGGCACGGGCGATCCGTATTCGTCTGGTGTGGGCAAGGCTTTTGTTGCGGCGGCGAAGAAGAACGGACTCGACGTGGTGGCGGAAGAGAATTCCTCTAGCGCCGACGATACCGAATACTCGTCGCAGCTGCAGAAAATCGAAGCTTCTGGTGCGGAATTCCTATATGCGCCGTACTACTATTCCACGGTTGGCCCGTACATTGTGCCACAGGCGCGAGCGGTCGGCTATGAGGGCTACATCATGGGCCCCGACGGCTACGACGGCCTCAAAACCACGGGAAACAAAGCGAACTACAACAAGGTGCTGTACACCACGCATTATTCGCCGGATGACAAGTCCAATACGAAGGTGCAGCAGTTCATCACCTCATACAAGAAGGCCAATAACGGCGAATCGCCGAACACCTTCACCGCGCTCGGTTACGATTCCGTCTACATGTTCAAGCGGGCCATCGAACAAGCCGGTGAAAACGCCACTCGTGCCGATATTCGCAACGCCATCGCAGGTATGAGCTTCTCCGGCGTGACCGGCGCATTCACGCTCGACAAGCATGGTTCTCCGAAGAAATCGGTGATTGTGCTGGAAATGAGCGACGGCGAACCGACATACAAAGACACCATCCAGCCGGCGAAATAGCGAAAAAACGCGAGGAATCAAGAAAAACAAGACTTCAACTGACGAAACAACAAGAAAGGAGGGATGATGAGCGATTCGGTCATTATGTTCATCGGTCAGATCTTCAACGGTCTGAAAATCGGCAGCGTGTATTCGCTTGTGGCCCTCGGCTACACCATGGTGTACGGCATCATCCGACTGATCAATTTCGCGCACGGCGACTTCATCATGGTCGGCTCCTACGCGCTGATGCTTACCATTCCGTTCATTATCGCCTGCGGTCTGCCCGCATGGTTCGCCGTGATTCCGGCGGTGCTTGTGTGCGTGGCGGTGGGTATTATCGTGGAAAGGGCCGCGTACAAGCCGGTGCGTGAAAAGGCATAATATGACGGCGCTGATCACTGCGATCGCCATGAGCCTGCTGCTTGAAAACGGCTCCCAGGCGCTGTTCGGCGCTGATTATCAGACCGTGCCAACCATCGTTGAAATTCCAACGCTGGTGCTTGGCAAACTCAAAATCGACGGAGCGACCATCATAACGGTGCTGCTCGGCATCGCCATCATGGTCGCGTTGCAGCTGTTCGTCTCCCTCACCAAGCAGGGCAAGGCCATGCGTGCGGTGTCCGAAGACAAGGAAGCGTCGATTCTGATGGGCATCAACGTGAACTCCACCATCACGTTGACCTTCGCCATCGGCTCCGGCCTGGCTGCGGTGGCGGCGCTTATGTACTGCATTTCCTACCCGCAGGTCTCTCCGATGATGGGTGCCATGCTGGGCTTGAAAGCGTTCGTCGCCGCGGTGCTTGGCGGCATCGGTTCCATTCCGGGCGCTATGGTCGGTGGCTTGCTGATCGGCGTGGCCGAGAGTCTTACCAAGGCGTATATCGGTACGATTACGGCCGGTGTGATCACGTCGGCGTTCTCCGACGCCATTGTGTTCGGCATTCTCATCATCGTGCTGCTGGTCAAGCCGTCCGGTCTGATGGGCGAGCCGGAAAGCGAGAAGGTGTGATTATGAAGAAATCAATGCTTTCCACGAAGCAATCGTATGCATTGTGTGCCATTGGCGTGCTTGTGCTGTTCGGCATTCTTGTTGCGGTATGTGAAACGGGCGCTATTTCCCTGTATGTCAAGGGTATTCTCATGACTTGCTGCATTGCGGTGATCATGACCACGTCGTTGAATCTGACGATCGGTGTGCTCGGACAGCTTACGCTCGGCT
>ENA-OQDL01001424-OQDL01001424.1-human-gut-metagenome-genome-assembly--contig:-NODE-1424-length-11912-cov-3.578617_pt1 | contig 11912 bp, 13 predicted proteins | sample MGYA00242782_ERZ504609 | MGnify/ENA primary metagenome ERZ504609 (study PRJEB26092, sample SAMD00036320) | human gut metagenome | host: Homo sapiens | study: EMG produced TPA metagenomics assembly of... | reverse complement strand
TTCTTCAAAAGAAAGTCCCTTTTCTTCACACTCCACGATCTTCATGGCAATCAGACTCTGACCACCGGATGCAGATTTGGAATTAAATACATGAACCTTTTTCTCCGGCTGCTCTTCCAGGAACAGGCTTTTTTCCAAGAATCGCACTGTTACTCATGCTGTATGACGTTCTGCAGGGCTTCCAGCCAGAGAATCTTCCCAAGGTGATGGAGGAGATGCATAAGCTGGAAAACAGCGCCGATATTTCTAAGCATGAGATGATGGAAAAGCTGGCTCAGGAGTTTATCACCCCCATTGAGCGGGATGATATCGCCCATTTGGCTCAAGAGCTGGACGAGATTACCGACCACATCGAGGACATTATTTTACGCATGTATATGTTTAACATTCAGTCCATCCGGGAAGAGGCCTTTGATTTCGCTAAGGTAATCATCGGCTGCTGCGAGCAATTGAAGACCGCCCTGGCGGATTTTGACAACTATAAGAAATCGAAAATCATCCCCCAGGCCATTATTGAGATTAACAGCCTGGAAAACGAGGGGGATAAGCTTTACACAAAGGCGCTCCGCTCCCTGTTCACTACCTGTAAGGACCCTATCGAGGTTCTCGCCTGGACAGAGACCTTCCGCCACATGGAGCGCTGCTGCGACGCCTGTGAGCACGCCGCCAATGTGATCGAAAGCATCGTCATGAATAACTCTTAAAAGCGCTTCCCGGACGTACGGTTCCCATGGGAAGGGCAGGGCTGGAAAGCAGCCCTCTTCTATTAAAATCAGCGCGGGCGTTGGGCATAATCACCGCGGCGCCGACTGCCCCTCAGCAAAAGGGCGGACGGCCTGATATGAATCTCCAGAGAAAAAGCCGGCAGGAAAGGGATTTCCCCTTTTCCCGCCGGCTTTTTCCCTGGCGGCAAGTCCCGGGCTAAGCCGGAGTATGCCGCCGGTTCCGGGCCTCTTGAGCGAAGGCCAAAAGCACAGCCCCGGCTTTGAGCGTAATCGCCCATATATTTTATAAAATTTATCCGCGCGCCATACGACCGCAAAAATCCTGTTGGAATCGTCTTTTTTATTTCTGAAAAAACTCAGGTGTTTTCTCTCTCAAAATAGCTTAAACCCTTGCTTTTACGCCGCTTTTGAGAAGGTATTTAATTTTTGTACTAAAAACTTACTAAATTTCTGATTATCTTTTCATAAGTTGGTAAATGCCGATATATCCCGTATTTTAGGGCTTTATCGGTATTTTCTTTTTGGAAGATACCTTGCATAAGCTGGCATTTACCAGCATGAAAATGCAACCAAAAGTAGTAAATGAGTAGTAAATATAAGCTCCGATATTAACAAGCCAGCCTTTCCAGTTCTGCTTTTGCAGATTGAAATGTGCCGTGTGCATAATAGCCAAGTGTCATGGTTATGTTAGCGTGTCCCATGAGATATTGCAGAGTGTTTGGGTTCATTCCTCTGTTTGCCATATTCGTACAATAAGTATGTCTGAATGAATGTGGCGTGATGTTCGGTAACTTGTCCGTGTGATACTTGTTATACTTCTTAATCAGTCCTCGCACCATGCCCTCATAGTTTCCTGCAACTTTAGGCAAGCCCTCACGATTTAGGAATAGGAAATTGCTGTAACCACCTACAATCAGCGGTTGTGCCTTTCCTCTGTTCTTTAGTATTCTTTGGATTGCTTGATAAGCCCGTTCTGTCAATGGAAGTTCCCGTTTTCCGTTTTTGGTCTTTGGTGTTTCAATATAGTAGCCCATTTCGCTATCTTTCAATAACTGGTGGTCTATATTGAGTATTCTGTTCTGCATATCAATATGCGTCGTCAGTCCGCAAAATTCAGAAATACGAAGTCCCGTTTCCAGCAGAAGCACAACCTCATCATAATACTTACTGTAAATCTTGTCCTTTTCCATAAAGGCAAGCAGGTGTTCTTCCTGCTCTGGTGTAAGGATAACTTTCTGTTCGGTATCATCTTCCAGAACATCACTTAACTTAAATTCAAATGGGTTCTTTCTGATACAGTCGTCTTGTATTGCCATGTAAAATGACGCTTTCAAGGAACGTTTATAGTTATCAATCGTTTTATAGGCATATCCTTTTTCGCTCATTCTGATAGCCCATTCTTTAGCGTCCGACTGCTTAACCGTATCAATCGCCCTCATACCTAATGGGTCATTTTTCAAAGCGTTCATAAGATACTGTCGTCCTTTTTCAGTAGCCCTTTTGATGTTCTTTCTTTGACTGTTCTTCTTGTCGTAGAGCTGGCAGACTGTCATTTTACCGCCGACTGTGTCGATACCGTCGTTAAGGTCTTTTTTTATCTGTGCTTCTTTTTCCCTCAACGATATATCATCACGCTTTCCAGCAGGTGTCTTGTCTGTCGGTACAAGTTTCCAAGAATAGATAAATTGTGGCTTTCCGTATATATCGGTATATTTATAAACGTATCTTCCGTCTTTTCGCTGGCTCTCTCCATTACGCAAATTGCGATTTTTACTGTCTTTTCGTTTCACATTAGACATAGTGTAAAGCTCCTTTCCGTCATGGAATGAGCCGTGATACGCTACTAATATTATACCATATCTACGGCTCAATGACATTAGATTTCGTCCAATGTATCTATGATTTTTTCAAATTGTTTTCGCTTAATCTGAATACGATTACCGTTCACGATAACCCAGCCAGCGTCAATATTTTCTTCGGCTAATTTACGCAATTTCTTTTCGCCAATACGGAAGTATTTAGACGCTTCTTCAATCGTCAGCGTATATTTTTCCCAGATAGGCACATCAGTATTGTTCATAATCTATGCACCCCCTTTACTGTGTGTCATTTTTTTACAAGCAGACAGACGGCTTTGGAAAGCTCCGTTAGTATCTCAACTATTCCCATTCTTGTGGGCAGAACCGCACCATGCGGACGTATCATTATTCTGTGAGGATAGGTCGTGGCAAAACGACTATTCCAACAGTCGCTCTCGGATCACTGCGTGGGTCGCTCGCTTTCTTTTGGAAAGGTCATGGCGTACAGTCCCCGTGGCTTGCTATCTCACAAACGTATCTGTCTGCTTTATTCAGTTGTCAAAGACCAGACGGGCATAATCAATCCCAATATGAATTAGAAGCGTTTAATATCAAAGTTTAAGATTTTACGAATAATCGCTTCTTTGATAAAACCTTTCATTTCCAAATCTACCGCAAGACGTAAGTTGTTGTTATCGTCGTAAAACGGACGCATACAGCACTGATTGATATATGGGTCATAAAATTCCAAGATTTTTGAAATTGCTGTTTCGTCGCTGTCGCAGGCTTTGGAAATAACCGTGAAAGTCGGTGTCAGCTCTTTTGGCATTTTTCTTTTTCCTCCTCAATCAGTTGCTTTAACTTGTCTAGTGCTTGTATTCTGCACTTCGTTACATTCGCTCTGGAACAGTCAAGCATTTTCCCAATGTAAGTGTCCGTGTCGCCAATGAAAAAATACTGTAAAACGATATTACGCTTTCGTTCTTCAATAGCTTTCAATGCACGAGCCAGTTGTTCATCTTCGATTGATACTTTTTCTCCACAGACTTCAAATACCGCAACATAATCCGTAGAATATGTATCTTCTGTACCTATGGAATTTAAGAGGTCGTCCATAATTTCGGCGAATGGCATTTCTTTTTTCTCTGAACGACGTATCGCTCGATAGAAGTCAATCGCTCTATGACGTATAACTGTTTTAATAGCACAATCGAATTGATGACAGGTTTTTTCTTGTAGTTCTGACGGTTTCATTTTCCTCACCTCCTTTCGCTAGTCGAAAAGAGGTGTCTGCCCCTTTTCATATATACCGCGTTGAAAGTGGGGGACAGCGTAACCAAAATCGAAAAACTTTAAAAAATTTTTTCTGGCATGAAAAAAGCCCGCACAAAACATATAGTCTGTACGAGCTTTTAAAACTGTGCTATATTCAGTTGTTATAAAAATGCCGTTAGGTTCAAACTGATTGCGTCGAGGTATATCTAAAATATTCCATAATGACAACTCCTTTACGGCACTATTCTAATTTAATCAGACAGAAAAGAAATTGCACCGTTTTTAATTTCTAAGATTTCGTCGGCTTCTTCTGCCAAATGCTTACTGTGTGTAACCACAACAACACATTTTCCTAATTCATGTGCAGTCTTTTTCAGCAAAGCAATGATTTCATCAGCGGTAGTTTCGTCAAGATTTCCCGTCGGTTCGTCTGCCAAAAGTACATGAGCGTCGCTGGCTAATGCTCTTGCAATCGCTACACGCTGTTGCTGTCCGCCAGATAGTTGCAATACATTTCTCTGCCAGTATTCTTTTCCAATGCCGACTTCTTCCAATAATTTTTCAGCATTTCCACTACCACCTAATTTGACATTTTCAACCGTTGTCAAATAATCAATCAGATTATAATTTTGAAATACCAATGAGATATTATGCTTTCTGTGGTAATTCAGCCCTTTTTTTGTAATGTCCTCGCCATTGCAAAGGACAGTCCCTTTTACCGCTGTGTCTAAGCCTGCTAACAACGATAAGAGTGTTGTTTTTCCTGCACCACTCGGACCGACAATAGTATAAAAAATACCCTCCTCGAAAGTAGCAGATACATTATTCAAAATGGTTTTATCTTTTTTTGTTTTGTAAGCATAGCTTACATTCTTTACTTCTAACATTTTCGTCGTCCTCCTAACTCATTTCCGATAAAATATCTTTCGGGTTTCTCTTTAGTATTACAATTCCAGATACCAGAACAGAAGCCGTTATCAACACAAGAACACTTGCTCCGTCCAACAGATACATTTCTGGCGTAACCTCTACGCTGATATTCTGCACGTCCTGCTTTGGTGCAACATATTCTGTGGATACTTTTCCCTCGTTATTTTTTTCTTCTTCCTGCATTTGCTGAACCTGCTGTGATACCAGATAATTTGCAGTTACTTTGGAAACGGCAGGAGCGACAGCAAAGGATAGCATAAGGGAAAGAACAGCAATCATAATCGCTTCACTCCAAATCTGCCCGATAATTCTGAATTTCGGAACACCGAGAGATAAGAAAATGCCGACTTCCTGCACTCGATTTTTCAGCCAGAACAGAAATACTAAAACAAGGATAACAAAACTTGCAACAGAGATTACCAATATCATCATTTCGCTTACTTTTGCTAAATCATTGAAGTTTGAGGACATGGTTTCGGAATTTCCGTTATTGTCAATCAAATCATATTGCTCCCAGTTGATGTCTACTTTTTGCAGATTTTCTTTTACTTCGTCGTAAGCTTCCACATCTTCTACTTTGAAATAGGCTCTTTCATATAATGGACTTGTTTCACCCTCTGCCTTTTCTGGAAATCTCAAATCTGTAAATATTACATTTTCCGAACGGTAAGTATCTCCCTGCATAAGTGGGGACATCTTTTGATCCACTTGATAAATTCCAACAATCTCAGCTTCTGATACCTTTGAATTTTCAGTATCGTGGTAATCATTAAAAGAAATCTTATCGCCGATTTTCAGATTATTTTGATTTGCAAGTTCCTCTGAAATGACACACATATCTTTATCCTCTGGGGTTATCATTCGCCCCTCTTTGATATGCAGGTTTCCAGATAAAACATTTCTGTCAAGTTTCATATCTTTGTTTCCAATTAAGCTTACACCTCCCTCATCTACACTTTGGTCTACATCTTTATCTTCAATTCTTTTGAAATTTACAGGGTTTACAGGAGTTGTTGCTGTTGTAATATTGTAATCAGCAATTCCTTTTGTTTTTGCCAGTTTCTCAATGTCTTTTATATCTAAGCTTTCAAATTCATTTGTTGTCCAGCCTGACCAAGTCTCCACACCATTGATAATCTCTTTTTCCTGATGGTAGCCACCAAAACTACCTTCCTTATCATTACCAATCTTTTCTGAGTATTCACGAACTCGTTTTGTTCGGTACTCTGCATTTCTTTCTAAAAGAAAGCCTGCACCTATGGCTTGTCTGGTTTTGTCCTGCACCTCAATACTGGCATTTTTGCTCGCCACACCTGCAAGAAGCAGGGTACTGATTGCAAAAACAATCAACAATAAGAGAATACTTTTTATGGGCTTTCTGAACACAGAACGCCTTGCCAATCCAAAAAAATTCATGTACTATCCCTCCATTTTCGCTAATATATCTTTTGGGTTTGCTCGTAATATCGGAAGAATGGAACAGCACAATGCCACCAGAATAACTGCACCACCTAAAAGGAACAACATTCCAATATCTTGTATCTGCAACACCACTTTCAGATTTTCTGTTACTGTTTCTGAACCAGTAATGACATTTTGCAAAACGCCCGAGAACAATTTACCAATGGCTGTTGCTCCTAAAACCGAAAGTGTAAATACACTGCCTGCTTCTAATAAAGTTTGCAGGAAAATTTCACTTTTTGTCTTGCCGAGGCTCATAAAGATTGCCACCTCTTTTTGCCTTGTCCGCATCCACATACATAACAGCAGGGAAACAACAACAGTACCAGTTACCAATGTAAGTACCAGCATAAGATTTGCCACCTTACTGATTTGCTCTAATGGAGCAGACATCTGTTGATAAAGGGTATCGGAAGTGCTAAGTTCTACATCATTTCCGAATATTTTTTGCAAGCTGGTTTCCAGCACATCTAATTTTTCTGGTCTTTTTGAATAAACGCAGAGTTTTTCAAATTCAGCTTCTTTGAACAATTCTTTATAAGTGCTGTTGTCAATAAAGACTTGATTTTCTATTCGATTGACTGCGGTAGTTTCTGTTGGCTGGTCTTTTTCCACATTTCCTGCGGACATGAAAATTCCAATAATTTGAACAGATACTTTTGTTCCGTTTTCTGTACTTAATTCAATCGTATCTCCAACTTTTAGCTCATTTTGATTTGCAAGGTTCGCATTGATAACAGCACCTTTTTTCTCATGTTTGATATAATCGCCAGAAGATAAGCGGTACTGCATTTCTGAAAAAGGGCTGTCCTTTTCCAAATCATCATAGGAGAGCAACGCTATTTTCAAATTTTCCTCATTCGTAGAAGTATTGAGCGTAACGGGAGCAAAACTAGCTGGAAATACATCTTGCCTGCCGATACGGTTGATAGCTGAAACATCTTCCAGCGTTTCAATCTTGTTTACTTCATTCTCTGTTATCTTGCTGTCCTTACTTGTAATTTCAGCTACAATCTTAGAATTTGTCTTTTCCTGCATGGCTTGTTTGGACTCATTTGTAGTCCTTAAAATCATGCTTGTACCTAAAATCATACTGTTTACAAGTATCAAAACAATCAACAAAAGAATGGTTTTTCCTTTTTTTCGCTGTAAATAGCGAAAACCAAGTTGATAAAACTTCATACTTCACACCTCTATTCCCAACGGGCTATGACAACCTTTGTTGCATTGAAATGAAGTGTGTCTTGCAAATTCTCCATAAAGATATACTTCAGATTGTTTTTTTACATCGGATATAGAACCCGTTGTTACATTTGTAACACCAGACTGTGCATTTACTGTGGCAATGACAAATTCACAATCTGGGTTATAGGTTACAGAAACAGCATTGTCTTTATTTTCCATTCCCGGTGCTTCTATTTTTATCCCAGCTCCACCCTCAATATCTTTTGCTTGATTTACCAAGCAACCATTGTCTGTAAATTCCAAAAACACTTCCTCTCAAATTAGCAGACTCTAATATGTCGTTTCCTTTATTTTCTGAAGAACCATTTGTATTTTCTTCATTCGTATAGAATTGACAATAGGATTAGACGTATCTGGCTTCTCATTTGGACTTGCACCACACCCCCGTCAATGCACAGACAACGTGGTATTTGTAGACGAAGCCGTCTTCCCGCAGACACTGGCGGTAATGACTACCCGCGCCATTCCGCAAGGTATCGAGCTGCGTATAGGAAAATACCATGAAATGGAATTCACGCCGGACATCTTCGCCTGCGTACTGCAATATCCCAACGCCGCCGGCAACGTGGAAGATTATCGCGCCTTCGTGGAAAAAGCCCATGCAGCCAACTGCAAAGTGGCCGTTGCCGCCGACATTCTGAGTCTCGCCCTGCTCACCCCTCCGGGAGAATGGGGGGCTGACATCGTCTTCGGAACCACACAACGGCTCGGTACACCGATGTTCTACGGTGGGCCGTCGGCAGCCTACTTTGCCACCCGCGACGAGTACAAGCGCAATATGCCGGGACGCATCATCGGCTGGTCGAAAGACAAATACGGCAAGCTGTGCTACCGCATGGCGCTGCAAACCCGCGAGCAACATATCAAGCGTGAAAAGGCGACTTCCAACATCTGTACCGCGCAGGCACTACTGGCTACAATGGCAGGATTCTATGCCGTATATCATGGTCCGGAAGGCATCCGCACCATTGCAGAACGCATCCACAGCATTGCCGTATTCCTGGAAGAAAGTATCAACAGACTGGGGTACAAGCAGGTCAATGCACAATATTTCGACACGCTCCGCTTTGCACTGCCCGACACCATTTCGGCACAGCAGATACGTACCATCGCCTTGAGCAAGGAAGTGAACCTGCGTTATTTCAAGAATGGGGACGTAGGTATGAGCATCGATGAGACTACGGACATCACTGCCGTCAACGTACTGCTCTCCATCTTTGCCATTGCCGCCGGAAGGGATTGGGAAAAGGCAAGCGACGTACCCATGGCAAGCAGCATCAGCGCGGAGATGAAACGCCAAAGCACCTATCTGACACATGAAGTATTCAACAAATACCATACGGAAACGGAGATGATGCGCTACATCAAGCGTCTCGACCGCAAGGACATCTCACTGGCACACTCCATGATTTCCCTCGGCTCGTGCACCATGAAACTGAATGCCGCCGCAGAGATGCTGCCGCTCAGCCGTCCGGAATTCATGAACATGCATCCCCTGGTGCCCGAGGACCAGGCCGAAGGTTACCGCGAACTGATAAGCAACCTCAGTGAAGAGCTGAAGATAATTACCGGCTTTGCCGGTGTCAGCCTGCAACCCAACTCCGGTGCGGCAGGCGAATATGCAGGACTCCGCGTCATCCGCGCCTATCTGGAAAGTATAGGACAAGGGCACCGCAATAAAATACTGATACCTGCATCCGCACACGGCACCAACCCGGCATCTGCCATCCAGGCAGGCTTTACCACCGTGACCTGCGCCTGCGACGCACAAGGCAATGTGGATATGGCCGACCTGCGCGCCAAAGCGGAAGAAAACAAGGCGGACCTCGCCGCCCTAATGATCACCTACCCTTCCACACACGGTATCTTTGAAACGGAAATTGTGGAAATCTGCCACATTATACACGCCTGCGGTGCGCAGGTATATATGGACGGCGCCAATATGAATGCCCAAGTAGGCTTGACGAATCCCGGCTTTATCGGTGCGGATGTCTGCCATTTGAATCTGCACAAAACGTTCGCCTCTCCTCACGGTGGCGGCGGACCGGGCGTAGGTCCCATCTGCGTGGCAGAGCATCTGGTTCCGTTCCTTCCGGGACACAAATTGTTCGGCAATGCCGCCAACCAGGTGTCCGGAGCTCCTTTCGGCAGTGCAGGTATCCTCCCCATTACTTACGGCTATATCCGCATGATGGGAACAGAAGGGCTGACACGGGCCACAAAGATAGCCATCCTCAGCGCCAACTACCTGGCAGCCTGCCTCAAGGATACATACGGCATTGTTTATCGCGGTGCTACCGGCTTCGTGGGACACGAAATGATATTGGAATGCCGTAAGGTGCACGAAGAGACGGGCATCAGCGAAAACGACATCGCCAAGCGCCTGATGGATTATGGATATCATGCCCCTACCCTCTCCTTCCCGGTACACGGCACACTGATGATTGAACCGACGGAGAGCGAAAGCCTTGCCGAACTCGACAACTTTGTCCACGTGATGCTGACCATCTGGGACGAGATTCAAGAGGTGAAGAACGGCGAAGTCGACAAGACGGACAACGTGCTGGTGAATGCCCCACATCCCGAATACGAAGTGGTAGCCGACACGTGGGAGCACAGCTATACCCGCCAAAAGGCAGCCTACCCGATAGAAAGCGTGCGCGAAAACAAGTTCTGGGTGAACGTGGCACGTGTAGACAACACGTTGGGAGACCGTAAACTGTTGCCCACATGCTATGGATGCTTCGACTGATGAAAAGAAAGCGTAACGGACTATTTTATAGTAAAAAAGAAGAAACCATCAATTCCATCTCCCATGGCATCGGCAATTGCCATGGGAGTAATTGTAAGTACACTATTCCTGATAAAATGCTACCAGGCGCAGAATCTTTGGGCAGCATGCGGCGTATGGCTCTATCTGTTCGGCATGGGAGGCTCCTATCTTGCCTCCACACTCTACCACTCCCTGAAACATCATAATCCGTGGAAACGACGCTTGCGGCATTGGGACCATGCAGCCATCTATTGGCACATTGCAGGCAGTTATTCCCCCATCATACTCATTGCATTGAGAGAGGACGGCGGTTGGGGCTGGGGACTTTTCGGCTTCGTCTGGCTATGCGCCATCATCGGTACTGTTGTCAGCTTCCGCAAGATGGAGGAGCACAGTTACGTGGAAACAGTATGCTACATCCTGATGGGGCTGTCCGTACTGGTAGTATTCAAGCAGCTTTTCGCCCTCTCCCCCACAGCCTGCTACTGGATTATTGCCGAGGGGGTATGCTACATCACGGGAGCCGCCTTCTACTCCTTGCGCAAGGCACGGTACATGCATTCGGTTTTCCATTTCTTTGTATTGGGCGGTTCAGCCTGCCACATGGTGGCTGTATGGGACATACTGGTGAAGATGCTGTAAGCAAACGGCAAGCGCACAACCGCTAAAAGAAGTTAATAAGTATCTCTTTCCCTTGCTTTTCTCCATAACTTACCCTACGTTTGCAGTGTTGTACATCAGTGCAACACTAATAAAATTATGATAACGATAGAGAATACGAGCTACGGTTACAAGTCCAATCCACTTATTTTCAACAACATATCTTTGGAAATAGGAAACGCATATATGGACTTCTGGGAGAAAAACGGCGTAGGCAAAAACGACGCTGATGCATCTCATCTGCGGACTACTCTTCCCCAAAAACGGAAGTGCAGCATAGACGGAAGAAACACGGCGGAGAGACAGCCCGAAGGGTTGGCCCGTTACTTCTTCCTGCCCGAAGAGATGCAGATGCCAACCGAGAGTATCGTCAGCTTCGCTGCACGCCATTCCGTATTCTATCCACATTTCAATCAGGAAGAATTCGAGCTGAACCTGGAAGAGCTGAAAATCAACCGGAAACAAAAACTCTCTTCCGTCTCCTACGGACAACGAAGAAGGCAATGCTGGCATACGCCTTTGCCCTGCATACTCCATACATCCTGCTCGACGAACCGACAAACGGGCTAGACATCACCTCCCGCCAAGCCTTGAAACGTATCATCAGCCGCAGCATGGACGATGAAAGCACGCTGCTCATCTCCACCCATCAGGCGCACGACTTCGAGAATCTGCTGGACCATCTCGTCATCCTTGGCAAAGGCGAAATATTACTGAACCGTTCGCTGGACGAAATCAGTAACCGGCTTCTCTTTGCCCGTACGGACATTCTGCCGGCAGAAAGCATCTACAGCGAACAAGACTTGGCAGGCCATTTCTCCATTCTCCCCAACGAGGACGGAGAAGAGAACACACCGGACATCGAGCTGCTGTATAAAGCGGTGTTGCAACAACCGGAAAAGATACAGAGCATGTTTCAATGAAAATCCATCATACAAACAGAACTATGAACGCAACTTTTAATCTGAAACGCTTCCTGCTACTGGAACAATATAAAAGGAATGAGACCGGCAGGCACCTGCTTTGGTCGGCAGCCGTCGTATC